>Ga0116228_10004478_pt1 | contig 12391 bp, 13 predicted proteins | sample S1TSphfallax_2_FD_89694 | JGI IMG/M metagenome (GOLD analysis project Ga0116228, IMG submission 89694) | Host-associated microbial communities from peat moss isolated from Minnesota, USA - S1T2_Fc - Sphagnum fallax MG | ecosystem: Host-associated > Plants > Peat moss > Unclassified | place...
AAAGACTTTTAATCCTTTATCGAGCGCTGCCCGGGCGTAGGCGGGGAAAGAGACCGCGATCCTTCCCAAGTTGGATGGGCAAAGAGGAATATACTATAGTATAGTGGGTGTGTGTATGTGTGTGTTTTTTTCCTAACCTGCCCTAATTACTTAGCTGGATAAGCTGACAGGCGCATTGATTGGGTGGAAATGGAATGCTGCAGCCCATGCTTCCCTTCTTGAGGCCTAAATTTTCTTACAATTTTAAAAAGAAAGAAAGAAAGAAAGAAATATTTGTGCGGACGACCGACCCACCGACCGACGGACGGACAGACGGACCGAAGGACGCACATGAACTACTTTACGCTGTACCACTTCGCAGGCACGCAGTCATGCAGGCGGCAATTTCCATGTCTCCTCCCTCCCTCCCTCCCGTCGCGCATCATCGCCGGCCGGCGTTGTTGCGACAACACACCCCTACGTTCGTTCCAACATGCTGCCAAGTGTCGGCGGGCCCGGTGGCGACCGGCGTAGCCGGTCGCGTTATTTAACCCCCTCTGGAGCAACAATATTACTACTGGATGTACGGACATCATCAAACCGTAGTTCGGTTTTTTTAAACTTTGAGGAAAGTAAGTAAATAAATAAATTAAAAAAATAACTATTAGTAAAATTTAGCATTCACCTATTATTTATTTATTTATTATCTAAAGAAAAGGAGGGTGGGGGTTTAGCCTCTTTTTTTATTTTTTATTCTTTACTGGTGAACTTTCGCCAAAAGTAGAAATACAAATTCAATCGGAGGGTTTCAATCGCCAGAATAGGTTTTTTTTTTTAAAAGGAAGAAGTTAAAAAACCCTAGATTTCTTTTGATTGGTTTGATCAGTTTGTAATAAGCTATAAATAAATATAGCAGCAGGTTGATTAAAAAAAATTCATACGTCATATCTGGTTTATAGCCAAATTTGGCTAAATCTTCCTTTTTTTATCGCCATTTTCTCACATGTTCTTTTATGGATGATCGCCATTTCTGTCTACATAAACTAATAATTCCTGGGGTTGGGTTTTCCAAGTACCGGGTCCCAAATTGTACTATCGGGCCTTGGATTTGATGCTGGATATTGATACTGAAAAAGGTTCAAGACCTCGGTTTCGGGCAGACCTGGAAAAAAATTGATAGGAAGGGACAAAGCCTGGCAGCGTCACGCTGTGCTCCGCATCACGCACGCACCTCGCACCTCGGTCTCCTGCTTCTTCTTCTTCTCCTTCTCACGCACACACGGATTTCGGTTTTGCGCTTTGCAAGTGCAGGATCAGGATCAAGTAGCTCCTTGCTGCTGCTGCTTTTCATCTCTTTTTGTTTCTTCTTTGTAAGGCTCTCGATCGGACATCTGTGAGAGATTTGAAGGATCCCGCTTGATTCAGCTCACCGCAGCGTGGCTTTTTTTTCCTGGCGCATCATCATCTCGACTTTTCATATACTACTTCTTCCTTGTTGCAGCTGGGCGTGACTGATCGAGTCCTCTAGCTTCTTCGCAGAGGCAAGGTGATATTCGCTGCGTAATCTCTGGTGCTTCCTTTGAACTCTGGTTTTTGGTTCTTGTTTGGATTAATTTTTTTTTTTTTTTTTTTCTTTTGGGGGTGATGTGAATTTCCGTTCCTTTTCGACTTCTGAATCTTTGTACGCTGTAAGTCAATTGCTCGTGGTTGAGCTCTCCTCCTGCCGGTGGTGGTGGTGTTCCAGATTTTGCCAAACTTTTTTTTGTCTATTGGGTCTTCTTCAAATGCGTAGATTTTTTTCTAGTGAATTCTACCTCTGTTTTTTCTTTTCAGAGGGAGCTATTCAAAATTCCTTCAGACACGTGCACAATATTGTTCCCTGCACTTACATTCTTTTTGTTTGACGGAAATTCAGGGCGTACGGCTGCTGCATAACTCTTATTCTTCTTATGTTTGTCTTTACCCTTTGTGTTAGACGGACTTCCAGAGCTTCCGCCTGCTGGATACTTCCCTTCTTATCTTTCATCTTTGAAGGTTTGGTGACCAGTGACCAAAACATGGAGAGCAGCTCTTTCTTACGATTTTGGGTTTTGTTCTCAAATTTCTTCTTCGCTGATGAGGGATCCATGCCAATCTGGTCAAGTCCTTGATGTCAATGCTCAGTGTCATCTGGTTAGCTTGTGTATTCCCATCCAGCTAGAAATTGGGTGAATTTACCCTTCTGTGGAGTGGTACCAATTGGGTCAACTCTTGGGGTCGTCGTATGGATTCTATTGTGCACAAACGAACATAAATTACAATGGGAGAAAGTGCGCTGTCAAATTACATACTTGTTGCAGAACAGCTTCTTATGCTGATCTTGATCAAAACCGTTTTGGGTGTGTCAGGAATTCATCGTGCAGCACACAGGATTCTTAAACCCTGTTTCAGCAACAGAGGGTGGCTGAGCAGCTTGAATCATATAACCACTTTTTTCTGCAGTTGTAAGATTGGTCCCAGCTACATAAGAGCAGTACACACACACAACACACACTTGTGTGTCAAGTCTCAACATTACAATGAGTCCACCAACAACTGAAACAACAGTTGCCCCACCATCAGCAGCAGCTCGCGAGCTTGCCTCTCCAGTCGTACCATTGGTAAGCCGCCAATTTGATGATGCTTCACCACAAGCAAGAACTGTGGCTGGCGGTTGCCTCTCAGTCATTCTACTAGGTGCTTCTGGTGACCTCGCAAAGAAAAAGACGTTCCCTGCCATCTTCAACCTTTACAAGCAGGTACAATTCTCTAATTTCTCTGTGCCACATTGCTCTATCTATTGCAATACATATCTGGCAATTGGTGATGATATTGTTAGCTAGTGCTTCAGATGGGGTTACTAAGTCTTAAGGTTTGATGATGGTTTGCTGCAGGGATTTTTGCCAAATGATCAATTGCAAATTTTTGGGTATGCTAGGTCAAAAATGACAGACACTGAACTGCGTAATAGGATTCGTGGGTATGTACTTAAACACACTCTTTTTTAGAGTACCATTGTAAATTTCTCTGACAAATGTCATGCATTTACCAGTGTGTAAATTCTCCTGCCAACCACATCACACAGGCACAAGCAAAGGTATGTTTGAGGTGTATGCTTTGACAGGACTTTTCTTTGATGATCCCAGAGGGAAAGAATGGTTGTTGCTGCGGCAACATCTGATTGTGTTTCTCTTGCTGTCCTAGGTACTTGAAAACCGATCGAACAGATCCCATGGTGGATCCAGCGACAGTTGTGAACCAATTTCTCAATTTGGTAACCAATCAAACTTTCTTGATGAGGTGTTTTGGAATACGTCCATTGCATGTTTTATGCTGCAATGGTGATTTGAAACTCATTCACCTCAGCACAAATCAAGATCGAACTCAAAAACAGGCTGTAGGGCAAGCAACAGTAGGGTTTGTTGCAATCTGGTGCATTGGGTAGCCAGATGATTTAGAAAACTTTCTGAGAAGTCCATGCTTAGTAGATTCCTGGTAGTCTAGAACCTGATGCTTGACATATTCAATTCAACATGTTCTCTGGTGCTACCCAAGGTATACCAATCTGCTGGGAACCAGACTTATACCTTCATCCAGCTTAGCACCAACTTTTTAGAAGAATTTAGGTAGTCTGGTCTTGCCAAATTTGTGTAGAGAGACATGGAGGACTCATGGATTCTATCTTGCTCATGGCAGGTCACATACATATCTGGGCCTTATGATGAAGAGAGTGGCTATATTAAGCTAAGTGAACAGATTGCAAGTCATGAAAATAATAAGTGTGGGACAACATGCTCGACACGCAGGCTCTTCTACTTGGCACTCCCTCCATCAGTTTACCCTCTTGTGAGCAGAATGGTTCGGAAACATTGCATGAATCCTCGTATGACCTCTTTCTGTTTTCCTTCTTTCTGCTTTTGTTAAGTGGCTCCCCAAGTTGCAGTCTGCAACTTGGGTTAGTCAACTTTGCACTATTTTTCTCTTTTCAATTCATGCCACAGGACAGAATTCGGAATTCAGATGGACATTGGTCTTGTCTGTGCTCACTGGGTTGCTTGCTGTTAAATCAGATTCTTTGGTTTTTGGTGTTCATGTCACAGGAGGCTGGTCAAGAGTCGTTGTGGAGAAACCTTTTGGAAAGGACTTGGCCTCATCTGAAGATTTAAGTTCTGAACTAGGGAAGTTATTCACAGAGGATCAGCTTTACCGGATTGATCATTACCTTGGCAAGGAGATTGTTCAAAATCTGGTAGTGCATGCACTTCATGCTTTCTGTTATTTCTTGATTGAAGATTAGGTTTCTTGAAATTGAGTACAACTCCAGATAACATTCACAACAAATCTGTTGATGGTGCTTGCAAGGCTTGTCAGCAAGTGTATCTGTGTGTGGCATTGGTAAAATTACAGTAGCATTTCCTTCTTAGCTTTTGGATATATTACTGCTCCGGCCAGTAGTGATTTTTGAACTCTACGATTGTGGTGGTTTGCTGTGGCCACATGCAGCTGGTGATGAGATTTGCAAATCGGTTCTTTGTACCCCTCTGGAACCGTGACAACATTGCCAACATTCAGGTAAATGAAAAATTCCTTGAAAGTGCTGTTAGTGAGCACAGTGGGCTGCAGTGTAGAGAGAGGTATGGGGTATGAGTGGGATATGGGAGGATCTCTGGACATCAAGGATGAAAGAAGAGAGGAAATTGGGGCAGCTGGAGAAGGAGGAAGAGTAAGGATTGGAATTGATTTAGGGCATAGACAGAAACGGCAGTGGGACAGAAGCAGGGAGATGCAGCAGTTGTGAATGCATCCTGAAAACAGTACCATGCCATTCAGGAAACCTTGGACTTCAGAAGTTGCAAGCAAAAATACTCATCTAATATTGTCAAGCCTGTTTGAATACATTGCAGATTGTTTTCAAGGAGGATTTTGGAACTGAAGGACGAGGTGGTTACTTCGACGAATATGGGTTTGTACCATCATAGTCACAAGATCACACCTGGGATCATGTGCAGATTTGTTTCTTGTTTATAGTAAAATCAAGCCATAAGGTGGAGTGCTAGCTTGTTCTGTAATTGAGTGGCTTCTACAATTGCTGTAGGAGCCCTTAATTTCAATGGGTACTGATTACTCTTCTGGGTGGATTGCTGCAGAATTATCCGTGATATCATCCAGAACCATCTTCTACAGGTTTGTGACAGTCAATTTGTGTGTGATTGCTGGGATCGGTTGGTGAACGACATACCAAAGACTGATCAAACTCAGAGATTTTATATAGTTGGCTAATATAAGTAGATATGTTCAATTGTGGAGAAAAACTTAGGCACTAGTGGGAGAAGGACAGTGCATTGCCTAGTTTGCAAGATGGCTTCAGGGAAAAAACTTATGCTAGCACTGTGAAATGGAGGAAAAACTAAATTGTTCTGTTCTTTGAATTTTAGGTCCTGTGTCTGGTTACCATGGAGAAACCAGTATCACTCACCCCTGAGCACGTAAGAGATGAGAAAGTTAAGGTGTGTTCCTCTTCTCCTTTGTTTGGTTTCTTGTGAAAACCTTGGAAAGAGAAAATTGTTTGAAGCTTGCCTTGTGGTATCCTTGAGGATGAGCAAGCTGTACCTCTATTTTCAGCTATTGCAACAAGTCAAGGATTATTGCATCCAAATCAAACGTCTGATATGTGAACAGAGAATTGGTTTTGATCACCCAAGATCTCTTCAGAAAACATTGCCCCTCAATGAAAGTGTTCAAGCCAAATGATATCCCCAAATGTGTATGTTCAGGTGAAGGGCGACTTATTTCCTGTGGTCTTTTGAATCATAGTAGCTTCTTCTTGGTGGTGTTCATCAGTGCCTCTGCTGAAGTTTTAAAAAATTGTCTGTTCCTGGTGAACAGGTGCTGCGAGCAGTTCAGCCTATCCGTGATGAGGATGTGGTGCTTGGGCAATATGAAGGCTATAAGGATGACCCAACTGTCCCCAAGGACTCTGTAACACCAACATTTGCTAGCATCATTCTACGCATCAACAATGAGCGGTGGGATGGTAGGATGCAACTGAGCTCAGATTGTAGTAGTTTAGTTGTGTTTCAACAAAAAGATTTGCAGGGATTTTTTATCATTGCTGGGGAGCTTCATTCAAATAGAACTCTGGTATTGGACATTTGTTAAAACTATTGGTCTACTTGCTGCAGGAGTGCCTTTTATCATGAAAGCCGGCAAGGCCTTGGATTCGAGGAAAGCTGAAATCCGTGTGCAGTTCAAAGATGTGCCTGGTGATATTTTCAAATGTGAGATCTCTGTCACAAGAAGGCAATCTATTTTCAAAGAAACTATTTGGGCATTGTTATCAATTGCCAAAGAGAGACGAGAAGACACAGAAATTTCAATTGCACAGGATCAGAAATTCATTAATCATGAGTTTTAAGCTGTGCTCAGTTTTATAGAGAGAGCTTTTTCTACATTGCAGGTCAGAAGCAGGGGCGAAATGAATTTGTGATGAGACTGCAACCTTCAGAGGCCATGTACATGAAGCTTACAGTATATAACCTAACCTACTCTTTTTCTAATAGAGTGTCTGCTCTTCTTGGCATATCTTCCTGAACAGTATTTCATCTCTTTTTGCATCAACTGTATCCTTTTGCAAGTTGGGCAGTGCTTTCAATGCCCATAACTGACAGTAGAGAGGCCGCCGGGGAAATGGTGACAGGTGAAGCAACCTGGTTTGGACATGAAAGCAACACAGAGTGAGCTAGATCTGTCATACCAACAGCGCTATCAAGATGTCGTCATCCCAGAAGCTTATGAACGTCTTATACTGGACACGTATATTCTCCCTCCTCAATGGCCCCTCCAATTCCTATATACTGATGCTGTTCTCTGGCTTCAATTCTTGTGTTGCACTCTACATTGGCAGATCTGCCATTTATCCTTTGTTTCTTTCCTATCAATTAGTTTGCAAACAGCTGGGATCCTGATTCCATCTTCATCTCCTTCTATCCAGCTGCTCTTAACAAGAATTTTGCAGAAGTAAAAAATAATTAATTCTTGGTTTTGTTAAAAAATGTTCCCCCTAATCTTGTGGATACATTTCCTGAGGAAGAGGGTTTGACACTTTTTTCTCTTAAAAAATTGTTTGTTGGGATGTACAACATGTTGGTTTATACTGATGTTATCTCCTTCTCTTGCTCTTTTTAGTATTCGGGGAGATCAACAGCATTTTGTGAGGAGAGATGAATTGCGGGTACATCACTTTGACTTCATTACATTTCCTTGTGTTACCAGTTATTAAGAACATATTTGTTGGCCTTTTTCAACAGAGATGTGGTTAGGTATCATAAGTACGGAACGTTTTCTCCAGGTTGACTCTAGGTTTTTCATACAAAGTTTTGTAGGCAGCCAATGGTGTGTACTCTGTACCTGTCTTTTTCCTCCATCGAAGGAAGAAAGGGAAGAAACTGTGCATGATTTTGGATATCCACTCCAATTTATGGAATTTGTTGTGCTTCGGTGTTTTGTTACACACTGTCATCTCAGGTGGCATGGGAAATCTTCACGCCTCTTCTGCATCGGATTGATGAGGGCAAGTTAAAGGCAGTTCCCTATGAACAAGGCGGTCGAGGACCTAAAGAAGCAGATGAACTGCTGAATGTGCGAGCTGGTTATGTGCGTACAGATGGTTACATTTGGATTCCTCCAAGTCTGAAGGCATGAGATGAGCCAAGTTGCTCAATGAGTGGGGAGAAACAGCTTCATGTCCATAAATAAATCTGCCACCTGCTACCAGACATGTCCCACAGTCTTTACAAGTCTGGAAGAAGGATTCACAATTTCAAAATGTGAAAAGAGTTGGACTCATTAGAGCCCATAAGAATGTAACAAGTTCAACGGAAATAGAGGGCAACAAAAGGACGACCATATGCATGTTTGAAATGAAACTCTGGCAATGGTTATGTTTTTGTTTAGATCTTCTGGCAACAACAAAGACCAGATAATGTGTAACTTTGCAGGCATGTGATATATGTACACATTTGCAAAGATAAGCTTGTATTTTACATGATGAAGAACATTTCAAAATGGATCTTGAGCTGAGCATCTGAGGTGGAAGCTTTACCTTCTTTTGAATAGATGATTTGCTTCCAATCAGTTTCCTGCTTGACCATATGATGTGTTGTACCATCAATTTTGTTTGCTTCCAATCAGTTCCCTGCTTCCTGATGATCTATTATTGTACTCTCAATCTTGTTTGCTTTTGATCACTTCCTTGCTCCTGAATTGATATGTAGTACTATCAGTGTTCTTTGCTTCTTTTCAGTTCCCTGCTTCTGAACTGATCTGCTGTACTGTCAATCTTATACATACATCTTTGCAGCAACCACAAATATAAAGACCTCTGAGCCTTATAACTCAGTCAAAAAACTTTGTGCTTTTTCTCAATAGTCTTCATTGAGTTAAAAATGTACAAATACATCAATGTTAGTCTTCTAGTGATGGAAAATCTACAAATCACCAAGGAGGGTGAACTTGGCGTGGGGCTCTATTCAACATAGTTCCTTGATTTGCAAATTTCCAGCCTGTTGCAATTTACAAATACAAATTGCAACAGACTGAACACTTCTTTCAGTGTGCAAGAGTCAAGTTTAGATGAAACTGTACGTGGGATCAAAAAGGTTGTAAATTGCTACAGACAATAAGAAGATTGGTCTTTAGAAAGGCCACCAGTCCACTTGGGAGGTGAAGGGTTTTTTACTGACACAAACATGACTCAAAATTCATGTGAAACTATTTTCTCAGACAAGATTGAATGCCCATTCAAGGATGGACCTCCAATTGGTGCTATAATTTCGCAAGGCAAGACTTGCTTATGCAAAAATGGTTTTCCCAAGGATAAAAAGTGTGAGTGAGACTGTAACCCCAGACATGCTGTAAAGGAAGGTTCGGTCCAGCACAAATCCATAGAGGGAGATTCCTGCTCGGGAATGTTGGAGATATGTCACTGCAGTAACCAAACACAGAACCCACATCTCATTAGGAAAGGTTCTACATTCTTCAAGGTCTGTACCAAGCACTTCTGGAAAGCACAGTTGTAGTATCTGTCCCAGATCAATTCTTCTTACTTCTACCTTCTTGGATAAGATGTAAGCTGCAGTTTTACAGCACAGCAAATTTCAGAATTCAAGCACAGCTCTGTACCATTAAACTTGTCTGCCCTACCAGAGTCAGGACTGCAGCCAATTGGACATACTGTTACTAGTGGTCCAGAATTTCTAGCAATTACTTTACCTTGTGGCAGGTCAAGCCAATGGGATACTTCAAAATGAATAAAGAGAATAGTTTTCAAGAAGGATTATGAACCTACCAAGGGCATGTCGCTTTTGATAAGCTTCCATGTCATGCATGGATGACTCCAGCCCACAGGGAAAACTTGGCATTAAAGTCTCAAGATCGTCCGAAGAGTCATTATACAGAAGAGGGTGAGCTGGTCCATACAGAACTGCAGGGTCTTGCTGAGAGGCATCAATGCCACTCGTTTTTGCTGCACATGCAGTAACTGCATTGGGAGTACAGGTTGCTAAAGCATGCCACTGGCTCACAATGCTGACAATTCTTTGAGCTCGGTGAGTAATTTTGGCTGCTCCATGCAAACAGATCACTAAACCTGTGAGTTGCACTGCAGTGCAGACCTGCCAGCAAGTACCCAGGAATCCCAGAACTCCAATGAGAAAAGACAACCAGAAAGGTGTCCTGTCAAAAACAAAGAAAGGTGAGCGGAATGAGGGAAGGGAAGAGAAAGTGAACAGGTGGCAACGACAGAAGACAACTTCACTAGAACTCTAGGAATTAGTGGGAACAAAATTGGTAATAAGAAATGGCATTCCCATGTGCAAAGAAGGCAGAGAGACTTGGGATTCTTGGAGTGAATATGGCAGCATGCCAGAATTGATGACCAAATGAGAGCAAAATCAATTAGGCGACTATTAATCAAAGACTCACCACTAGATCCCCTGCACGGAAGAAGTTGATAGAGTGAGCTGAGCCAAGCATGACGAACAGTGCCAGCATCAGAGTGAAGCTTATAGTTAAAAGGGACAACACTAGGAAGATCCGAAACCGATGGCTGATAGTAAGGAGCTGGGTACGGATTCGCAAATGCTCAAGAAGGATGACAGAAACCTTAGGTGTCCCCTTAAGAAGGTTATTGTAACCCTGGAGCCGAAGGATCTGAAGAGAGCACATAAGCCGGAAGAGGACACACATGAAAAGGAAAATGGATGTCCTATAGAGCCATGACAGCATGCCCACAGCACACAGAACCATATTCAACCTTGGATCGTTTGGGATGAAGGGCACAGATATGGAGGCATAGGCATACCACCATACTCTGAAGGAGAGCTCAATGACGAAGCTGGGAAGCAGAATCCATGCAAGTAGTGAGAACGGAGTCTGCAAGCACCCAAGACAATAGCATATTAGCCAACTGCAACAACAAGACAAATTTGAGAACTCAAGAGCTCACATTCTCCGGAGCTACCGTCACATTCAGAAATCGAGACTATCTCAAAAGCAACATGGTGAACCCCACTTCTTAATTCCCCGAGGATTCTGGAGTCGCCTAGGGCTCGCACAATTAGGTTAAAGCCAAGAAGGAGACGCAATAGAGACTTACATGAAGCTGGTGTTCATACCCTTGTCGGACTTCGTTGCGTTCTCTGATCATCTTATCGAGAAGCAAAGTTCCCCGAAGTCCGTAAGTGCGCAGAGTGTATGAGAGGCAGAAGAAGGAAACAGCGGCGAGAGTAGACTCCGCATACTGCACCAATAGCTCGAAGGGATGCGTGTGATTCTTGTCACAGTTGGAACATGAGACCACGGAGAAGTTGAAACACGGAACTGCGAACGTGAACAAGAAGAAGAGGAACCACGAAAGTGCGACCTTTGCTGGTGTGGACTGGTCCAGGCCTATCCATGCCAGACCAGATCGAAAGTGTAGAAGCTCGTCTTGAGAAAAGGACGGGAGTCTTTTGCAACAACTTCCAACATTATAACCCCGCGAATCTCCTGCCAATTCTTCCACCTCCGGCAATACGGCGCCATCCTCTGGAAAATAGACAATGTGTTTCAGTTTGCTGGATTTTTCGCTCTCGTCAGACGATTCGGAACTGGCGGAACACGCTGCTGACGACTGCGCCCCTTCAACAGGATACTGCGATGACATTTGCGGGCCTTCGGAGTACTCATGTGCAGCCCCATCGTTCATGATGACGCTCATAACCTCGGCGAACGCTCGCACTCCAGAGGAGTGCACACATCAGACTCACAAGGATCGACGTTTTATCCCTTCAAGACTGTAGTGGCAACAAGAAGGTGTCCAGACACGCGCGGATACGCCAGAAGACACAAGACAGTGCAAGGTCCGAATATGCCAGGGCCGTATCAGCCTCCACCAAATTCAGTACCGTCTGTTCTTCAACTTGCTGAAGAAGAATCCACAGAGGGGCTTCAAGAACTTACTGAAAGTCCACGTGTTCGTCGGCATCAGATCTTCCTAAAAACCTAGGCATCATCAATTCTTTTCGTTCTCCAACATGTCGCCATACTGCACAAAAATTCTTGTCAGAATCGACCTCTTCTTTCGATGAGAGAGAAACACAAAAAGAAGGTACTGAATGAAGGACTCCACAACGGAGAGAATATTAATCGCTAATCTAGAGGCTAGCAAGAAGAGCAGATCAATTGAGTAGAGCGCACAGCCAGGAAACTTAGGAACAGCAATCGAAGTCGAAAGATGGTTGGTGTTACAAATTCTGCAAAGAGATCTATTGCTTGCTAACGAGATAAGCTGAGAGCGAGAGAGAAAAGTGGGGGGGAAAACAAGAAAACCTGTACAATCTGCGTATGGATCTCCCGTTTGCGGATTGACATCAAGAGGCAAAGTTAGGAGAAATCGTTGCCAAAAAAATTGCGTCACAAACAAAAGAAATCTGGGCTGCTAGACAAGTCACCTTATTGTCCAGCAGCCAGCCAGCGAGCGAGCGAGCTCGCTGACCGGAGAGGTATCAGACAAGACATACACAGAGCAAGTGTCGCCGGCAGCGCCATCAACTACAAACGACAACAGCGGCCCCCCCTCAAGACTGTTCCGCAAGACACGCGTCCAAGAAGAATATCCGAGTGTGAATAACTTCACAAAATGTTCTTCTTGGACATTTTGGACACAAAAAAAAACACTGCATCAAAAACAAGAGAACCCCCTCCTCGCTCACCACCCCTATACTCATAGTGGAGAGACTAAGTCACCCACTCAACATATTTAGTGTAGACTTGGTCACGAATTGCCTGTCTATGACTGAACATTTATTTATATCTTCATCATATGTGCACTTCATTTTAACTGATTTCAAATGTC
>Ga0116228_10004479_pt1 | contig 12390 bp, 8 predicted proteins | sample S1TSphfallax_2_FD_89694 | JGI IMG/M metagenome (GOLD analysis project Ga0116228, IMG submission 89694) | Host-associated microbial communities from peat moss isolated from Minnesota, USA - S1T2_Fc - Sphagnum fallax MG | ecosystem: Host-associated > Plants > Peat moss > Unclassified | place: USA...
CCCTTTTTTTAAAACCTCCCCCCCCCTTTTTTTTTCCCCCCTTTTATTTCACACAAACATTTATTTTAAATTTCCCCCCCCCCCCCCCCCCCCCCCACCCCATGTGACTTTTAAAAGGTGTAACACTGTAAATTTTTTTTCACAAGTTTCAAAATTTTAAAACAAATGTTTGCTTTGTGTTTTTTTTCCACAAATTATAATTTAGTTTAGGTGCAATTATAATCCAACAAGCCTAAAAATGTCACAGGCATGAAAATAACCAAGACTATATGATTTTTTAATCAAAATGAAAAGAAGGGCAAAAAAGAAATAAAGCAAGGTTATGACAAGAAAATGTACCCAAAACTAATGTTGAACAAACTAAAGGTAATGGAGAATTTTATCTCTATTATATACCCCTTGGGCACCTAGCTCCAGGAAGTTTATCAAAAAGCTTCCAATGTACATGTGGCCCATGTTCACCCATGTGGGCCAATGTGCACCCATGTGTGAAATATGAATGGACTAAAACTCAATTAAAAGTGAATTGAAAGTGAACTAGGACTTAACTAAAAGTGAATTAGGACTTAGTTAAAAATGAACTAGGATTTAACTAAAAATGAACTAAAAACCTATTAGAAGTGAACTAAAACTTAATTGGAAACTAAATAAAAGTGAAATGAAATTAGACAAAAAGTTAGATACAAGTTTATTACAAGTCATGGATGAACATTCAGATGAATGAACCCCATGGCATTGGCATTCGTGACAAAAAAAAGTGTTAAACCACAAAGAAAAATAATTGAAATGGATAGATATTTATTTATTACTATTTAAAGCCATGGTAATCATGGCAAGCTGTTGTTTTTTCAAATTTGAACAAAAAATCCATTTGATGAAATTTTAAGTTTAAGTTTAAATTAAAAACCTCTAAAAATGAACAATTATGGCATTAGACATGAGTTAATTTTGCAAAGGACTATCAAAAGGAATCGTATAATAAAACACATTTGATAGGGAAAAAATTAAGAGGAGAAATACATATTAACCACATTTTTAAAAAAACACTCATACCTCAAAATATGTGGAATTTTAAAACTTTAAAAAATAAACAAAAACTTTTCAAAATTAATCGAAAATTTATAGTTTTCATTCTTTTACCACACATAAATGTACATGATATGTTAAGAAAAGTTGTAATTTATTATACAAGAAAACATAAAAATGTAAAAAATAAAATTTTGGTTATGATTTGAAATTGTTGTCGTTTTTATAAATAAAACATTGAATTTACAAGGAATTAGGACATTTTCAAAAACTCATATTTATTCAAAAATGATAAACAAACAAAATGTCATGTACTAGGACAACTATAAACATTTATTATAGCAAATTGCAAAAACAAAAATTCCAAAATTCATTCGTATGAAATTTTTTTTTGGGAAAAAGGACATCTAGTCCTTTTCTAAAGTAATCATGTTGGGTCATTGTATCTCATTTGCACTCTTTTACAAGATCTTGCCTTTTTCCTATTTTCATTTCACAAGTTTGGGATGCAAAAAAATAAATTAATTAAATTCGGCTAATGGTAATTAATCATTTAAAGAAAATTATATCAAATTTTGTAGAATTATTTCTACATGGGCAAAAAATGTTGAACACATTGTTTTAAAGAAAATTGTTTTAGGAATTGACATTAAAATTGACATTTTATTGTAATTGAAAGAACAACATTGTCAAGTGTGTCATTATGATTTTAAAAACCTTACGGCATGGGTCTTTTGATTAAAAAATGTTTTAGGGAATGTCTTTTAGGACTAATACATTATAATTGGCATTTCATTTCAATTTGAGATATTCACCAAATGTCATTGCAAGCACCTTGTTTACGTCTCATTCTCGTATTGTTATCTTTTGTAACATACATTTTAAATGTGAAATTTTAACTTGCTCAAGGTGGTAATTGACAACCAAAGGTCTTTACATTGCATTATATGTAGTTGCAATCACAACACAATGTAGTTCAATATGATCACCTACATAATTAGCCTTTTCAAAAGGTCCTAAGGAAACACATTAAGATTTTCATTCTCAAATTTTATTTATATCTAGTCACAAGGTGAGAGTAAGTTTATGTTATGTTTGTATTCATTTCTCAGTCTTGATGGATAGTCAATTCATAGTCAATTTGTTAAATAAGCATGTTTTCATAGAAATAGTTTGATCCAAGGGACACAATATCCACCCATGGATGTTTATTGAACATGCATATATGTGAAGTTCCAAGCAATGAGAGTTGAACATGAAGGTCTTCTAGTGGGGACTCAAGTCTACCAACAACACCTCGTCTAAATTTTGAAGCTTCATGTGAGATTCAAATCTTATGTAATAGCTTGAACCTCAAAACATAGAGTCACCAAGTTTTTTCATTTAATCTATCTTCATACTATACCAATGCGGAGAACAATCCATCAAGGAAGCTTCAATGGGATTAACTTTTGTGGCCTACTATGCATTGTTTTCCATTAAGTACATAAACTTACTTGATTAGGACTTGCATTTATCATTTAACTTGAAAGATATGTATGGACCCATGTGTATCATTTGACTTGTTAAGGCATATATGTGTATGTTGCACAACATTTTTGGTAGCCCCATTATAATAGTTAGTTGCATCCTTATTCTTTTTGAATTATGGGGTAGGATATAAAGAAATTATGACAATATTTAATTGGACGTTTGCTTTGAATTACATTAATGTATCCATGTATCCATGTAGCACAATGAATATGGAAGAACCTTGATGTTATTTGATCATGCATAAGGCATAGGGCATTAAAAATAAATTTGTCTTATTGATTGTTTTAAGGTTTGTGCCCAACCATACCTTCTAGCATTCCTCCAAAGCTAGTGATCTTTTGGAACATTATAGGCTAAAGAACTTGGTGGGAATTTGTGATCTAATTGATAATTTTTATAATTGTTTTCCTCAAAAGATTGACTTATGAGTTTCCTATTTAAATTCTTTAATTGCATACCATACCATAGTTGAGTATTAGGTTATGTGTCAATCTATGTATTAACGTATCATCTTATCAATCTAGAAATTTTATTTGTAATGGATATTTTCAGATACCATATGAGAAGTTATAACTCCTTTTCAAGTAGTAACAAGTGTGGTACAAAAAGTATGCTTCCATCTCCATGGTTGTGTTGTCAAATTTATGTGTATGATCCATGTATCACCTTTACTTTTGGATGTAAAATATTTGGTTTTGTTACACAATGTATTAGTGTATCATTGTTGCATGATGTATCACCACGACAAAGTATTGAATTGACAAGTTTTATTGATTTTATTAGGTTTTTAAAAGATGTCAAACAATGAGCTGGTAAATTTTTTCATCAAGATCAATGGAATGGCCATCAATGTCACCTACCAAGGTTGGATTAGAATCCAAAAATTAATACATTAACACATTGATAATAGAAAAAAAAACTTCTTGATGTTACCAATTTTTTTTTGAATGGCACTACTACCATATGTCAATTTTCAATAAAATCCAATTCAATCATCACTAAATTATCTAAGGTTACAACAAGGTCTTTGATGAAAATACCAACAAACTTGTGTTCAAACCTTATCCTATGTTCAAGTTTGGCCAAGGAAAAAGAAAAATTGCAAGTTACAACTAGAAATATTTTTATATTTGAACATTAGAAGAAAAAATGTTGTTTACAATCAAAATTTTCAAATAAAAATTGTTATTTGCAAAAAAATTCAATTGTAAGAAAAAATGTAAATGATTTTTTTCAATTGCAAAAATTAATTGTTCAAAAAAAAAAAAAACTTCTAATGGAATAAACATTTGGAAAGAAAAAAATATCAAAGAAACCTTGAAACCATAAGAGCCCCATGAAGAAAATATAGGAATCATTAAACCCAAAAAAATGTGGATGTTCCCAAATTAATTTTATAACATTTTTAATTATATCAAATTACATATGTATCAATTCAACTATAGGCATTAATGTATAAAACTCTATTTATAAATGTATCAAATTGTACCTATTAATATAGGAACCATGCATCAAGTGAAAAGGGGGCAAACTCAAAGGTGAAGTCTATGAAACAAAAAGTCATTAAAAGGTGTGAAAACTCCCATTTTAATTTTTCCTACTAATGTTTTTATTATATTATATTACATATGTATCAATGTATTGAGGCGAATACATTAATGAATGGCTCACTTGGACAAAATCCTTATGAAAGCTATTATACAATGTTAAATTGGCAATGTAATTGGAAACCATTGGTTAAGTGGGGATATTGTGGTGGGTAATGAACCAATAAAACCCATATTAATAAAATCCCAAGCAAAGATTCCAAGAATATGAACTTGTGAAAAAGGAAATTGAAAATTGTGTAAAAACAACTCTATGGACTTGTGAAAATATGATTTAATTTTGGCCATTCAAAAGTCACTAGTTAGAATTTGACTACAATTTTGAAGGAAGAATTTCACATAAACATTTATTATTTCATGTTCCATAACATATTGAGTCATTATATGAAATTTGTATTGAAATTCAATATTTAATTTTTAATTTTCTACCATTTTAGTTAGTTGATTCCTCCATGTTTTTGGATTTTAAAAGCCTATTGCAAAAAGGGTGTAATTTTGTAGAAAATAATTACAAATTTTTTTTCATAATCAAGTTATTAATCTAGAAACAAGTCCTAATTGGAAAAATTAAGGTCATATGTTTTGTTAAAACACATTGAAACAACATGGGTACTAAAAAAACAAAAATAATGTCACAAGAATGAGCATTCAACCTTGCATTCACCCCTCAAATTGTGGGGTATCAATGCATACTTTATGTATTAATGTATTAAATAATATACATCAAATTATATGTATTTATACATCAACTATCAAGCAAAGAGAGGATAGATTTAGTGGTCAATAAGGTGAAAGGTATTGTGCAAAGAAAATACACTTAGAAGCACACAAAGTTTGCAAAGGTGCTAAATGTCGCCCACTTTGTCCTATTATCATTTCAATTGTATAAGAATACATATGTATCAATGTATTAGATTTATGTAGGTATCAAACTTTATGTATTATATATTTCTATGGATTAGTGTATTAAGGAGTATGTTAACGTATAGTCAATGAGATCTTTTGTTGGTATTTAGTAATTCAACTTTTCTTGGAATGTGCAAGGTGCTAGAATTGATGAAGGTATTAGTGCCTCAACTCATGAAAAACCCAAGGGTATGAAACATATTCCTATGGTGCCTACTTTTCCACATGTCCTTAAGTGAAATTTTTTTTGGACTATCCCAACATCTTCACTTCCTCTTCCTCCTTCACCTCTTATCACATTCACACCTCCTCATCTTTTTCCACCTCCCCTCCCATCTACGCCTCCTCCTCCATGTCCCCCACCTCTTTATCCTCCTCCTTCACATGCACATGTTGTAGTGCAACAAAAATTTGTCACATTTGTAGAAGATGTAATTCCCTTCCTCCTTTACTATCAACACCTATACCCTTCATGGCTCCTTTTCAACCAACAAGTGGGATAGATTGTGGCCGTTTTCACATCCCTTGTTGGAAAAAAAAAGATAATTTTTTTGAAAGGAATTCTATCAATTGTAGACATGGCTTTGAACCATGTTTGAAGGAAATTAAAATTGGATGAAGAATGGTAGGACATGGTTTGCAAGGCTATAATTGATGTTATTAAACTTGAGAAAGGTATGTCAAATCAATCAAACCATAAGCACATCTTATGCAAGGCTTTATGGTATGTCTTGGAAAAGAGGATGGGGCTTGTGAATTAGGATTGGAAAAACCAAAATTCAACAAACAATTTGCAAATATGATACATTTTGTAACAACTGATACATTAACAACCAACCTTGGGGAGGTCACTTCCATTATATTTCAAATGGCATGCAAAAAAATGTAGGGTGCAACTTATTGAAAATAATAAAAATTTATAACTTAAATGTAGATATGGTGCATTATGAAAATATATTTAATATATATTTAATATAGACCTAAAGTATGTCATTATTCATAGCAAATTTTAAAATATATTTTTATAAAGTGGGTGTTTCCTTAAATATACAAGGAGTGGCCTCCCCAGGCAACCAACCTTCAAGCTATAGGTATTGCATTGGGGTGATGTCACCCAACTTCACTAATTCATCCTTTTATCATTACTACAAAATGTGGGTGTAGTTCACTAGTCCCCATTTACTAGACTAATGAATTCACTACTTTTTCACTTGTCCCTGTTCACTACAACCAATGAATTCATTCAAAATCCAATGAAATCACTTGGCGTACAAGGACACCTTTTGTTGTAGTGTATTATTTTAAAGTTCAATTGCATCATACGCTAGTATGTTGCATTAAATAGCCTACACGATACGCCTATGTACCAAAGGGTTTAATGCCAATGCATTAAATAATACAATTCATGCAAATGAATTTGCAATGTTTTTAGCTTTAATACACTTTGATATTGTATTGAACATTTTGCATCTTTGTATAAAAAGGTACAAGTAACTAATCTTTTAGTGTACAGTGCACCATGAACTTTCATTGTTTTCAAGCTTTCTTACATAATAAAGTTATCTTGAAAATACCCAAGTTAAGGGGTCAAGTCAGTTAATTTTGGGAAGATAGGGGATGAAATTCGTAACATGATGTCGCATTTCTACAAAGGAAAAAACTAGTTTCACCCCCTTTTTCTTTCCCGCTTCATTGTCAACATGGAATGCATGAAAGCAGTTTCATCAATTTACCTTCCTTGAGCTTTCTCAAGGTTATGTTTTCTTCACCTTCCTCTTGTTTTTTCACCTTTCTTCTTCTTTTAACTTTCAAGCAACCATTTTCCTACAACCATGGCATTGAGAACAACATTGTCTTAAGCAAATAAATTCACAGGAACATTGCCACAAGCATGAAATGCACTACAACAAAAAGGTGTCCATATATGCCAAGTGATTTCACTAGATTTTGAGTGAATTCACTAGTTGTAGTGAATGGGGACCATTGAAGAAGTAATGAATTCATTGGTCTAGTGAATGAGGCCTAGTGAATTGCACTCACATTTTGTAGCAGTGATGGTTTAGGGTTGTTGTGAGCATGCAAAAGGCAAAAGGGCAAGTGGGTGCATGTGGTTGTGATTGTTGCGAATGTTGCAAGTGCGAAAGGGGTGAAGGTGTGTGACACATGACAACATTTATTGTTGCAAGTGCAATTATAACCATTCAATTCCAATCTTGTTGGAATGCAACAAAAGCACAAGCCCATCAAGGAATTTTCTTCTTTTTAGAGTTGAGGTTTAGGGTTTATCATGCAGCATTTGCATACACATTGTGCATGTAAATAATGAAGATGATGGGGATCTTGTTTTTTACGATTGGGCTTTCACAAACTTGAACCTTGGATCAACATTCTTGTTAGTATTGTGTTCCATATCCATGTTCATCCAAAAATTTTGTGAGAATTTTCAATCTTTGACTTCTAACTGGTTTAAAAATTCATTCCACGGCAATTTTCCTCCTACACCCCTTGTGTCAAACCTTAATAGTGGATCCTTAAATTATGATTGGTCTAGCCAAATCCCAACTCTAATTCAAACCTCAATTGGATTACTACCTCCATCGTCGGATGCCTTAATGATAAAACAAATTTTCCCATGGTTGCCCATCACACCATCTATGACGTAATTATTCTAATGAATAAGCAAAGCATGGTCCAAGGTTGTAAGCAAAGCTTACCTTGGAATGCATTAGAAATTGCAAGGGTCGACCATCAATCATACCTCCAACATATTAAAAAACATGGCCTTACAATGCAATTTCTTCAAAAACGCCTCAAACTCAAGTTTGAACTTTCATGCTTGCATGTTTGTCACAAATCCAATGAATCCAATGAATCCAAATTTGACATTGAATCTTGTGTCGATTCTGGTTCTAAAATGGACACTCTTCAAATTTTATAGTTTACATTTCATGACTTGGATGTTTACAACTAATGTCCTAATTTAGTCATGTAGTCATATGTCTTTAGTCATATACTTTTATTCAAATTTGAGACTAAATTACAATTGCATTAGGATTACATGACTAGATTAGGACTGTTTTGTGACTACATGATTAGCCTACATACATTAATAAGCTACCTATGTTCATAATTTAACCAGGTGTTAGTTACCTATTAGCTATTTATTAGCTACCTATTAAGGAGCTAGTACTTATGAGCTAGCACTACTTATTATCTACCTACCTACCCTATAGTGCAAATGTACCTACTTACCTATTAAATATAGGTAGTACACACCTACCTAATTACCTACTATGTACTTACTACTAAGTACCTAACTACTATTTACTATTAAATACTTACCTACCTACGTACCTAGTAGGTAGAACATATGTATGTATGTGTGTATATATGCTAAAACATGTCTTTTACAATGTGTCCTATTTGACTACAATGGCATAAGTGACTAGAAAATGACATAACTGACTTAAAAACAACTATAGTTGAATATATAAGACTTGTTGTAAAAGACATGTTTTGGCATACCTACCTACGTACTAGATAGGTATTACTTATGTACCTATTACTAAGGACTTATTTACCTACTTACCTACCTACCTACATACTAGATAGGTAGTACATATATGTACCTACTACTAGGCACCTACCTACCTACACCTATTAGGTAGGTAGTACATATATACCTACCTATTATCTAAGTACCTACTTACTAATAAATATGTAGGTCTACTACCTACTTATTACTACCTCTAGGTATTACTTACCTATTACCTACCAATATAGGTACCTAATAGGTTACTAGATAGGTTCTAAATTGTTAGGTAAGTACCTCGGTACCTAATTTATAAAATAGGTTAGAAAAAAATGTTTATAACAATATGGTGACAATTTTTGTCATGTAAAAATCATGTGGTGCAATGGTTAAGTGGGGGTTAAAAACTTTTTCCCTCAATGTGGATGTGAGGGGTTCAAATCCTCACATTTGCAACTTTTAAAAACTAGCCTAAGTAGCTTAAATTGTTAGCTAAGTTAGCCTACATTCGAAGGTAGGTTAGGGCCTACATTCCTAACATATAAGTTGGGTTTTTTGCTTTTATACCATGTGTCTACATGCCATGGGTGGAAAATGTATTTATTTCATGTTGAATGAAATATATCCAACGGCCATAATTTATGGATCTCATCAAGCATTGATGACCTTCATTGCAAAGTCATAGTCATATATTATCTTTGTGACTTAGCCACAATAGTGACTAGGTGTCTTAAATGACATGTCCTATTCAACTACATAGCCATGTAGTCATGGATGTTTTTCATGACTAACAACCTAGTCATAAATCAAGTCGCAAAAAACAACTTTTCTAGTCATGGTTCAATCCCAAATGTGCCCAAATTTATGTATATAGTTTAAGCTTGATAAATGCACATTTTTTAAGGGGATAAAACGATGTAAGCAAATACAAAGTTTAGGGACGAATTTTTTCCTTAGTAAATCACACATTTTAAGCAAATAAAGCGTATCCATTTATTGTGCAAGTGGATAGTGAAAATTTGGCCTTTTGTTCACTTATCACATGATGATTCATTTTTTTACTGGAAAAACATCATTCGATGCAAAGAACGTTAATCCAAAAAGGATAGGTGAGGGAAAGGTGGAACACAATTGTTAATAATTAGGCAATTTTAAGCCCATTGTTAGCCTATATTAGGTTGATCACAATGATCCTATAGTAGCCATGGAGGATGGAGAAAAGCAAAAGGGTAATCAGGTTGCATTGATTAAAACACAAAAGCACAAGCTTTGCAAGCTCAAGGAATCAAACTCCAAGCACTACACACATAAGAGGTTGATAGAGTTTGCCCAAAAGCATTAGGAGTTAGCTCCCAACAGCACAAAAGTCAACATGATCCTTAAGGAAAAGGAGAAGTGGCTTGCTTTGGAGGATGTTATGCTAAACAAGAAGAAGCAAAAAGGAACAAAGTGGCTTGAACTTGAGGAGGCACTCTTCAAGTGGTTTTGCCAAGTAAGTTCTTTGTTTTCTAACAAGCTTGTGCAAAAGTGTTAGCATTTCTATGACTATGAACAAGGTTAAATCCCTAACTTGTATGATGCACATGCCTATTATGCATCAAACACATACTTGTATGCCTTCTTGATAAAGTTTTCTTTTTTGCATAAGCGCCACCAGAAGGCTTCCCTAAGCGACCTTATAGTCTCTATGCATGCCAAGGTTCTAGGTAATAAGCTGGGAGTTGAGGGAGATTTCAATGGGTCAGATGAGTGACTAGCCAATTTCAAAAAATGCCATGGCAACAAGTGCTTCACGGTGCACAAGGAGGCTAGTGCAATCAATGTTGAAGGTGTTGCACATGCCCAAGAAAAGTTCCCATGCTTCATTGAGGGACATGCACACATTTCATAATTAATAATTTTCCTTTATGAATCTCTATGCTTACCAAAAAAAACTTGAATAGAAATCATATGCATTTGATCAAAAGTTGGACGGTTGTTTTAAAAGCCTAAAGTATGAATAACCTTGGTTTTTATGTTACACGGATTTCTGCCAAATGACATCTACAACATGGACAAGATGGGTTTATTCTACCACGCACAACCGAACAAGACTTTGTCGATGGAGGTTGTTTAGGGAGCAAAGGTCAACAAGGAGTACACCATCTTAGGCCTCATTATCAATTGCATTGGGATGGACAAGCTAAAGCCCATCACCATTTAAGAAAGCAAGTGCCCTCATTATTGTGGCAAAAACTTCTAGCCATCGGAGCTTGTGCAATACTACACCAACAAGAAGTCCTAGATGATTGGATTGATATGCTTCAATCCTAGCTAGGTTCATGTTGACTTTGTTTTGTTTCAATTTCAATGTTGAAGAAAATCAAGAAAACATATTACCATAGTATGCCTTGGGAGGTAAAGCTTTAGATGAGAGGTTATATTTTTATAGATCTTTGTGGATTGGGTGGAGAAATTCAACAACTAAATGCCTCGTGCAAAACAACACATCTTACTCATCATGGACAATGCACCAAGGCACATCCTTTCAAGCAACGACCATGAAGAGTTGGGCGATTTTGACCCCATCCACCTGTCCAACATGCTCCTCATGTTCCTGCCCAAGAACACAACATCGATTGTGCAGCCCCTGGATATATATTTTTTGTTATGAAAAGGGCTATCATCATCATTGCCTTCAAGCATTTCAATAAGCGCAAGTTGTGTGCTCGGATTGTGAGTAAGTATAAGAAGGTGGTGGACAACTTGGTGGATTTGTCCAACATCAAACCGATCATCTTGGATGTGAACACCATGCTGGATGTAACATCTTGTTTTTTTTTATAACTTATATATATATATAGTTGTTAATGAAGTTCAAACACCATGAAAAGTGGCTTGTGTGTGCGCCCCCTTAACGATTTTCCTTTTTATTTGTGTTTTAGGCCATTCGTTAGAGTTGTTCGATTTGGGAAAACACAAGCCCTTCCATCAACCAATTTTTTTGGCACAAGGTCAAGATCTTGTTGGAGTTTTGGCACAATGACTTGGGCCACCCAAAGGTGTTCCTAAAGGTGCATGCTCAGGAACAACAATCCAAAGTGAATGCACTGATTAATAGGATTGGGTATGACGATGCCCTCATTGTTAAGTAGTATTTGGAGCTACCTAGGGAGGCATAGGTCATGGCTGGGCTCATTGATACAAGCTCATTCAGCTGGTGTAACAAGTACAATCTAAAACTCAATGTCATGTCTTTTGATGATCAATGTTGCCTTGGAATGTCTTCAAAATTAAACATGAAATTATCAAAATTAATATAGGAAATTATCAAGGTGTAAGGAGAGGTTGTTAAAGACCTTGAGGAGGGCAATGAAGATAACTTTAACCTAAACGAGCAACTACCAAGGCTTCTAACATTGCAATATATAGGGCCGTGATGCATGCCAATGCATTAACAATTTTTGTCACAAATCAGCCCACCATCTTTGATTACATTGTTCAGATGTAGCTAAAGCATGTTGTTAATAAGCTCAACAACATAATGGTGAGCAACTTGGGTTGCTAGCAGTAGACCAACATCAAACAATTCATCAATGGAAATGTCATGATTCCTTAGCTACTTTAGCAACACCTTGCGTGCAACCAAACACAAAAACATGCTTGTAATGCATCATAGGGTTAGAACACAAGAATTTCAAAACTTTGAAATAAAGGACTTGGGTCTTGGGAAGAGGGGGGGGGGGGGGGGGGGGGGGGGAAGCGGTGCAGGGGGGGGGTGGGGTGTTGTTGGAGCTTGTGGTCATA
>Ga0116228_10004480_pt1 | contig 12389 bp, 14 predicted proteins | sample S1TSphfallax_2_FD_89694 | JGI IMG/M metagenome (GOLD analysis project Ga0116228, IMG submission 89694) | Host-associated microbial communities from peat moss isolated from Minnesota, USA - S1T2_Fc - Sphagnum fallax MG | ecosystem: Host-associated > Plants > Peat moss > Unclassified | place...
CGCTCGCGCTCGCGCGCGCCGCGGTGCTCATGAGCGGCAAACCTCGACAGATGGGCCGCGGCAACAAGCTGCACGGCTGGTTGCGTCGCCATTTTGGGCGGCTGGCACCTGGTCGGGCAGTAGGAACTAAGGTCGGACCGCTATCGGAGGCTACACGCGCCAAGATTAGCGCTGCGAAAATGGGCCGACCGACCGGCCAAGGTCGTGTCTTTTCGGCGGAGCACCGCGCCAAGATCAGTGAAGCCGCTAAAGCCAGACGCTGGACGGACGAGCAGAAGAAGCTTCGTGGTCTCGCCAACATTGGTAAGACTCGTTCACCCGAGACCAAGCAAAAAATGCGCGATGCTTGGGTTCTTCGTAAGCAACGCGCGCTCACCGCCTAAGTACAGGAGAGTAACTTGGCCTCGTTCAACAAGTTTAACAACTTCGTTCATGGTCTTGCACTTGGGGCTATGAATTTGAATACTGATGTTATCAAAGTTATGCTCACCAACACCGCGCCGGTCGCCACCAACACCCAGTATTCGGATATCAGCTCGAACGAACTGGCGTCCGGCAATGGGTATACGACCGGTGGCGCAACGGTGTCCGGTACGGGCAGCTCGAACAGCTCCGGCACGGAGACCATGACGGCGTCCGCGACAACCTTCACCTCGAGCACCGGCTCGATGGGGCCGTTCCGGTACGCGGTCTATTACGATTCCACGCCCTCTACCAAATACCTCATCGGGTGGTTCGATTACGGCTCCTCAATCACGCTGAACGGCGCGGCCGGCGAGACCTTTGTCCTTACCCCGTCTGGCGGCGATTTGCTCACCTCCAGTAACAAGAGACCGTCGAGGTCGGGTAGGCCGAGACGTGGGACATAGGAGAGAGCAGCCATGACTTTCACCAAGGGTGAGGCGGTCCTCTATGGGCCGTCTAAGATACCAGGTGTGGTCCAGGACAACGCCATTACAGGCGAGTACGATGTCCACTTTGCAGATGGCACGCACAAGTGGGTGATGCCGTCCGATTTGACTGCGTCGAATACCGTTACTGGAGTGTCCACTCCTACCGCGACGACGGCAAATACTGTGGATGAAGCTACCTTCTTGAAGGGCGCAATCGCGACTCTCCAGGCGCGCCTTACGAGCATCTCTACTAAGTGACCCAATCCACCCTCTTTGCTAAGGCCCGCATGACGGTGTCCGGGACGCCCGGCACCGGTGCGATTACATTGAATGCCGCAGTCGCTGGCTACCAGACATTTGCCGCGGCTGGCATTACCAATGGCGTCTATAGCTCCTATGGCATCGTAGACGGCACGAACTGGGAGGTTGGGCAAGGGTACTATACGTCGTCCGGCACGACGTGGACACGAAGCACCATTCTCGCGTCGTCCAATTCCGGCTCGGCGATCTCGGCAACGAGCAATGCCATTGTCTATCTGACTGCGCTTCCGTCGGATATGCAGACCAATGTCTTGATTTCCGGCGGCACGATCGACGGGACGACAATCGGCGGGACGACTGCGGCGGCAGGTACATTTACGACAATTGGCATTGGGACCGGAACTACGCAATCGGAACTAGCGCAGCGCAGCGTTATTTCGAATTTCCCAGTTCCGACATTTCGTCCAACGGCGGTCAACACGACGATCGCCGTCGACATCATGCCGAACGGCAGCGCGACGCCAGTCTATAGCGACTATATTTCCTGGCTTGATATTTGTGATGCCGACGTGTTTGGCAACACGTCGACGGCTCTGAACAAACTAGGGTTGCGAACGCGCGCGTCTGTCATAGAGATCGGTTCCGACTCGCTCTATGGCGGTTCAGGCAAGCCGCTCGTGTTTTCATATCAGGGCGCTGAAGTTTTTCGGATTAACGGAAGCGGGATGGGCATTGGCGGTGTGGCGTCCTTCGTCGCACCGCTCACCTTGAGCAAAAACGTCACAGCGCCGCTGACTAATTACAACGAAGGTACACCGCTTGCTCACTTTGCTGCTGCCGATGGGACAAAACCGATTGTTCTGATTGATGCATACGGTCAAAAGCCGATGCAGGGCTTCCGGCGTACCGATGGAACGGCGGCATCGCCTACCGCAATCGTCAGCGGCGACGTGCTAGGGCAGCTCCAGTTCGGAGGTTGGAACGGCACTGCCTATTACGATTACGCGGCCGGTATGTATGTGCAAGCTACGCAAAATTGGTCGCCGTCGGCGCAGGGCGCATGCTGCGTTTTTTATGTCACGGAAAACAATGCGACATCATCGGTTACGGCGCTGACCCTTGATGGGTCTGGAAATGTCGATGTCGTGCAGAATTTGAATGTCGCAGGGACGACCGTTATAAATTCGTCGCAGGGTGGCACGTTCACGACTTTGTCGGCGAGTTCGACTGTTTCCGGTTCGGGCTTCTCCTCTTACCTGGCGTCACCGCCCGCGATTGGCGGTACGACGCCGGCGGCAGGCACTTTCAGTTCACTGGTCGTGAATGCCGACGCCATCATTCATGGGATGACGATCGGGCAAGGCAACGGCTCCATCTCGAGCAACACCGTAGTCGGACAGAACGCACTTGCCTCCAACACTACTGGCTCCGATAACACTGCGATCGGGACAGATGCGCTTATTGTCAACACGACCGGCAGCTTTAACGCCGCAGTCGGGCAGGCCGCGCTTGCTGCCAACACGACCGGCAGCTATAACACTGCGATCGGGACGGATGCGCTTGTTGCCAACACCACTGGCAGCTCGAATGTTGCCGTCGGGCAGATAGCGCTTCAGTCCAATACGACCGGCAGCACGAATACGGCAGTCGGACAGGCAGCGCTTTATGGCAATACCACCGGCGGCGTTAATGTTGCCGTCGGGCAGGCAGCGCTTCAGTCCAATACGACCGGCAGCTATAATACCGCAGTCGGTTCACCCGCGATGGTCGATAATGTCACCGGCAACTATAATACAGCCGTCAGCAATAACGCGATGTACCAGCAGAACGCTACATACAATAGCGCTCTAGGTGCATATGCTCTTTATGATTTAGGTGCGGTACAGACGGCTGGCTCGTTCACGGTCGGTGTGAGCTGGACGATTGTCAGCGTCGGCACAACCAACTTCGTGGCTATCGGCGCCTCGTCAAATACGGTCGGCGTGACCTTTACCGCAACAGGCGTCGGCTCCGGCACCGGCACCGCGGTGCCGAACAACACGAACAGCAATACCGCGGTGGGCTTCAGTGCCGGCCGAGGGATTATCTCCGGCGCCAACAACACGATCATCGGTGCGAACGTCACAGGTCTGGCGGCCAACCTCACTGGCGCTATTATCCTGGCTACAGGCGACGGGACGATTCAGGCCGACTACAACAAAACCGTCTCCGGCAAGTGGACGTTGCCCACGGCGAATGGCGGCGCGATCACGCCGGCTATCACGACTTACACCTCTGGTTCCGGCACCTACACCGTCCCGACCGGCTGCGCATATCTCAAGATCCGTATGGTTGCCGGTGGCGGCGGTGGCGGCGGGACTACCGCTGGTTCGGCTGGTGGGAGCACGACTTTCGGTACGTCAGCATACTCGTGTGCTGGCGGTTCGGGCGGTTCGATATACCAAGGCACCACTGACGGTACGTCCGCGGGTGGTGCGGGCGGATCAGCGCCATCTGGTACTGTGGGGTATTTAGCTATGGCCGGCCAAAATGGCGCGACCGGCGTTAACACCTCAATAGGCAGCGAGAATCCTGTCGGTGCAGTTGGTGGTCGAGGCGCCGATACATTGCTGGGCGTGGGAGGTATCGGCGGGGCGACGGGTACTGTGTCTCCGACCGCAGGTGTCGGATATGGGTCTGGTGGCGGTGGTTATACCACTGGCACTGCGACCGCAGGCGGCGGCGGCGCTGGTGCTTATCAGGAGATCCTGATAACGTCTCCCGCATCGTCCTATGCGTATTCTGTCGGGTCTGGCGGCGCGGCAGGCACAAACGGCGGTGCAGGCGCAGGTGGCTGCATCATCATTGAGGCACATTAGATGGCACGCTCTGCGGGTATCTCCACCCTCTACAATCGAGCCAAAATGACGGTGTCCGGGACGCCCGGCACTGGTGCGATCACGCTCGGCTCGGCGTCCGCCGGCTTCCAGACGTTTGCGAGCGCAGGCTTAGTCAACAACTCGGTCAGCTCTTACGTCATCGAGGATAGCGGCAACGCGTGGGAGGTCGGGCAAGGCCACTATACCTCGTCCGGGACGGTGTGGAACCGCGATATCATCTTCGCATCCTCGAACTCGGGCTCCGCGATCTCTGCATCTTCGTCTGCCGTGGTCTATCTGACCGCTCTTGCGAATGACGTGCATGCGCGCCCCTTCAACCCGCCGCTGTCGTCTTACTTCACCTACGATAAGAATGACGGCACGGCACTTCAGGTCGTAGATGACCCACATTACGGGCTCGTCATGTCGCTACCTCCCTCGATCCCAACTGGCGACCGCATCCGGTGGAAGTCCAAGGCAATCTCGAACCCAAGTGCAGATTGGCAGGTGACAGCCCGTATTGAGCCGAATATTTTCAGCAACAACTATAATATGGTCGGCCTCTGTTTTTATCGTGACGCTGGTACTATCGGATCGTTAGTCGGCCTGCACAATGACGGAACTTGCTACTGGGGAAACTGGTATCTGTCCGGCACCGGCTTCGATAACACTCAGTGGAATGATACTTTCTATATGGCACCTGAGTTTTGGGTGCAGATCAGCTACACCGCTTCGACTGATACCCTCATCACCGCATTCTCTGGTGATGGTAGTGGTAACTGGCTCTACAGCACATCCACCACAAGCTCGTCTTTGTTTGGTGGACAGGCAGATCGTGTCGGCATCGGCTTTGCGCCCAATCGTGGTTTCGCCGGTGATTGGTGCAACGTCGCCTGGTGGGGAGATGACACCTGATGCTCGGGCGCGACCCACTTGGCGCCGCCCCATTAGGGGCAATGACCTCCGCGTCGGGGGTCTATTCGCTTACATGCACGACCGGATCGTTTGCGCTTACCGGGCAGACCACTAATCTTGCGTGCAACCGCAAGCTGACCGCAGCCAACGGTACAGTCAGCCTGACAGGGTCCGCGGAAACCCTGCACCTTACGTATAGTCTGACGTGCACGACCGGGACGTTCGCTCTCACCGGCCATGCGGACAATTTGGCTTACAACCGCAAGTTAGCTGGAGCGACTGGCACGTTCGCGCTGACCGGGTCTCCAGCGATTGTCAAAGCAACCTACAATCTGGCGCCGGCAGTCGGGTCGTTCGGCCTGACCGGGCACAGTGTCATTGCCGGCTACAATCGCATGATTCATGGGCCTCCGGGCTCGTTCGCCCTCACGGGCGGCACTGTGCTCTTTGGTCACTTCCTCAATTTGACGCCCGGCAGCTTCGCGCTGACTGGGGTTTCGTCGTCTCTGAAAGTCGGGCGCAAAATGCCCGCGGCGACCGCGCAGTTCAATGTGCTGGGGATTATCGAGACCCTAGTTCAGAATAAGACATTCCATATCACGGCCGGTAGCTTTGCCCTGACAGGCTCTGCGTCAACGATCGCCGACAATCGCAAATGTCAGTGCTCGACGATTTATTATTCAGTCGCTGGCACCGCGAAGGTGGCCTACAACCGGCATATAGCCGGCACGCTCGGCTTCGCACTTTCTGGGAAATCCAGCACGTTGGCTGCACTGCGGCAGCTCCCGATGGGCCATGGCGCCTTCAGTTTTACGGGGTACTCTACAAAACTCCAGGACCAGCACCGGCTGCTCTCGAGCCCAGGGGTTTTTGCAGTAACAGGCCACGCGACTGCAATCTTGCAGTCTTATACGCGTGCGAGCGCGGTCGGGTCTTTTGCGCTTGCCGGCAACGCCAGCACAGTCAGAGTGAATCGCAAGATGATCTGCCAAACCGGCACCTTCAACGTCTTTGAGGAGGACGTGGTCGGTGTGCGCACTGGACCTATGGATTACGTGGCGGCGGTGACAGATGCCCTTGCATGGAACGCTGTCGATAACCTCTATGCGGGGCTACTGACATGAGCGGTGTAGTCGGCCAGAGCGCCATAGGCGACGACGATATCGGTGGCGACGGCGGTGCGGTCTATCTGCTGAGTTGCGCACCTGGGTCATTTGCGGTGACTGGCGTCAGTGAGACGCTGTCGCATGACTACCACTTGACGTGTGCGACCGGGTCGTTCTCGCTCACCGGCGCAGCATGTGCAATTCGGCACAATTACGGACTGGTCGCGACCGCTGGCAGCTTCGCGCTGACTGGCAAGTCTTGCGCACTGGCATATGACCGCCGGCTTACTGGCACAGGCACTTTCGCGCTTACGGGTGTCAGCGAAACGCTCTCGCACGACTATCATTTTTCGCTGACGACAGGGTCGTTCTCGCTCACCGGCGTCTCGGATACCCTAGCCTACAAGCACCAACTGAATTGCGCGAGCGGCGCGTTCTCAGTGACCGGGGCGGTAGAAAACCTCGGCTATAACCGGCGCATTGCCGAGGCTCCAGGTAGCTTCGCGGTGACGGGCGACGCCGACACCTTGGCCCATGACTACCACTTCTCCGTGGCGACCGGCAGCTTCGCGCTGACTGGTGCATCGTGCACGCTCCAGCACGGCTATCACCTCTCCTGCACCACCGGTAGTTTCGCGCTGACGGGCGATGCTTGTGCTCTGCGCCATACCTACCCTCTGACTGCGGCAACCGGGAGCTTTGTGCTGACGGGCGAATCCGTCGCCATGGCCGACAACCTGCCAGAGTCTACTGGCAGCTTCACAGTGACGGGCTCTTCGGCGGCTGTGCAGCGTGGCTATCACCTCTCCTGCGCGACCGGCCAGTTTACGCTGACGGGCGAACCTATAGCCCTGGTTTGCAAACGGGCGCTTTCTGAAACCACAGGGAGCTTCACGCTTTCGGGCTCCTCGACTGCGATGTACCGCGGGTACACGTCCTATGACGGCGTCGGCAGCTTCACGCTGACAGGCGCGCCGTGCGCGCTCCTGCGTGGCTACCACCTGAGTTGTGCTACCGGGAACTTCACGCTCTCGGGCTCCTCGGTTGTGATGTACCGCGGGTACACGTCCTACGACGGTGTCGGCAGCTTCGCAGTGACAGGCTCTTCGGCGGCTGTGCAGCGTGGCTACCAGCTCTTGGCGTCACCCGGACGGTTCGTGCTCTCTGGCAGCGCTGCAACACTGGCGCATGACTACCACTTAGGGGCAGGCGTCGGATCGTTTACGACCAGTGGTGCGGTCACTACGGTCTCTTATGATCGCCATTGTAGTCAGAACACCGGTTCGTTCCTGGTTGCTGGATCTGCGGCCAATTGCGCACATAACTATCAGATGCCTTGCGCAACCGGGCATTTCAGCTCGTCCGGTCAGCCCGCATGGCTCCAGATCGTCTATCCGTTGCTGGCTACTTCCGGTCACTTTACGCTCACCGGTCGCAGCACAGCTTTGGCTTATGACCGCCACCTCGTCGAGGGTACTGGCAGCTTCATGTTGCTCGGCAATGCAGTCGGCCTCACCAGCTCGTCTGTGACCATTCTGCAACCGGGCTTGCGCTGGTTCAGCTATCTTCAGGATACACCCGGTAGCCTAGCGACAGTCAGCACCTGGCAGGTGTGGCAAGCGACTAGTACCGACGCGCCGGTTGTGATAGGAGGACTCTATGGCTCTACACTCGTACCAGGCGGGTAATCAGGTCGTGCTCTCGGTGACGTTTACCAACGCCACGACGGGCGCATTGGCTACCCCTACGACCATTACGTGCGAAACTCTTGACCCGAGCGAGACTGTGACGCAGTATACAAACTCATCGACCCCAGCGATTACCAACCCCAGTCAGGGCGTCTATCAGCTCATTCTTACCCCGACCCTACCCGGCGTGTGGCGCTATCGGTGGGAGGGCACCGGTGCCGTTGTGGCATCGTCCGAAGCTGCGTTCGAGGTCCGCCCGAGCGCGTTTGTTTCGTAGGAGGACCACATGGCTGCCACCGCACGTCAGATTCAGGCTGCTTCGATGTTCATCGCCCAAGGCTACACGCCCGAGGGGGCCGCGGCGATCGTCGGCAATCTTTCGCAGGAGTCCGGTCGGAACTTGCCGAGCGCGTTTCGCACCGGCCCCCTTGATCACGGCAGTCAGGGGTTGCCTCAGTGGCGTCTCGAGCGTCTCACGGCCTACGAGGATTACGTCAAGACCCTTCACCCGCGCGAAACTGGCTCGGCGATCTGGCAGTGGTATGGCAACATGCAGCTCCAGGTCAATTTCATAGCGATCGAGCTGGGCAAGGACTATCCAGCCCTCAACCGCAAGTTGCGCACGCCCGGCGAGAGTGTCGACACGCTCACTGAAGACGTGTGCTGGCAGTATGAGCGCCCCTCCAAGGTCGCCGCGAACCTCGAGAACCGCAAGGCGCAGGCCGAAGCGACCTATGCCGCCCTCAAGAAGCTGCCCGCGAAGGCCGCGGGGGCCAAGGTAGCGGGAAGTGTGGCTGGTGCGGTAGTCGTGACGGCTGCTACGGCATCCGCCGCCGTGCACGGCGGAGTCCATTGGGGGTGGCTGTCGGCCGGCGCATCGCTGGTTGCGCTGCTTGTGGGGTCGGTGTATCACTCGTCGCAGGAAGCTGCGACGGCAAAGGCCGCGCTGGCGATCCAGCAGGCAAAACCTGGGAGTTAACAATGACGTTTGGGTTCGACTTTGGTATGGGTTGCGCCGCTGGCGCGGTCGGGATGCTTTTTGGGACGGTGATCTGGACCAAGGTGATCTCGCCTGTGGTCTCGGGCCTCTCTGCGGCCGTTACGGCCGGTAAGGCTGCTCTCGCTGCCGCGGAAGCTGCTGCCAAGCCCGCTACGACCACCACGACGGCCACCACGACCACGAAGTAAGTCCGATGGACTATCTGCACCTCTTCCTTGCATTCGCCGGCGGCACTCTGATCGGGATGCTGATCGGTATCGTATGGTCGCAGGTGGCGGAGCTTCGGGCTGTCCTGGGTCCCAGCCTTCAAAGAATCACCCGGTGGCGGACATTGATCGTCACCGGGATCGCCGGTCTTTCGCAGTTGGCCTCGGCGCTGATTGTGCAGATCGACGCCGATACGCTCAATGAGTTCGCCAGCGCACCATGGGCCAAGTTCCTGGACCAGCGCACGGCCGATCTTATCACCACGATCTGTCTTTTCTTGATCCCCATTCTGCACATGACGACTGTCATCAAGGCCGCGAAAGCGACGCCGGTCGATAAGGATGCGTGATGCTCGGGTTCATCTCCTCAATCGTCTCTGGTGTCCTGAGTCCACTCTTTAGTTGGTTGACCAACAAAGACAACGTGACGATGGCGGAATATGCCGCCTTCAGCGAAACCGAGAAAGCCGTCTATGTCTCCTACATCCAAGCAACGGCCGCAGCTAACGCTGCGAAGGCGTCTAATCACTCTTTCGCAGCGAATGTTATGGTCTATGCATTCGGTCTACCCGCCGCACTTCATTGGGGTGCAGTCTTTCTCGACTCTACGTTTAGGTTCGGATGGGCTGTACCATCTCTACCAGGACCTTATGCAGGAGCCGAACAGCAAATCGCCTTGAGCTTCTTCATTCTCGCCCCGGCTCTGCCGATCATCTCCGGCGTCGCCGGCTTGTTGAATAGGAAATAGACGATGCTGGAATCTGCTGCACTCCCAGAAAACCCTCCGTTCATCCTCCATCCTGAAGAGCCTGTCACCGCAGCGGTCATGGATGCGCAGCTCAAAAGCATGGAGCTGCGGCTGCGAACGATGCTCAAGCCGAACTGGGTCGCGATCATGTCACTGATCAGCGTACTCTGCGTGGTGGTGGGTGCTCTTTATGCGCTGACCGTCACGCCTTTGCAGTCGGTACTGGCGACGCACTCCGCGCAGCTCAGTATCATGCAGGCCGATATCGTGCGACTTCAGGTGACGGTGGAGCAGATCGACAAGAAACTCGGGCCGCACTAATGCCAGCAGCGCCCCCGCCGCCCCCGCCCGAGCCCGCCGACTCCATAGCCATTGATCACTGGGACGGGCTGGTCAACACCGTCAATCCTGAGCGCCTTCAAAAGACGGAGCTTGCACGTGCTCAGAACATCGATCTCGACGACCGCGGTATGCCGCACCGTCGTCGTGGCACGAGCCTCGTTGCATCTGGTAACTGGCACTCGCTATGGGCAACTGCCAAAGGTACAGTGCTGGGGGTTTACAATGGGAACCTTGGCCGCATCAACCCCGACTTCAGCTTCATGTCCTTCGGCAACGGCGCGGTGGGCGCGAACTATCTGGCATACGTGCAAGTCGGTACAACGGTCTATTTCAGCTCACGCACATCGTCGGGTCAGATCGCTCTCGAGACCATTCCGGCCACAGTAACCCCCTGGGGAGAGATAGGTGGAGATACGTTCTGGTATTCGCCGGTGGTCGACCCAACAGCGACTCTTGCCCCCACGTTTGGCCGTCTACTCGGCGCGCCACCCATGGCAACAGCGCTCGCCTACTTCAACGGTCGCATCTATCTGGCCGCCGCGAAGACTGTCTGGGCTACCGAACTTTACCTGTATAACTATGTGGATAAGACGAAGAACTTCTGGGCCTTCGAGGCTGATGTCACGGCCCTTGCCGCTGTCCAAGACGGCCTCTACGTCGGCACGACGGGCGGTGTGTGGTTCATCTCCGGACCCCAGTTCAACGAGATGAAGCGTGTGCTGGTCTCGAGCGCTTCTGTGGTGCCGGGCGGCGCGCTCCTGGTCCCTGAGCATCTGATCTCGCCGGCCGTCGAAGAAGGCTCGAGCACCCCTGTGGAGGACCGTAACGCTGTCGTCATGACGACCACAGACGGCATCCTGGTGTGCCTGGCGGGTGGTTCTGCTTATGATCTGGTGCGTGAGAAGTTCATCTTCCCACAGACCGCCTGGGCGACCTCTGTGTTCCGCCAGCAAGACGGGATCAACCAGGTCTTGACTTCGCGCGACGCGGGTGGCACTCCTAGTGAGAACACCGCATTCGGTGACTATTTATCCGCGACACTGATCCGCAACGGCGTCGAGGTTCCCTAACCATAGAGAGGAGGTGATCCTTATCTACGGCGGCGAGAACCACACATAGGAGTAGCTCTTGACTCACATTATCCTCCCCAAGCACAAGATCATGCGCCCGGAGCCGATCCGTCTCGGCGGTGTCTTTCACGGTCAGCTCATCCGCGATGGCAAAGTCATCGATGAGTGGGAGACGCACAATCTGGTCGTCAACCAGGGTCTCGACAGCATCCTCGGCGTCTACTTCACCGGCGTGACCCCGATTACGTCCTGGTATCTCGCACCCTTCACCGGCAATTACACTCCGGTCGCAACCGACACCGCCTCCACGATCGTCAGCAACGCAACCGAGTGCACGGCTTACACCTCGACGACCCGTGTCGCCTATTCGGGTGTGGAGGGGTCGCAGCAGTGCACCAACTCGGCCAGCCCGGCCGTCTTTACGTTCAATGCGTCGGCAACGATCTATGGCGCGTTCCTTACTTCGGCCTCGACCAAGTCCTCGACCTCCGGCACATTGTTCGCAGCGGCTCAGTTCTCGACCGCGAAGAGCGTGGCGTCGAACGACCAACTCAGCCTGACTTACACATTCTCGGCAGCATCCTCGTAATAGGAGGGTGCTATCGGCACCTATAATCTGACGGCCAGCACCGGCAGCTTTGCGCTGACCGGCTCGGCGTGCGCGAAGGGGTTCGGCGAGACACTCTCAAGCACCATTACAGCAGAGATGGTGCTCACTCGCACCAAGTACACCAACACACTGACCGACTCCGCCACGCTGGGGTTCCCCAGCGGCGATGTGAACGGTTGGGTCGCGAGCTGGGTCAAGACCCTAACCAATACAGTCTCTTTTCACTTGGGCCAGACGCCGAATATCGGCACCACGATGGCCAACACTGTGAGTCTGCACGGCGCTTTTACGCCTACGACGCTCTATCACCTGGCGTTGGCGAATGGTGTGAAGCTCTCCAGCGCCGATGCGATCGCATTGACTGCTGTCCTCTCAAGCACCCTCCACCTCCACCCGACACAAGTGGTTCAGCAAGCGACGACGCTGCTGAACACCTTGAAGATTATGCCGCGGCATACGCCGGAGTTCGTCCTCCATATGACTCTGGCGGACGTACTGACCCTTACGAACCTTCTGTCGCGGGCCAATTACGCGGCTCTGGCCTCCACTCTTCATCTCACATCCGCACTGACCGACATCTATCAGGCGGTTGTATCGTACTCTAACAGCGTGAACATACATGGTACACTCGGCGAAACGCTTCAGATCGTTCGGCTTATCCAAGACGAGATCGAAGTGGACGACACCAACCA
>Ga0116228_10004481_pt1 | contig 12389 bp, 11 predicted proteins | sample S1TSphfallax_2_FD_89694 | JGI IMG/M metagenome (GOLD analysis project Ga0116228, IMG submission 89694) | Host-associated microbial communities from peat moss isolated from Minnesota, USA - S1T2_Fc - Sphagnum fallax MG | ecosystem: Host-associated > Plants > Peat moss > Unclassified | place...
GTTGAGTGGGGGGGTCCCCTCTTTTGGGGTCCCGGCGGGCGGGGAGGGGAGGGGGGACAAAAATGAGGAAGTGTGATGGAAAGGGGTTTCCCCCCCCCCCCCCCCGCCCCGCCACATAAACACTTTAAAATTTTATTTATTTGTTTTTTTCTTCAGATCAATGGTATTAACTAGTTTTGTTTGTGTAAGTGTCAACAGCTGTACGCATAGCGTGTAAATCTTTTGTAAATGTAAATCATTTACACTTACAAGTCTGAACTTTATATACTTACACTTATATTATTGTCACACATAATTATTACTTTTACACTTACACAAAGGTAGTGTAAATATTTGTCAAATACATTTACATGGCCCTGTATAAATATCTTGGGGTGTGACTATATGTTTTATACCCTTAATGATCATATCTTCTTGCAAATCCATATTAATTAGTGATGGGTGCATCATAAAGAGTAATTTTATGTTTTTGCAATGGGTCACATATATTGGCTCTTCACATAAAATCATGATATTTGGATACTCCCCCCAAACATTAACATTTTTTAAGGTACATTTCCATGGCTTCCATCCACTCACTACCCAACTCCAATTAATTTATGTTCACTTCACTATTTCATAAGTAACTTTGAAAGAACCCACACTTGGCAGTTGCAGGTGTAGAGAGTTAACGCGATTTGGACCAAGTCCTGAATATTTTTGCACTTGTACAACCCGCTTTGGAAGTAAGCTGACTGACGTTTGTTGGTCTGGTGAGTTTCTCCAGATCTGGGCAATGGGGGGATGGAGCACCGACTAGATAGTGAGCCTGTGTCTCAACTCTGAACAATTTACATAAACGGCCAACTTTTTGAAGGCCTAAGTACAAATAAGGGGTGAGGTGGGGGGATCATCGACACATCAGCAGGTGTAGCCAATTCCCTCAGAAGTCAGAACCCACCCTTGAAATACACTATAGAAATTTGTAGAGGTATTTATGTATTAAGCAACTGGAATGTGGCCACTGTTACAATAGGTGAAAATAGGTTCTACCAGGGCCTGTTTCAAAGCATAACTAATTTTCCCAACCAGTCATTCACCTCTCAAGCGTGCTACACGTCCACCATTCATTCACATTCAAGTGTCTTCTACTGGTTCACCAATTCAAATTACTTGTGAAACTGCACTGCACCAAAAGTGGAAAAGCAGATGGATGCCTGTCCCATCTAGGAAAAGCCTAAAAAAAATTTCACCTCAATAAGACACCCAAACAAGTTATGTACAATGGAATGAGCAGAGCACTTAGAAAGGTGGCTAGCCAATTAAGGTGAGGTGCATTCCATAACATGGTGTCTTGAGCAGAACCTTGTCTCCACCAGGGACTGTTGCATTACCAGCTTCTTTAAAATTGATTCGTATTTAGTATGCGGATAAGCTGGTCATTTGCTCTGTATTGGATGCTAACTCACTGAATAGCTGTCCTGAATGGTGGAACTTGCATAAAAGGGTGTATCCTTAGGTGAGATTATGGTCACCAACATGAAGGGACTTTTTTTTCCCCTAATTTTGTGATGTCACATGAATGGTGGGCAACCATACCAAGAATGACTTAGCAATAATCTCAATGTTAATGTCCTTCAACTAGAAATTTGTCCAAATCTGGCAAATTTTCTTTCAGGTTCTTTTCGAAGTTTGGTAGGAATTTACAACAAAATGTCCCTTGAGACAGGCACAGGGTGAACCAGCAACCACACTGGTACCTTCACCTTCTTGAGTTAGGCCTGGTAGTGGCCAAATTAAACCAAAGAAATGTTAGATCTGGACTCAGATACCCTGGTTTAGTCTAGTCATGAGATATTTATAATATTTAGAAACAATTAAGATGAATTTTACAGTTTTTACCATGGTGCCAGTGTGGGTGCTGGCTGACCAAGGGCCAAGTGTTGCACCAAGTGCTAGTAAAATTATGTGTCAAGAAGGGTACTTTGAAGCTTTGCTGCTTCGCCGGTGGTGCCCAGCACATGCATTGCACTTTGGATTTTACTGTTAACCGCGTGGGTTTTTACTTGGTTATCAGGTACGTTGTAGCATGTGTACCTACTCGTCCCCTGCGCGCATAGCATTTCTTGCAAATGAGGTTTGGGTAATTGTCCAATCGTCTGCCCCATTGACAGTTTACATAACACTGCGGCGAGCTTTCTCTTCTAATGTCTTTTGGTGTTTCGAACTCATGTGGCGTGACTAGTGCAGTACGTGCAGATTCAGTGGGACAGCAAAATCCATCACCTACACCTGGAGGCAGCGAGAGTAACGAGAAACTGTTGAAGAAAGGAGCACAGGGGAGAGTGTAAGAAGAAGCTCTTGCCCAAGGAAATCAATGACCGACACCAGCTGGATCAGTACGTTACTAGGAGACAGAACGTTGCAGTTGCCAGGTCTTAGGAGGATGTCGCCATGTTTGCAGATAATTGTGGCAGTGATTATCCCGCTAGTGCTGTGCGTTTATGTTCCCTTGACACGGGCCCAACCAGGTGCGTTCATCGTAATGCTTGAATGATCCCATGTCAGGCCTTCCCATTCTTAATTAACGCGTTGGGGTTAGATACACACTTTGCTTTATACTTGCAACACTGGACACCTGCAACCATGTTAAAGTGCGACGACATACATGTGTACTTCTGATCTTGGGTCGAAGAAACTGTTCGAGCTCTAATATAAATCAGAAAAAACTGCACAACTACATATATATATGTGAAAAAATAAACATCTTTCTCGTTCTGTCTAATTTTGCAGGCTTTGTGAGCATCGACTGTGGAAGCTCTACCACATACAACGACACGAATGGCATCACTTGGGTGCCAGACACTGGCTACACCTTCACAGGGAGAAACTACGCTCCTAATCCTAAGACGACAAATCCTCTTGACAGTTTGAGGTACTTCCCCGAGAACAGGGATAAGAACTGTTACGTCTTAACTGCAACGCCAAAGAACTTCTATATGGTCCGCGTCAGTTTCTTGTATCCTGACTTTCTCAATTCAAGCTTCCGCCTCGAAATGGAGGCGCAGTTGGCAGCTAACATTACTTTCCAAGCGAATTCACTTACTATTCCACAAGTCTACGAGGCCTACTTGTCCGCTACCAGCGACAATATTTATGTTTGTTTGGCGCGCTCTACCACAACAGACGTCCCTTTCATCTCTTCCCTCGAGTTGAGACCGCTTGATACCAACAATATGTATCAGATTTTGGCTCAAGGGAACTACTTGTACAACGACTATCATGCCAATTTTGGGAGCGCTACGCCGCTCATAAGGTTCTTCCAATCTGCTTTAAAACCCATTTATTCTCTTCTCACCCTCGACCTCTAAACCTTAAGCCCCTCAAACACTGCAAGTGAAAGGACCGACCACGCAAAACCCATTATCTTGGCCCGCAGAAGGAGAAGGAGTACAGCTGATCCAAAGAGCCAATAGCTTGATAAGAATTATCGCAAGTACTGAGGGATCATCCAGGAGCTTACACATGGTCAGCTTGACATAGGTTCAAAACCAAATAGGTGTGATGTGTGTAAAAGAAACAAAACAAAGATCAGGCTGGAAATCGGTTTCCGAACATTTTCATGGGTGGTCAAACTGGAGGACCATCCACAGACGTGAAGAGACCTGATGTTTTTGCCTGTCTGTTTAATGCGAGAATTTGTGCAGACACAATTGGCTGCTAGACTTCTCTATGAGCTCTAACCATGTGCGGCACGGGGGGCGCAGGTACCCTTACGACCCGTATGATCGTCCATGGCAGAACAATATACCTGGTGTGAATCCAAACTCTACCCAGCTGGCCATCAACACGACATCAAGTGTCGTTGTAGATTTCAATCATTGGAACAAGGTTCCAGAGATAGTGATGCAGACTGCGGACTCGTGGCCCAAAGGTCAATCTGTCACCATCACAACATCATTCCTCCCGGACTACAACAAGAACTACTATATTGCGTTTGACTTCGCCGAAATCTCTCCACAAGCTGAGAGCCAGTCGCGGATTTTTAGCCTAGCTATTAACGGCAAAACAGTTTGGAATTATATCAATGTTCCGAACCTTGCTGGTGGGATGTATATGCCGGTTGAAATCTACTTCGACGACATCATGCTCAACAGCACAGGAAGTTTGGAATTGAGTGCTGATCCGTCCTCCCAGCTTGGCCCCATTTTGAATGCTCTTGAGCTCTTCGTGTTAACTGATCCTGCACCAAATCGAACTTTTCCCACAGATGGTAAGCCAAGTCCACCATTATGTACACTGCAGATCGTCCGTCGGGATTGAACTTGGATAAAGTGTAGTAATGCAATCAAGGGAAAGTGAGACTCTGCTTGTTAGTATGGTTCAACAACTCCACATGTGCCTCTAACATTTGTGGATCTCTAGAACTCTTGCAATCAAAGCAAATTTGAGCAAGCTTGTCTTTGCTGCAAGTTATCTAGGTACTCTAGAACAAAATATGGCTTTTCCTTTCAGGTAGCGCACCTTGGCTCATGACATATGTCTGTGTGATCTAAACTTTGTGGTTTCATTCACTGAAATGTCAAATATACCTTGGTGTTTGTTGCGACGCATATAATTGCACGAGTAATAATATTGCGAAACTTGACATAAGTTTATGGCACATATTATACTAATGTCAAATTGTAAGATTAATCTACAATATGTGCCACAATACACATCACATAATTTACATTGCAATTGATCAAACCACAAAGTTTATCTCATGCACGCGGGATGAGCCACGGCCTTCTACTGCTGGAGGAACGACGTGACCATGCTGTCTTGTACTGGCAGATTATGACCTTCATTCTTGTTGCTTTATTCTTGGACCTAGCTAACACAAATGTTTGCCTTGAATGTGTAGTTTTGCTAGTATACATGTATTCTGCAATTGATGTCATGTTATAGGATGTTTCTAGTTTTGTTGTACAGTTTATATGCTAAGTAGAAAACTCTATCACTTTCTTAAGTGTCTCCCAGTACATTGTCACGATTTGATCCAAGAATAACTTGAACATTTTAAAAGTCATAGCTGTAGGAAACAAATAAATCGTTTGCTTGTGGGTTGATTGTGGTTGTGTAGCTCTTGCCATTGAGAGTGTAAAAGAATCTCTTAATCTCACTTCCTGGACTGGAGATCCATGTGTGCACACTCCGTACGATTGGATCAAATGCAACGATGACACCATTCCTAGGGTTATTACTGTGTAAGTCAAAATATTCCCATGGACAAAGATTATATTTTGTGGGTTAGCACATGTTGTTGGGAACATACAAACATTATTGGACATCAAACTGACCATAAGGCTTTTCACCAGACTGGGAACATCTGTTTAAACTTGTGTTAAGAAGGGTAGAAAAATTTTCAAACAGATATGAAGACATGAAAATATTATGTTTCAAGCTGCATTGACGTTTAACAACTAGATAGACTTTATTAGTTTGACCAATCTCTTGATTGCCAATGTTCACAAACATATGTTCCAATGAAATTCTACTGTGATTATTGAGTCAAATGATTTCATATAGAATTTAGACTCATAATGTTAAATAAAATTAATTCCAAAAATGTCAATTGACTGTGCAACCAATGTAAAAATCATGTGCAATGAGCTTGATAAACATAAAAATAGAAAATAGAAAAAAAAGATTGTAATCAGGTTATGTCATTATTTTTGAAGGTGGTAATTGTAATCCTTTTCGAATTTTAAAGAAAGGCATCTCAAAGGGGGTACTATCCGTGGAAACGGACAGATATTCCTTATACCCTGAGGTTTAATGCTTTTTGAAATCTCCATTGTTGGCAGGGATCTTTCCAACTACAATTTGACGGGTATTGTACCAGAAGCATTAAACAATCTGACGGCACTTACTAAATTGTAAGCAGTGTATGTACATTGTTCAACCTTTTTCTTCTGGGCATATGTGGAAGTTTGCTAGTAGAGAGTTCAGGCTTTAAGTCAAATTCTAGATCATATACAATTATCTATGGAGGAAAGGGCTCTCTTGTATGATTGAAATCTATGCATGCATCATATGTATATCCCTTCAAAAGTTGCAAGTTCCTCACTCAATCTTGACTAGCTAGAACTTGTTGAAGGGAACAATTTTGTAAGTGATATTAGATTGACACAAGAGTTTATTGTCCAGGTACTAGAACTGGAGAACACACATCAATTAGATCCCATTAAATGTTGAGTGACCAAAGACTTAATTTTGAACTTCACTATACCTAGCACTATTCCTTTTTGACAGTTCAATGATTACAGCATTAACCACCTCGCTGAGGAAGTTGCAAATGATATGTAACAGGTGGCTAAACAACAATTCCTTGAGGGGACCCATCCCAAACTTAAGCGCTTTGACAGATCTTCAATCACTGTTAGTATTTTCAATTCCTTGTGTTATCTCACAAGTAATATATATTGTAAGTTACACAGAAGTTCAATATCCCATGTATGAATGTTCGATTCCTTTTATGTGAAGTTGAATAGGACCTTGGTTTTGTTCCTGTAATGTAAACATTTGGTAAAAGCTAATTTGAACTCTGATTTTGGCCTTTTGAGAATGTGCAGACGATTAGAAGATAATATTCTTACAGGTGATATTCCTACATGGTTGACGTCCTTACCTTTTTTGCAGGAATTGTAAGTGTCTTTTCTCATGTTTTAAAATGCCTAGGCACCATTCAGACCTGGTGTTAAGAGAAAATGTTAAATTATCCTTAACAGTGATATAGTCGTTAGTCAATTTTTTAAAAAAAATTAATGTTAATAATCATTTTTCTTAACGGGTCAACAAAATAGAACCATTCACACTAGAGGCATTGTTATGTGTCATTTGTTCTTTTCAAACCTTCAAATTTTTTGGCCCTTCACACCCCAAAAGACAGTTTAAATCTAAAAAATTATCTTCTTCTGGACAATCTGAATCTTGATTTTTTCACCCTTAGTAATAAAAAATTGGCATTGCCAAATAGATTCATTCAGCTTGAATCTATTCTATCAAACATTGAATAAACACCCAGAATTTAGCAAGAAAGAGCAATTGAGCTTTATTGCTTTAGGTTTTCAAGTTTCTGCTTTAACATAATTAGATGAGGACTGATTTCTTGAACGTTTTGAACATTATGTATAGGGAAAGGAGGGTCTAGGGAGAAAATATTTGATGTGCATGGTAAAAGTGGCAAGGAGTTGGGATCAAACCCCCCCACCCCCCATCCTCTTGGACCTTGGTGCTTGCTAACAATGAGTTATGACCTTCTTTTGTGGAGGTTACCTAACATTGCAAAAAAAAATCTTAAAATCTAAATTTCAGCCTAGATTTAATGGTAACTAACATCCTCCTTAACATCAACTTAATAATAATATGACATAGGCTCCACATAGGCACCATGTCACCATCACATGTCATCATCAATGCTAACTAACATTGCATATTTGAGTGCACCAAAATTTAAGAATTTTTAACACTAACTTACCATTGAATTATCACCAGGTCTGAATGGTGCCTTACATATATTTCAATAATCTACGTGTCTTAGCAAATCTATGTTCATTTGTTGAAAATTTGAACCATATGATGTTTGAATTTCAACAAGTGGACATATATTTGTTAATACACATATATCTAAACATTGTTCACAATATTTGTTTTGTTCTTGCTTTCACATGAATTTGATAGCTACGAATGCTATGGGTATCAAAATTCAATACTAAGCTAAATTGTTATTCCAACTTCATGTCAGACTTTTGTCAAACAACAGTTTGGATGGGACTATACCTCCAGCTCTTTTGAAGAATACGAACTTGACCTTCGAGTAAGACGTCCTGTTCACATATATATTGTATGGTAAACATTAAGTGGATGTAATTATCATTTCAATACAATTGAATCAGTTCAACATTTTCATCGAAATTGATGTTTCAATTTCCCACTGATCCCTATGTGAAAGAGTATTAATGTGTTGTTTTCAAATTATGATTTGAAATTTTATAATGTCCAGTTCCATCAATCTAATTCATTTCTTCTAGTATTGTAAATTTGCATCATGATTATGTGGGGCTCCTTATATGCCAGGGATTCTGGAAACCCGCAATTATGTGATGCAAGTAATGCATGTCCACCTTCAGTGCCACCCACAAGTCAAAGCAATGGAGATCACAATAAAAAAAACAACAGATTGATATACCTAATTCTTGGATGTCTTGGAGGAGGTTTGTTCATTATATTCACAATAGTCTTTCTACTGTTTTGTCATCATTCACGAACATCGAGAAATGAAAGGGGACTTGGAGGAATAGAACTATCACAAGGTGTGTGGTCAAGTTGCTTTAACTTTTCATATTTCTAGAGATCTTAAAATATTCTAGAGTGAAATCTTTCCAATTAAATTCGTTTTGGTGGAACATTTCCACCTTAAATCCATAAGATGGTTCAACCACTTGAACCAATTTTGAAATGAGATCTAGAACCTTGTTTGATCTTTTCCACCATAACATAACAATTTACCACAAAACACTAGATTAAATTATTACCCAAGATCTTGTAAGTCAAATGAATCTGAGGAATAATATTAAAGGTACCTTGCAAACATTTAATTAGATGGCAAAACGTCCAAATTAATTTGAATTGATTCGACTAGTTTGATTAGTTTGGTGTCTATTACATATCAGCTAGAATTATGGAGAACGTGGAGAATGTTTTGTGAATTTCATGTATAGATGTTGAAGAATTAGGATAGCAAGGTGAGCAATTAACAAGTTTCGCAAAATGGCACACCTGTAGACGGGTCTCTTCTGGTCACTCCTGACGCTAGACGGCAGGAAGGTGAGCACCGAATTCCACGAAATGGCATGTCTACAGAGGAGCCTGCTCTACTCACTCATAGAGCTAGACGACAACAAGGCGGACAACAAATTTTACAAAATGCCGCATCTACAGATGAGACTCCTCTGGTCACTCCTAGAGCTGGAGGATTAGAACACCAACTTCAACTATACAATTTTGTGGAGGTGTCTCGTATGACTGACGATTTTGCACAAACGCAGTGGATTGGAAGAGGTGGTTCTTGTGAAGTGTATCTTGGAAAACTTGGTGGAAGAGAAGTGGCCGTCAAAAGGGCACGCAAAAGAGAAGAACCTAGCCCTTCACACGATACCACTGAACAGTTTCACACGGAGGTACATTCTCACATGCCAATTGATTATAACAATCTTCCATGTTTAACCACAGTTTTAATATTTGGATCCATTTGTCTTCATTTTTCCTATGTCACTATTCCAAGTTATCTAGAAATTGTTTTTAATTTTAATGCCAGCTCAATACGTAATCTTCAGAAAAATTGAGACTTAGTTGGTTTCAGGTTTAACACACTTCCTTAGTGCTTTGTAGATGTACAATCTATCTGCAGTGGACCATGAGAATGTGGTGTCTTTGCTTGGATATTGCCTGGAGCACGGGGAGAAAATATTGATCCTAGAGTACATGCAAAATGGAACTGTGCAAGACAAACTTTATGGTAAGACCCCATAAAAGTCAGTAGGTGTTTGGTCATGTTTTCCATGTTATTCCTTCTTTTCTTATAATCCATTGATTAACTATAAATGTTGGACAATTGCCTATTTTTGTCTGATTTTATCCATGTTTTGCACATAATGTGTTTATGTTTGGTGAATGTTAAATAGCTCAATTTGATGTTTCAGGGACTGAAGAGGCACGAGAAAGTCCAATGACATGGAATACTCGACTTGACATTGCTCTAAATGCTGCAAGAGGTTGAGAAGAATTTACTTTTTCAGTGATAAATTATTACTGCATTAGTATGAATGTTTATTGTTGATCCCTCTAAGAAGGCCCTCTAAGAAGGGCCTCATAACTAGAGGGATGCCAAGTAGAGTAAAAATAGTATGTTAACTCTACCTATTGTGAAGTTGTTTGGGAAGCTTTTCAAATCCTGATGCATCCTATAACTGATTGTGTTGTCAATCCATTTTTTTCTTGTAGGATTGGCACATTTACATGGAGGTAGTGCACGTCCAATAGTGCACTGCGATGTAAAGACAAATAACATTCTTCTTTCAGAGGGTATGGTTGCTAAAGTCGCTGATTTGGGTGCATCAAAGTTGATACTTGAACCAGGTGCTTCCCATATTTTCACAAGCCACATCAGGGCCACGTTCGGTTATCTCGACCCAAAGTATGTTTCCAAATGAGATTTACATCCTCTTTCAATTCAGGTTTTACTTTAAATGTACAAGTTCGTGAGTCAACTATATCTTATGAGATGCAATTGAGAATCATTTGAGAAGTACAGTATCTGTCAAAACAAAATTTGCTCACATTGTCATGGTGTGCAACACTTGGTACATGCATATTGTGTCATATACTACAATTTTCTTCATTTATATTCTTTTGCCTTGGAAATTTCTTCATAATACAAAAAATAATGTTAATTTTGATCTTGTTATTGTTCAGTTTTCTCCGCACGGGCCAAGTAACAAAGAAGACTGATGTCTATAGCTTCGGGATTGTTTTGCTGGAATTGATATGTGGTTGTTCACATCTCAGTGAAGATAATGTGAACATTCAAGAAAAGGTGAGTAACAACTCTCGTTATCATTTCTATTTCTCTCAAAACTCCAATTCCTTTCAAGCTTACTTGTGAAGATTGAAACAATTTGATTTCACTAAACATGTGGTCATCATCTAGAAATCAACAAGATTTATCACAAAATTTCAGAACAGGATTTCTATTACTTCAACAAAATTCAAGGATTTGGTTGTTGGTAACAATCACTTCTGTTGTCAACAAGTTCTAGAGTAAATTTTCAAACAAATCAACCCACACTATTCTCAAGTTTCCTTACTTTTTGATAACCCATAGAAACTAGACAACCTCAAAGTTTTTTCAATCAACCTTGTCAACTTTCTGAAACTTGGATAAAGAGATTCATTTCAATGCCAACCAGTTAGCAATTTTCAGGCAAAGTCACATATGCAACAACATGGGAGGATCGACGGCCTAATTGACAGAGCATTGCAAAACAATTACAACAATATTGAGAGCATATGGAAGGTAGCAGAAATAGCACTCAGGAGCACTGAAGACTCTGAAGCAGCTAGGCCAACTATGCAGCAAGTGGTGGAGGGTTTGGAGAGGGCCATTGAAATTGAAACCAATGGCAGCACAAGAGTCAGTGGCACACATTTATTTGATGTCATGTCCAACTTGCCAGGTTCAAACTCTGCATCAGCTGGTGAAACTCCAGATGGAACAGTGGATCAACCATCCCACGTTCCAACATAGTGCTCATGACATTCTCCTAGCAAAGTGGATGACTTGTACGAGACATTTTCGGACTCAAAGCAAACTCAGATGTCTATGTGCACTTGATAATGCAGGGCTAGAAAATTTCATGTTCTCGTAGGCATTACAGTGCAGTGTCACAAAAATTAGTCAGTTTGTAGTTTGCCATGCTAGCTTTCTGCAGTCATAGCTGGGTACAAAGAGCTGAACATTGGGCCATGGCAAGTACCATTGGAGGAGCAACACTGCATGGGCACCTAATAAACCAAGCTGCTTCAGCATCCAGTCAGTTCAATTGATGGTTCAGCTTGTGCAGATGGTGACTACTTGTGATAATGGCTATCAAGTTCCCAGCCAGAGTCACAAATCATGACCTGAGGACAGTTTGATGTGGTGCAAGGTCTTACATGATTTCTTGCAGATTTGGCAGGCATATTGAGAGGTTTCAAGGGACCAGAAGTAACTTTGTGGAGAATAGGACTAGTGAGAAGGACAGAGGTTGCAGCTTACAATATTTGAGACATTGTCAAACTCTATTAAGCTTGAATGAAGTTTGTCACTGAGGGTCATGTGTGAGGATTGTGATGCAATGTGCTGGGAGTATCTTTGTGGAACTGTTTTCATGGCAGAATGTCTGACCTTTGCATAGCCATGAGCAAGGGTTACTAACTTGACTGGAATTCCCTTCTCAGAAGGTGTCAACCATAAGCAGGCTGGCACAAGGAAATCAGCTCCAGCAATCAAGTGAACAAAGGAATTGATTGAATGGACTATCATGTGAGACAGCTTAGTGGTGTTTCAGATCATGATGGTGTGCCACATAGAGGTCTGAAAACCTAACTCATATTCAGTCCTAGTAAGAAAGCCCTACCTACATTCAATTCCTATTCCAGACATAGTTGACAGTTTGATCCAAGGAATTGAATGATGGAACGGAATGAGTTTGATCCATGGAATGATGAGAACTCATCTGTCATTTTGATCCATGGCACTGCCAAACTACCTTGTTGGTGTTGTGCTGAGAATTGTGGCAGTGGTATCATGTGGAAATAGAATTTCA
>Ga0116228_10004483_pt1 | contig 12388 bp, 8 predicted proteins | sample S1TSphfallax_2_FD_89694 | JGI IMG/M metagenome (GOLD analysis project Ga0116228, IMG submission 89694) | Host-associated microbial communities from peat moss isolated from Minnesota, USA - S1T2_Fc - Sphagnum fallax MG | ecosystem: Host-associated > Plants > Peat moss > Unclassified | place: USA...
ATGGTTAAAACATATACAACTAAACAAACTATGGTTAATTGAACATGATTAAATTGACCATGGTTAATTTTAATTATTTTTTGATAGGTAATTGAGCCATAATTAATTTCAATATAATCAATTTAACCATAATTAGATGAACCATATACATAATTAATATAATCATAATTAATTTGGTCATGTTTCATTTAGTTATGATTGGCTAACTTTTACATTTTTCAACTTTTTCTTAATGAGTTAAACATAGTCAAAATGTTAAATGTAGTCCTAAATACCCAACTAATATTAAAAATTGTCATTGTCCCTTTTGACTAAGCCATTGGCCACTTTGACTAAGCCTACTTAATTAGCCATATTGATTGAATATAACATGTGTCCTTATTGACTAAGGCATTTACCAATTTGACTGGATTGGGTGGTCTTATTCACTAGGCCATTAACCAATTTGACTAGATGTCCGATTTGATTAATTGTCAAATCGGGAATTCTAATCAAATTGATTAGTCAAAAAATACCCATTGTCATTCAAGCCCTTGGCCTTTAATAAAAAAATACATGTCTTCTAATAAAAAAGACCCATCTAGTCAAATTGGTTAGTTTGAGAAAAAGGAGTTCTAATAGTGGTTGTTTGTTGATAGGCTTGTTATTACGAGTTTTTGGCCAAGCTTCAAGATATGTTGGTCAATTACAAAGTGTTGTACTTTCATTCGCAAAAAAATGCAAGGAGCACATTTGTGTGCTTCACATTGAACAAATCATGCCTCCTCCAAAGCTATCAACTTAAATTGAGTAAAGTGGGTCCTTGCTTGCACTGGCCACGTTGATGGGACAAATGGCCTATTGACATAATACTTCCTTCCAGTTCCTCCAACACAACAAGTTGAATCATCTGCACAAAACCAAAACTTGTGATGGATCGGTGCATAACTTTTCAAATTAGACCATGAACCATTGTAGCATGAACTAGGTATGCCACAAATTGTTTTTTAAGCGATGATTATGGCATCGCAATGTTTCATTGAGTCTCTTTGAATTGCAAAACAATGAGTATTCAATGATGATGGGCACCTTTCAATTCTCCACACACCATGTCTGCACTCATGTTCTTGAACCTTCCATCCTTAACAATCCCATTAGACTTGCCAACATCAACATTTGAACCAATGAAACCACTTGATGTTGTGTTAATTATTGGTTGAGAGAAATTCACACGATCATGTTTATGTGAATTGCCTTCAAACCTTGGTCCTATGTCAACCCTCTGTTTTGTGGATCCAAAAAATTCTTGACCCTCCAAATGAGGTATCCTAATAATGAAGGAAGACCCACTAGTGTATTTAGCAACATCGTTGGCCATTTGCAACGGGTCACCAGATTAGATTGCTTATTGCAATCTCAATTCATCTTAAATCCATAGTAAAGGGTGCCAAAAGAAGGACTCAAATGTTTTTAATTGACAATGGCTTACTATTTAAAACTATAAGGTGTAGGTTAAGCTAGTAAGCACCTTTAATGTTGTTGAACTAATATCTATAGTGCTTGAACAAAAATTAATCTTTTTAAAATCATAGTTCCATAAACATATTGAATTACCACTATAACTTTTGGCACTTGAAATGGAGACCTTGCAAGATAACAAATTGTTCACACTTCAAGAGGTTAAGTTCAAAAAATTGGAGGTTTACAAATATGCTTGAAATTTTTGATAAAACTAAAAAAAACACGATTGATGAAACACATTTATTAGTTGCACTTGTGGAAGATGAATGTGAGTTGTTGCTTATGAATTTATTGAATGTTGTTTATTTACTCCATGGGGATTACTACAACAAAAGGTGTCCCTATATGCCAAGTGATTTCATTGGATTTGAGTGAATTCACTGGTTGTAATGAATGGGGACCAGTGAAGAAGTAGTGAAGTCATTGGTCTAATGAACAAGGATTAGTGAACTAGACCCACATTTTGTAGTAATGGGAGTTCAAACTAAGTCCAAAAGATTGATGTTGCAACAAGCACCATAGCTTATTGAAAAACATCTTAAAAACATGGATAATCCACCTACAAGTAACAACAATAACCCATTTAAAGCAAAAAAAGGTTGGACAAATTAATTTTCCCAAGTTGATATAACATTGGAGGTATCCCTTTTAGGTGTACATTTACACATTTGAATTGGGCATGGAACTTGTGCATATAATTCAAAAGAGGATTGGTCCATCCATTAAAAGATGCACAATCATAAGATTCACACATATTGATTAGGGTTCACGTTTTTTTACTGTTAGACCATTCCAAAAAGCTTCCTTATCAGCCTACAAGCTACAAAAATTCCATGCAAAACTTATCACCAAAATTAAAATGTACAAGAATATCAAACCTTTGAATATATGATATGGTGCTCACTAAAATCTCCACTAGCAAAAACATCAAATGTTTACAATCACATACCCTTGAATGATCAATTGGTTTTAAAACCAAGTCTACCAACCTTTGCATAGAAAGCCATCTTGTGGTATCCAACCTTACATCATGTCCAAGTTTCAAAAATTGTCACATTTGAAGTTCTAAAACCATACGTGCAACTATGAAGTTTTGCACCAACCAAGTTGATAAAAAAATCATGTTTTGGTATGAACCTCACAAGGTGTCCAAGTTTTCAAAAACTACCACATTTGAGGCATTGGAAATGGATTCTCAAATTTTGAAATCTTGAACCAACTATATGATGTTCCTACACCAACCTTTGCACATAAAGTTCATCTTGTGGTATCAACCTTACATTGTGTCCAAGTTTTTTAAAACTACTACATTTGAGGTACTAGAACTAGATCTGCAAAATTTGAAAGAACCAACAATGACATTACTATAACTTACAAAACTACATTGAACAAGGTTCATCCATGTAGATCATAAAAAAGTTCAAAAATTGCAAACCGTAATATAACTAGTATAGATTAGACTATTCCAATACCAAAGTAACCATCCTTAAAGATAAAGAAGAGGTTTGCATCATGCATTAGTAAATTGAAGGTTGTAGAAAGCATGCCTTTCAAAATGTGGATTATGGGTCTAACTCACAATGGGATCTACCCCAAAGCTTCATCACTACATTTGAGCGTGCTAGGCATTCTTCCCACTTTCAGTTGGTCATTGGAAAGCCCCAAGTGCTGAATGTTTGGGTACCCTTATGACTAATATACACATAGACATGAACTCCAACTTTTTGAACAAAAAAGATTAAATCTAGACAAAAACTTTCAAATTTCAATTCTTACAACTTTAATGGAGAAGCTACCTATAGGAAAATAATGTCCCTTCTTGTTAAGGGAGTAGCTACTTGTGGTTATTAATAAGTATAATTTTATTTACTTAGTTACTGATTTAGGAATTACAAGTTGGATTACATAGTTTTTATCACCATTTGAATTTGAATAAAACATAGGACTATTTTTGTTGAGGAATATCTTGGGAGAAGAAGAAGAGATGAGGACCATTGTATCATTGTAAAACATGGAACTTTATTTTAATATGAGATAAATATACTTTGATTTATGGAAAAGATTTGTTTCCATAGTTAAAATTTGTTGTTTTGATGTTTTTATCATACTTTCATTACTTGATTGTAATTTTGAAACTAGTTATAAGTATATCTAAATGAACAAACTTTGTTAGTAGTAGTTTTATTACATTTAAATCTAGGTTTTAGACCAGAATATAGGATTAAAATTTATATATTTACCATTCGGCGACCATCCTAGGGTTTGAATTCAAAGTGAATTTCAAAATGTTGTTTATGTTCATTATTGAAATTTTTATTTTTATAGGTAGAGAGTGAAGTTCAATTTCATTTTATGCATTTTTTTCAAATCTTGATCATAATTTGTTGTTCAAGAAGCAAATTTAAGCAGAGTAATTAATTATGAGGATTTTGTTCTAATGCATGAGTTTGTTCAAATTTGTATTAGGATGTGGAAAGATGGAAAATAGAATTGTAATTAAAAGTTTGAGGAGATAATTAAATCAAGTTCTATTACATGAACAAGTGGAAAATGACATTGCCATTAACAACAATTTGAGTGCATATCAACTATATTAATGATTTAAAACACCTAGAAGCGTTTTTCAAACAGACTAGAGACATCCGTGGATATAAAAGAGACTTATAGGCCATAAAATGCTTCAAGCAACATCGATTATTCTTCGTGAAGTGTAAATTGGTGAAACACACAAGCGAACTAGTAGTCTGTTACAAAATTCTATGAGGGAAGAACGTCATATTGAAAATGTAGACTCACATGTTGAGTTTATTCAAAGGAGTTGGGAATCTGAACCTTAACAAAAAGTTGTGTTAGAATCAGCATATCTAATGCAACAACATAACTTTGATGCTCTTATTCAAGAAGAAGAAGAAGAAGAAGGAATCAACAAGTTGGGAAGGGTGGAAGTAGTACAAAGGTATATATTTGCTTCACCTCCTTATTATTGAAATAATCGGAAGAATGAAAAGATTGAACAACGAACTCAAAATTTTGAACCTTCGACTCATTATGTCATCAAACAAGAAGCTGCAACTCATGGTATTAAAATGTCCATAAATGTTGAACCAATACTTGTAACTAAACAAGAAATTATAATCTTATCGGGAACAAAACCAATAATACCAAGAGGTGTTCCTATGGCTGTAAAAGTGAAGTACAATGAACCCATATTTAATCAATAGAATGGAAAAATAGTTAGAGGAGTTCGAAGGGATTGGAGTAAAAGGATTTACAGTGTGAATAAAATTCCAATACCAAATTCTCCATGTTGCACAGGTTGCTGTTAGATTGGACATCATATCATTAAATGCCCATTTATTGAAGATAATGTGAAGCAAGGATTTGTTGAACATTTCCAAAATCTAAATTTGGAACTTGCAAGAGTAGGGAATCATGGACATATTAAGTTAGAGGATCTATACCATGAGACGGTTAGAATTCCAAATAGAATTAGAGAATAGATTTAAAGAAAAAACATAGTGGAAATGAGAGCTTAGACTATGGCAAATGTAATACCTATTTTTGCAGTTTCTATACCAAGTTTGTTACACCAAAACAATATCGGAGTTACCTATGCAAGAACTTCAAATTTCAAAATGGAACCAATAAGATCTGTTCCATTATATGTGGCAATGCCCCGATTTATATTTACAGTTACTAAAGCTCTGTTTATATTAACACTAGTTCATATTGTTGATGGTGTCAAATCCAAATCACAAACTCCAAGGGGAACAAAATTTGTGAGTTTGCATGAAAATATACCTAGAAGGGTGAACAATTTTTTGGTTAATTAGCCATTAGATCTAGGAGGAGGTAGCTTGGATCCACCAAGACCTCCATGGTATTTTGGATTGCCAATGGTGAATCCAAGCAAACCATTGTTACTACCAAATAGACCTTAACATTGGCCACTTAACTATCATGAGTATGTCAAAGATTTTGACCCAAATGTTCATGTTCGAATATTTAAAGCTATCATTACAGCAAATAGTGAAACAAATGATGCAAAAATTGTTAATATGTTTAGTTTTACCCTCAAAGATATTATGTTTGATCGGTGTAACAATTATATCAAAGATTACCCAAATTATATTTTTACAAAGTTGCAATTAGTTTTTTGTAAAAGCTATAAAAAATTTCAGAATGATGAACAAGTTTACCTATAATTGAAAAACATGAAACAAGAAAAGAATGAAATAGTGGAAGTTTATTGTGAGAGATTATTGAAGTTGGCCAATAGTTTTCAACATAAGACAACATATAGTTTCTTAACTACTATCTTCAAATCTAAATTACAACCATATTTTCATGTAACAACAAGTATGAAGAGAGTAACTCTACAACAACATAAGGAAACAACTTTGGTTTGTGAATAAGGAATTTTTGAAATAGAGGCCACAAGCAATTTGTTAATACCACAAAGTAGTAAGATAATATGAGCTCATAAACCTTAAACAATCCCAAAGAAAACATGAATGTACTATATAATTTGTCATAGGAAAAATCATTATGTTGAAACCTATAGAGTCAAAAGAAAGGAAAATAATGTTCCTACAATATCTGAGGTTACTATTCAATATATTAAAATACAAAGGCATGTGAGGTATTCCTATCATATCTGTGCTAACACTAGACATATGCAAAATATGTTTAAGAACAAAGGAGTGAAGTTAATAGAGAAACAAGCTATGGTAGAACCCAATGTTTCAAATCCTTTAATCCATATGGTGGATGTGAATATGGCCATCACCAAGAGCAAGGTTATTGAAGAACAAATGTTTAAAGACATAGAACCAATTAAAAAGAAATTTATTGTTGACTAGAAAGAGGAGTAGAAACTACAACAATATTTCATCAAGACTATATAGGAGATGCAAATAGAAAACCCACCACAAAAACTTGATTCCAAAGGAGAAAGCATAGTGGAGTACAAGTTAAGGTAAGATTGCCAAAATTTGAGGTGTCTATTAAACCAATTGTATCACAAAGTTTTTCTTTTAATCCTATTAACAAACTTATGTCTATGGATTAAATATTCCAAGATATTAGTAAACAAACGTTAGAGACTACTTATACTTTGAGGTTAAATTAATTGTTAAAGATAGCACTAGATCTTGAAAAGTATATGTGTCAAAAACTAGAGCCAAAAAAACCTAATATAACTACTAAGCATATACTAGAGCCTACTGTAGCCATAGTGGTTTAAACACATTCTAAACTATACATAATGACTATAGAGTTACATAACCAAATGGTAATTATCCAAGTACAAGCTGGGAAAAACATTGTTGAGGATGTTTTGATAGATGGAGGGGCAAATGTGAACATTATAATATAAAACTTCAAAAAAAAATTAGGTTTACCCAAACCAAAACCAGCTCCATACCACCTTAGAATGGAAGATCAGAGTATGACTAGACCTTTAAGAATCATAATTTTTTTGAAGATTCACATACCTAGTATACCATATATAATCACATTTATTGTTTTGAAAAATAATGTCGTAGATTCTAGTTATTCTATGTTGCTAAGAAAACCCTGGTGCATAGATGCAAAGGTTACACATGATTGGGGTAACAATGTCATTATTGTTCAAGGTAATGGAACATTCAAAACAATAATATCAATTGATAGGAAATTGGGAACAAAAACTAGAAGGCCCCAAGTACTTGTTTGTTATGACTTGATGGAAAGGTCAATAGATGAAGAAGAAGATCTAATCTTTGAAATATAACCATAATTATTCTTGATTGGCACAATACACTCTTAGAAAAAATGGTTTCATTATTGAATCTGATCCAAAGCAAGGGACGTCATATCAAATAGTTGTAGAAGTCGTGTAGAGGTTTCATTGGAAAACAAGGTTTATCCAACAACCTAGTACCATCATAGCCAGGATGATATTTAAGTGGATGAAACACCAACAAAAATATAGGTAGCAAAGCTTTCAGAGAGTACTTAAACTAGTTCATGAAGATATTTTTGGATGATTTCATAATTTATATTGATATGGAAAGTCATTTGATGAAGCTCAAACTTTGTTTTTAGGTGCAGAAAATATAAAATTAGTCTTAACCCAAAGAAATGTGCCTTTATGGTATTTGTTTTATTGATTTTAAGGTTCATAGTTTCCAAGGAAGGAAAAATACTAGACCATAAGGAGGTTAGGCAATAGTGAATATGCCAATACCTACCAATCCACAACAAATTCAGGTTTTGAATGTTATGGCTCAATTTTATAGATGTTTTATCAAGAAATTTGTCTTTATCATGGCACTAATCACACTAGTAGAAATTGGCCAAAATGTAACCACTTTATTTGCGACTACATGCAACTATTAGTTATTTGCAACTACATTTGGACATTTTTGCAACTATTTCTTGTGTTGGTCATATTTTCGACTATAGTGCAACTAGTTTGCAACTATTTTGGTGTTCATCCTTCCATGTGAACAACATTTAATTTAGTCTTCATTCCAAAAAAATAATTTATGTCCCATTAGTTGCAAATGTGACCAATTTAGTTGCAACCTTATGAATATACAAATGTGTATTTTGTGCATTCTAAAGAATATAGTTGGATGCATTAGGATTTTTAAATGTATATTTTGAATTTATGTGAACAACCATATTATACATGTATTCAAGTATTATTATTATCATAAATGGCCTTAATATTATGGTTACACTAAATAGTGTATATTTCGAGTATATTAAACTTTTATGTAAGATATTTGCAAAATATATTGTGTCCATATTACAAATTTATCCAAACCATCTTATTATACTTCTTAAAATGATTAAAAATGACATTTATTATAATTATTATATTTAGATTAATTACATGTGATAAAAAACTAAATTTCTATATTAACTTTGATTGAAAATTCAAAATAGTAATATCTTATTACATAATGATCATAATGATGATGATGATGATGATGATGATGATGATATTAGAATGACAAGAAAATAATTATATAATTACTGAAGTAATTATTAAAATTTAATATATTAATAAATTAATATTAAATTCTTTTCAAATGACTAATGTACTTATTAAAAATTAATTTTTATTTATTAAAAAATTAATTAGAATAAATCATAATAGCTCTAACAAGTGATCTAATAATATATAATAATAGTGATAATAATAAAATAGCTAACCTAGGCTAGCTACAAATTACATTATTATTATTATTATTATTATTATAAGTAATCAATTCTAAATATTATTAGATTAATATAATAATTACTATGAAATATTTATATATAGTTTTAATTTATATATTTCAAAATATATAATTGATATTTATTAATTATCAATTATTCATTGATTATAGTCAATTATTGATTTTTTATTTTTATTTTTACTTTTCATTTTTCTTTAATAATTATTGTATTAGTCAAAATGAAATTTTAATAAATTATTATACAAATGAAAATTTTATTTTTGAAGGAAAAATATAGTTATAAAAATATATAATATTTTATGTAATAGTTCATAAATAGCTTTAATGAATGAAGTAATAATATGAATTGGTTAGCTAATTAATTAGCTAGTTAGTTGTCATTTACCTACTTAATTATATAATTTTCAAGATGAGAATGAAAGCGAAAACATATGGGATAGATTTTTTTAGTTGCAAGTAGTTTGCAACCAAAAATGTTGGGACACGTGGCAACATATAACTTGTTCCCATTGTTCACCATAAAAGTCACATTTTAGTTGCAAGTGACAATACGTATATGACCAGTCAAAGGATGAAAGGTGTATTTCGTTGACTTTTTCTTTCATCCAAAATTCATTGTCATTTGCGACTAGTGTCAATGTAATTTGTCCAATGTGACTTTTAATTGTAAATGTCGCTTATAACTAAAAATTAGTCACATGGACCAATTGTAAAATGGCCATTTTCTACTAGTGTCACTAAGTTGATGAAGAAAACACAACCTTTTATTTCGACCACATAATGTCAAAATGCTTAAGATAAAATCAAACATAAATACATGGAAGCACCAATTATAATACCTATAAATTTAATGTGCACGTAGATGCATCATTGTTGGAGTAGGTTCAATCTTGGCACAGAACCCAACTAGTAAGTATGACCAACCTATAATTTATGCTTCTAGATAGTTCAATAAAGTATAACAAAATTATGCTACTACATAAAGAGAAGCCTTAACAACGGTTTATGCTTTGCATAAGTTCAAACATTTTTTATTGGGAAACAAAATTATTTTTTATGTAGACCACATGGTTCTGGTGTACTTGGTCAACAAACCACAAGTGTTAGGAAGGATAACAAGATGGTTGTTGTTATTCTTAGACTAGGAGTTCATAATAGTTTATAAAACCGGTAAAACACATGTAGTTGTTGTTTTATCCATATTACTAGACACTTCAGAACCATTGGGTGTCCCAAATTAGAATGTGGATGCATCATTGTTTTTTGTAGAGCATATATGAATGCAAGAAGTAAAAACCTATTCAAAAACATGTTAGATGCCAAAAACTCTGAACCTAATTTAGAAACAAAAGTTGGATAGAAAGTCATAGCCTTTCACTTTGAAAGAGGGAATTATGTATAAAGTGGGACAAGACAATAGAATGTCTAGATGTTAAACAACCTTAGAAGCACATTTTTTTCTAAAAGATCTACATGAAAGAATGGTTGGAAGACATTTTGTTGTAGATATTATTATAAAGGAAATTTTGGATGCAAGGTGCTGGTGGCCAACTTTATTCAAGGATACTCATGACTTTTGCAAAAGTTGTGATAATTGTTATAAAGTTGGAGGACTCAAAACAAAAAGTTTGGCCAAGTTGGTAACAACATTTCCAAAAGAACCCTTTATGAAGTGGGGTTTAGATTTTATAGGTCCAATCTAACCAGTGGACTAACAGGAAACAAATACATTTTGTTAACTATAGATTATGCAACCAAGCGGGTAGAGGCAAAGGCAATTAGTACCAATACTATAGTAGTTATAGCTAGATTTTTATATGAGTATATATTGACCAGATGTTGGATGTCCATTGACCATGATCATAGCTCAAGGAGTACATTTTATCAATGACACAATAAAACTTTTGACAAAAGAGTTTCTATTGAAGCATATTAATTCTATTACGTATTATCCATAGGGAAATGGACAAACAAATTCTACTAACAAAGTCATTGGTAGACTATTGACCAAGTTGGTTAATGAAAAAATAACAAACTAGGATGAACATTTGTCTATAGTTATGTTTTCTTATAGGATTGTTTACAAGGTGGCAACAAGTTATACACCTTACCAATTAATATATGGTTTTGCATCCTCTAATGCCAACATAACATGTGTTGTCAACTATTAATGGGGATCACAAAGATGTAAAACAAACTAGAATGTTAATGACTAAAATTACATAACTAGAAAAGTTACAAGGAAACATATTGGAAGCTCATAACAATGTGTGAGCCAACTAGTTGTGAGACATTCTTGCACACCTTCAACATGAAGATATGCACTCATAAAACCCGCTTGGAAGTGGAAGTACTATGTAGTTGTAGTCTAACAAGTAAAGTGGTTCAATGTAATGCAATGAAGTTCACTAAGAATCTAATGTGTTATGTCCACTTGGAAGATACAAATACATTATGGGAGAATCGTAACTCACCATGATAGAATGTGAAGGGGCATTATGTTGATGTTCATTCAATGTCACACTTGATGGTTGAACCCCTCTTGTTCCATTCGTCATAACATCTACATACAACCTCCTAATCTAACATGCATTGGATTTTTGAAAAGCTAATCTAAAAGGAACCATGTTACAAAATCTTATAAGTTTTTATTTTTTTGATCAAGAGTTAAGCCTTGGGACTAAGAATCATTTTGCTTAGATTGAGGAAAATAAAAATAGACAATTCAACCCTCTCTATTTCCGGCAAGTGTAGTTCCCTTACAACTAAACCGATGATGCTGAAATTTGGAGAGAACCTTCTACACCTCCTAAAAAAGAATTGTTTTAAGTTTAACACAAATTCAACAATGGATTTGGGAGGAAAAACTATTTGAAATAAAACTCCAGAGGCTTTGTCATGGAAATCCTTCCATGAACTCCACTACAACACCCTCCACTTCCGGCAAGTGTAACTCCCTTACAACCAAATCAATGATGCTGAAATTTGGAGAGAACCTTCTACACCTCCTAAAAAAGAACTGTTTTAAGTTTAACACAAATCCAACAATGGATTTGGGAGGAAAAACTATTTGAAATAAAACTCCAGAAGCTTTGTCATGGAAATCCTTCCATGAACTCCACTACAACACCCTCCACTTCCGGCAAGTGTAACTCCCTTACAACCAAATCGATGATGCTGAAATTTGGAGAAAACCTTTTACACCTTCAAAAAAAGAACTCTTATTAAGTTTGACACAAATCCAACGGTGGATTTGGGAGGGAAAACTATTTGAAATAAAACTCCAGAGGCTTTGTCATGGAAATCCTTCCATGAACTCCACTACAACACCCTCCACTTCCGACAAATGTAGCTCCCTTACAACCAAACTGATGATGCTAAAATTTGAAGAGAACCTTTTACACCTCCTAAACAAGAACTCTTATTAAGTTTGACACAAATCCAACGGTGGATTTGGGAGGAAAAACTATTTGAAATAAAACTCCAGAGGCTTTGTCATGGAAATCCTTCCATGAACTCCACTACAACACCCTCCACTTCCGACAAATGTAGCTCCCTTACAACCAAACTGATGATGCAAAAATTTGAAGAGAACCTTTTACACCTCCTAAACAAGAACTCTTATTAAGTTTGACACAAATCCAACGGTGAATTTG
>Ga0116228_10004485_pt1 | contig 12387 bp, 13 predicted proteins | sample S1TSphfallax_2_FD_89694 | JGI IMG/M metagenome (GOLD analysis project Ga0116228, IMG submission 89694) | Host-associated microbial communities from peat moss isolated from Minnesota, USA - S1T2_Fc - Sphagnum fallax MG | ecosystem: Host-associated > Plants > Peat moss > Unclassified | place...
GAATTTATTTTTGGTTCGCACCAATGGTTGAATATGAATTTCCATTGTCTCAGACTTTTGAGATGTTTCTTGAAAATGTTTTAAGATGCCACATGTAGAGAAATCTTCAATCTTTTCACTTTTTCCAGGCACCATTTTCCAATTGTCTTATAACAATCAATATCCAAAAATTGCTTTAAAACAATTTTTAGAAGATTACTTTAAAAAGAATTTTTACATAAGAATTGATATATGAAAAAGAATCTTAAAGATGTTGAGCTTTGTGAATGCTCTATGAAAACACTTCCAAAACCTTAGTCCCGAAAACACTTTACATGATGATAGTCAATCGAAGTAATGGCAACATACATGACATGGTTCCTAAAGCTTTCCTCTACTTCATAATGGTTGTTGCATTAACACATGACAATCTCACAACACCTGATATACACAAAAAACACAGTTAACACTATATGATTCAAATGTTGCATTAACTTGATAAATCCCCCACTCCCACCATTCATAACCAAGGCCATGGAAATGAAACGGGTTGATAAAAGCATTTGTTCAAAAAGAAAAAGCTTAACTTGAAACACACACAAATTGACCATGCAATTGTTGCAGTGATGTCATTTTTTACTTCAGAACATTGGTACAGCTGGGTTCAGCTCCATCTGGCAATAAACTGCATATATACCCATTACGCTGCCAATGACACAGCCAAGAAAACCACCGATACAGCAACTGCACCTTTTTTTTAATCTTGTGGTTCAATCAGCCATCTTCAAGAAAAACTGGTGATTGAGAGTATAATAGTGAGCCCCCAAAATTAGAGGCAATAAAAGTAAAAATTTAGCACTGATTCCTAGACCTGCATCCTGCTTAAGAACACCAGGCATACGACAACAAAGGGTAATGATTTGTAGTACTGAGGAAAACCAAAAACCTGGTATATGGACAAACAGTAACTGTACTGAGCTAATACTTGAGTTGTACAAAACACTGCAACAGTGATCAGTGATTGTGTGAGAAGAATTGCAGCCGCAGTGGGTATAAATTTAGAAACTCTTGATGTAGCTGAGGACCCTTTCTCTGTTTCAGTCACCCTTTCATAGGTTCTGTGACCGTGAAGTATGGCAGATATTAAAAATACAGCACTGGTGCTGTGATGAAACAGCCACATCCACTCACACATCTAGATCTCATTGTGGGGTACAAGTTTCTAAGGCAGAGAGACAGATTAGATACCTGCCCTTCAATGACAGTAGTGTCCACAATATGCACTCTCTTGTTCAACTGCCATGTTTGAGGCACTTGCCAAAAAATCCCACTTGGTCGCTCCCATCCTCTGCAGCCTCACTCTGCAATAATCCCTGCAAGAGGTAGGCAGCTAAAAAGTTACCCATCTCTCCAACTCAATCCCACCCTAGGCAAAAATCTTCATAAAAGTGTGTGCTTTTGGATGGTGCAAATAAGTGAACTTAGTGGGTACAGGAGGACAATGGTGTCTCCACGTAATTGTGTTAAAGAAGATTTTGAATAGTCAAGACAGGATTCCAGTGTGCAGAAAAACACAGAATTAAAAATTATGGCCTACCTTTCCATGGGCACACCACACATGAAAAGGAATGGAGCATGTGGGCAAACGGCATTTTATACAGGCACCACCCTTCCGCTTGCATATGGAGCAGACCTGCAACAATGAGTAACAATGTGCTAGATTTAAATGCCCACTTCTTAAAGTCCTTACTGTCACAACTAGCATACGTTGTGAATCACAGTAAGAAAACAGATTGTGAAGTAACATATGAATAACCAGTTTCAAGGAAAAAGAATCCTCTTCCAATTGCCAATGATAGTCTACTGCTGCTAAGGCACAAATCTCAAATAAATTGCTGCTCAATTAGGAGATATAATAAGAGTTCACACCATCTTGTAAGCCAACTTACCATTTTACGGTTTGAAACTGTAACACCTGAAACATCAAAGACACCCATGGTCTCAAAATTGAGACATCTGGTCCCAGGCATCCAGAGAGTGCACACCATGTGTGCCCATTGCTTAACGGCTGAATCACGAGCTGCTGCTGTTACTGTGTTTTCCAATTGCCAAATATCATGGCTGCTTTTCCCATGAGGATTGCAGGAGGAGAGAGCATCATGCTGGGCAATGGTGGAATTTATTCCATTGACAGTGTATACCCTTTTGCATGCCTTACAAAAGGATCCTCGCTTTGTTTTGGACCTCCTGTTTCCACAAAACTCACAGCTGTTGTTTCCTCCTACTTTGCTTTTAAATTCCCTGACAGGTGCAGCAATAGGATCACCCATGACAGGTGCATGAGATTCTAAGTGACCTCCTTCACTTGAAGATTCTAGATCCCGCCTCGCCTGCAGCAACCCTTCAACAAAACCTCGTGTTTTTTGAACACATGTCATGGGCCCACCACCATACCCACAAAGGATGCACACCTGCTTCCCATGATATATGGTTATTTCCTGAATTGCAGATTGTCATAAGTTTTGACAGAGGTAAACTACCAAATTGTGAATTGAAGTTCAGCTGCACTTTGATAGATGTTAAAACTTGGATTCATAAAAACTGACTACACAGATTAAAAGTGCCTAAGGCAACAGGACTTACTGGATTGACTACATTGAATTTGCATGTACGACAAAACCATGGGCCTTTGGGGACCTTGGGCACCCCGTAACATGCTTGATGCACCTGTGACAAGTCCACAAAAAGCAACAGCAGCAGGCTCATCAGCAGCAAAGAACTTACATTTGTCAATTCTAGTCTCTGATCAAAAAAGTACACAGCAAGAACTGTCAAAGCCAACACACAACAGACACAGATATCTGAGCTGTGTACTCTTATGACAGTCTTTTACTGATGCATGATATCCACCATAGCAGCATATGGTGAGGAACTACAACTGATTTAAGCAATGGCAAATGACTCAAGTCTTTAATTGCTTTTTCACCTTCACAGGGCAGCGACCACAGGAAAGAAGCTTGTTGGATATCTTGGAGGTTGACATCCCGCAAACATCACAGCTAGTGTATGATTTTTTCGATTTACCAGAGTAGTCAGAGGTGCGGACTCCTTGGCAATTCTTTGATGGAAAAGAAATCTTGTCCTCCTGCTGTGCAACAACTGATTGTTTGCCTTCAATCTCTGTCCTACTGTTTGTGATTGGAGTACTGGCAACCATCCTCTTCTTCACTCTGTCTTTATGAGATGAGGTTCCCAACACAGAACTGCAACAAACTAGCATATGTTCAGCAGAAGAGCTGTAGCTGAAAATGGTCATGGTCATGGTCGACAATGGATAGCATTTTTTTGCATAAATACATCACAAGAATATGTACAACTAGATTTTGGAGCAGATCTGTTTGCACCCAAATAAACTAGTGCACCCAGCATACCTTCCAAATGCCTTGTCTTCAACATTCTTGGCCTCTACCAAGCTGTCTGCCAGTTTCAGTCTTTTGACTGAGCCGTCCAGAAATTTTGTTGGAACATGGACCCTTTTCTTCAAGGTAGACTTAATGTCATCTGATGGAACCTGGTTTGGTTTAACCTCATTTGCAGCACTCACATCATCATGCATTACTTCTGCTACTTGGATGACTTTGACATCCGGAGCCACTGCAGGTACATCTCTGCTATGTGGCAGTGCTTTGGCACCCACTTTGCTTGAGCGTGGCTTCTTTCTCACAGGAACTATTTCATAGGTTTTTTCCTCACAGAAATTTTGTCTCAAGGTGACCTGAGAGGGCGTCTTTTGAGTCTGTATCCCTGATGTCACATCTGTTTCCTCACAACAATTACCCTTGGCTTGTGATGACAATGATCTCTTGTCTTGTAAAGTTGCATTGCTTTTACCTACTACATCTGCCGACTGTGCATCTTTGAGTCTATGCCACTGAGCATTCCTTCTACTTGAGACATTCGACCTCACTGATCGCCCACTACGAGGCACAGTACAAGGGCTCTCACTGAAAGGGTATGGCTCTGGTGACTTAGTCTGTGCTGCTGTTGTATCAACTTTGCAAGCTTTAGACAAGTCTGTAGATTTGTCAGCAATATCAAATCCTTCCATATCCGGTCCTGTTGCTTTCTTCTTGCAAGTCAACTCAATTAGACTCCTAACTTTCTGAGCTTCATCCTTCTGCAAAACACCAACAATACTTGACTCCAAGGGTGGACCCATTTCAGGACATGACACCATTTCACTTGTATTCTTGATATCTATTGGAGATGTGGCAACTACACAAGAATTAGACTCCATCCTCTCGTGCAATCCTTCTGCTTTAGCTGCAGGAATTTGCTTTGATACAGCCCGATATTGAGGATCTATCCGTTCCGCTCGATGTCTCAGTATGTTGCTTAGAGATACCATACGCCCTTTCTGGGGATTAGGACGCCCAATGGGTCTCCTTATACTTCGGAATTTCTTTGTTGTAAGATTCTGTACAACCGGTGTGGTCACAGCAATTGGAGATTCTGACCTCCTTTTCTCAAGGGATCCTTTCTCATTGCTCAAGTTGTTGTGTGCCAGTGGCCCATCTCCTAAGTTTTCCTTCTCCATGATGGAGGAAGGATGATGATCAGATGCATCTGCTGGAGGAGACCCATCAGTTGGAGTCTCAGAAAGGCCATGTTTCAAGTGCACAGCTCCTAATTTGGTTCGTTCACAAAATATTCCTTGTGGTACTCGAATTACAAGTGTTCGGTTCTTCCTCCGCAGTGTAGGACAATCTCCCTCACTGTTCCTGAATGTTTCAGGCTCCTCAATCCCTTTTAGTTCCACTGCCGGGACACGTGAAGGACCACAATTGCCAATGGGAACTCTTCTCCATTTCAAGCTTTTGTTCTTTCCAGCAGTTGATTCACTCCTGTCTTCACCCTTTTCACCAGCAACCTCATGTAGCACTTCCAGCTTCTGCTTTTGATTTCCTAAATCTACATCATGTGGTGGCTGATTTTGTTCTGCAGTATTATTATACTCGCCAGATTCCAAAGTCTTTCTTTTCTTTGAATCTCCCACTCCTCCATTGGAATCAACTTGTTTGCATTTCAAGTTCATTTGCCGTTTCTTTGCCTGCTCGACTTTTTCTACTTCCAATTTGTCATTATCCTCTTCTGCCTCTTCCATGGTGCTTGCTTGCTGCTCTCCTCTTCCCCTCTGTGGATCAGTACTGATCATGAGCTTCTCAGCTTCGTTGCTAGATGAAGGGCACCCTGGAGATGATGGTGTTTCCAGTTTGATGACATCCACTGCTGTAGAGACAATAGGGTTCAAGTTTCTTGCCACTTCCACATTACCACCATTGGAAGAACACAACTTGCCTATTTCAGAGGCCTCATTAGGAACACCAGTTGGAGCACGAAGCTCACATAATGATTGCCCCTGAAATGCCATGTCTTCTTCCTCATCATTTCTGGGCTGCCCTTCTTCATCAGAGAGCCCACTCCTGACATCCTCTGAGCTCTTGGAGCAAGCTTCAGCAGGAACCCCATGAGGGAAGGGTGGGTTGGAGCAAGCTTCAGAGAGATGGGTATTAGGCTCCTTGATGCTGCTGTTGGCAACTCCTAATGTGCAACCCTTTGCAGCAGTATCTGAGAACACATCATCATCACTCAATTCTTCTTCCTCACTTGTTGCTCCCTTCACCCTGTCGGAGAGCAATGGTCGTTGTTGGCTATGAGAAGAATCCTTGGATGTTTCTCCATTCCCTGGCTTCTTCACTGGTACAACAACAGCAGTTCTGTGCTCCAACGTTTCCAATTGTTCTTTCTCAGAAGAGGAGGAGGAGCCCATCTGACCACAATCGATCTCAAGGTTCTTGTCAGTCATAGCTGTGTTTGTTCCCTGGCATCCTTTCTCTTTTAAGCACACTCGCCCTGCAATCCTGTAGGCAGAAAAAAAGCAGATCATTAGAATCACATGTTCCTCAATCAACACTAAGCAACTTCCCCAGCTTGAAGTAGAAAACCTGCAAGGAAAAAACTGTCCCAGTCCAAGCCGGGACCAAGAGCAAGACACCACCTGGCCACAGCTTGTCCTCTTGTAGATGAGCTGGACTTCCGGCACTTAAAGCAATTGCATTGGATGTCCTGCACATTCATCATGATGGATGGGTCACCTGCTGATGACAAAGGCTTCTCCCCTTCTCCACCAATACATTCAACCACATGTACTGCTGTTTCTGCAAAAGACAACACAGGATGTGAAATAGAGAAAACATGTTCATGAGCAGCAGAGAATGTATGTACTCGAGCAGAACCCATGGCATAAAAATGCCAATTCTCTCTAAGAGAAGTTGCTCTGAGTATCCCCAGTGCAAATGCCCCAGTAGTACACAACTAGTGAAAAGGTCAGAAGATGAGAAGAAATGTCTCTGCACCTGCATGAGGTTGCACTGGATTACAGTCAGCATGACTTGCTTTGCTGTCACTTCTACCTCTCTCACCATCACTGAGCCCACTGTCATGCAAAGACGCAAGTTTGGGGCTTTTGGCATTCAGATCGCTCTCCAGCTTTACAGGCCTCTGAATCCGGTCCTGCTGCTTGTTTGTTAATACTGCTTGCTGCTGCTGCTGCTGCTGTTCCTGAATTTCCCTTCCCTTTGCTGCCCAGCTTTTATCCTCACTCTGATGAAGCCCTTTGGCATGAATGTGTGCAAGTGTCCCTCCTCTTCTTAGCTCCTCATTTGTGATACTACTTTCCGCAAGTGAAAACTTCTGCTCAGTTGGGTCATTATTAACCAAGGCTGGTGGATGCCAATCTCTCAAGGTCAATGCACCAATTGGATCTTGTTGGAGCTGTCTGGCAATGCCATTATAATGCACTCCATCTGAGGAAGAGGCAGTATCTGTTTTAACATCATTTTGTGTGGAAATGTTGGGTGAAGGAGCTTGTGATGGGAAAAAGGATGACTTCGTGTAGCCATCACTAGCACCTGCACATGTAATCTTAGCATTGGCGGTAGTCGAAGAAAACTCCAACCCAATGGATCTATACTTAAATGATGCCTGGATTGCTGTCTCCAGAAGCTGATTTTCCGTCCTGTTATTCAGTTGTGCCAGTGTCGCTGCTGAACTTTGTGTTTCAAGTAATCTTCCATTCCCCACTGTCATACATTTTCTGAACTGATCTGTCTGCACTGTACACTGCACAACCGATCTATCAGTTCTGACTTGCCCATTGATGACTCTACTTGTGACCTTGTTTGTCTGTTGAGGATCACAATTGGGATTCAGGTTTGAATGACGTTGTATGCTGGGATCGATAATATTGGCAGCAGGATACATGGGCTGCATATTAACTAAGTGCCTGCCAGATTGTAAGAAAGAAGCAGTTATCCCACTTTGATGTGCTTGCTCAACCAAGCCATCCATGCATGTCGTTTGCATGCGACCTGCCCCTTCATACCCTGATTGATTTTTGTTCAGTGCATGCTGCTGCTGCTCACTCCTGTGCTCAAGGTTGCTGGAAATTTTGGCAAGTCCACCAACAGCTGAAAAGTTCTGTATATTTTGCTGCTGTATCTTGGCATCCCATGCTGTTGCAGCACAGTCCAAAAACGAAGATGACAAAAACACCCCTTTAGTCTGCAGAAAACAAATGCTTGAGAAAGTGGCAGCGGCACCCAAAGGGATAGATGACAAAAGCAGATAATGCTTTCCCACCAAACCAACATTAACAGAGTAGACTGCAGCAGCCTTGAAGATGGACATTGGCATTAACAAGAAGAATTTTAAAAAGTAGTTACCTCTGTGCATGACTTGTTCAGCAAGGAAAGACTTCTGATGCTCAATGGATGAAGCGGAGGCAACTGAGGAAGAAATTGATGATCCAGATGGCTGTGTGTATTGAGAAGGTTGACCCAGCCTCAGTTCAAAACTTGATGAAGAAGAGCTATCTTTTTCCTTCAGCTGAGAGTCTTTTGAATCACTCCAATTGTTGCGTGGATAATTCAGCTGCTGTTTAACATTGTTAACCCCTGCTGCTGCAGATGATGAGGATGATGATACCTGTTGTGCAGAAGACATATATCGGTGACCTCCTCCATCATTAATGAAGTTGTGGTACCCAGTTGAAGAAATTTGAGAGGATTGAGAGGTGTTGTGGAATGGGTGGAGACCACCACCACCAGCATTATTTGCTTGATTCCTTGACAAACCCTGAGGTCCTCCGGGATCTGTAAATGAATTACCCGATTCAAACTCCACACGTGTAGTATTCACCCCTCTGAATTCTCTACCCACATATTTCGACATGGTCTCCTGCTGTTTATGTATGACACCACCTTGGCCACCACAGCTCACTTGAGCTGCAGAATGTTTTGAAGTGAAAACTGTCTGTGATATATGAGACATTGAACTATTTCCAGCTGCTGTGACAGAGGCCTCCCAGTCCTCTGTTGTTCTACTTTTTGTTGCCACAGGAGGCTTTCCACTGGAGCAAACCTCAGAATCTTTACGTGAACATTCATTACTAACAGACATGTAATTTGCCCGCCCTATCTCTGGAGAATCCAAATCATTCCAATCCCAACCCAAATTGTCATCTGGCACCTTCACCTGTGATGCAAACAAATGCAGGAGGATAGCATCAAAACAGATCATGATATGCACTCTTAGCAAACAACCAACCAAGACAGGTGTTTCAGAAAGAGAAACAATAAAATTTAGAAGATTCCAGATCGGCCTAGTTGATTTCATTGGTACTGACCCCATATTGCTGGAAGCACAACCTTCTCCACTCCACCAAATTAAGGCCACCTTTCATAAACACAGCCTCACCTGGATTCCCTGTGTATACTCCTGCATGCTGCACAATCAACCCACGGGAAAGAGATTGCTTCAGCAGTCACCAGGAAAGAAAACCAAAATAAAGAAATAGCTCTTTTGGGGGTGGTTCACTGTTCTAGGTATCAAGATTTTCCAAAGCTACTCTACAGTGAAATAAGCTGGTATCTTATCCTGCTCTCTAGAGGCATTTTGCCACACTATGTTCCACCTGAAGTTGTATAGCCATGTGTGGCCAAGTGATTCAGCATCATCCCATGTGAAGATTTTCAACTGCCACACAATGGGGACTAAATCCTCTAGCAGAAAAGAATATTGAACTCCCCAATTCACTTCTTTATTTTGATGAAACCAAAAGTACCTGAGTGAACTTGGTCACAGACATATGCACTTTATGGCATGAACAAATCACTCCCAACCGGCCTGCACCTGTCAAGCATAGCTCTCCACCTGCCATTACACTTTCTGAATGTCAGCACCTTTTTTATCTCTTGTGGAAGAAGTATTGCAAGTGATAGCACCCCAAACATCCAGGAGCTGAGAACATAAGATGAGTATAAAAAAACAAACACAGGCATTGAATGGGGGACGCTAACAACACTCACTGAGATGTGATCCTGTGAAATTGGCACAGAAGACCAAAGGTTGACCCATTGGAGCTAGATTTGAAGCTGGCTGGAGATGGGTGGTGGCACTAGCACATAGCAGATTAGAAGAACTGGTTTGTGAATTTCTCTGCAAACTTGAGTTCCCGAGAAACATTGGTGATGATGACGATGTTACCACACTCTGAATCCGTTGCTGCCGGCTCACTGTCTCTGTGAGCCACTGAGCAGGCTGAATTTGTTGGCTTGCAGCACGCACCCCCAGCTGCTCATGTGATTGATTGAAAAAACTCGGATTCTTCTTCAAAAGATCAGTGCCGCCAGGGCCAAACCCCACATTTTCATTTGCTCCTGCTGTCACCAATCGGTCACTTGTCGTAACACTCAGCTCCCGTACTTGTCCACACTGAGATGCATGTGCTGTCATCACTTGAGCACTGGCACTTCTAGTTCCAGTCAGTGGACTTGCTGAGTACAGACTGGATGGAGTGATTCCAGGCCAAGACACCAATCCTTCCACATTGGCAGAGTGGTTCACAAGCGAAAGCTGAGGATGGGAAGAAATGTAAGTCGACCGTGATGCAACCGACGGTTGGAAACTACTCGGTGTAAGAAGACCCACATGCTGCTGCTGCTGCTGCTGCTGCTGTTGTTGTTTCCCTGACACTATTGCCAAAAGCTCTGACCTCAACTTGGCTGGACTCAGCCCTTGCAATCCCATGTTACATGAATTGAGAGGAGCCACTACTGGCTCTTGCCTGATGGTTCGCTCAATGACACATACTTCCTGTGCAATATATGGCTGCGCCACCATTTGCCCTGAGCTCCTATGGAACTACACACACACACACATCCAAGGCAAGAGCAAGCATTTCAGAGCACATTCAAAATCTTTCACATAAATTTATTCTGTTGCCACAGTGGATCCATCCTACCCCAGGACAACAACATTGTCAATTCACCAAGCACCTGAACATCGAGTACCCTAAGGACCACATCACACATTGTGCAGAGCTGTGGGGATTCCCTCCTTAGCTCTCTCTTGCTGCTGTTGCACATACATAATACATACCTGGTTCAAAGCACTGGGTGCGGCGGCAATGTTTGGCTGTGCAGCTTGAGTTCTGTTGAAGCTTGCCCCTAGTTTCCAGAAATCTTCCATGGCTCGCCGGGCTGTCCAGCAGCTGTGCTATGACCTAGACTACAACTCCTGGTTCTCTGCAAGTGCTGAGTGTCATCATCATCATCATCATCATCCTCTGAACTACTGTATTGAGTTCTGTTCCAACTGCTGCTCCCACATCCATTGCAGCTGCTCCTCCTAGTGTCATATTATGAGAAAAGCTCGCCTCTCTCTCTCTCTCTCTGGACAAGATCACACGGATCACCGCCGTTTGAGCAAACAGCTTGCGATCGCTCTATTTAGCCGCAGTTTTTCCCGTCAGATTTCAACCGAAACCCCAGCTATGACCTCTAGAAGGTACAGACGTAAGAAAACAGGAGCAAATACTTCTTCTTCATCTCCCATTCAAACTCTCTCTCTCTCCTACTCCTCTCGAGCTACAAATCACTAAGTACAAAAGGGGGGGGGCGGGGGGGGAAAAAAAGCACGTCGCGGATCTGCCTGCAACAGGCCTCTCCCACCCTTCACAGCAAGCTCCCCAAGCCTTCCCCGACAGCCTTCAAGCAAAAGCAAACAGCCCGATTTGACCTCTTCCTGCACGGATCTCACAGTAGCAAACTAGGAAAAAGGCTACGAGAACGCGCACAAACACACACAGACTCTCTCTCTCTCTCTCGCACAAACGGAAAAGAAACCACACACACCTTGGCAAGCTCTTTGTCCCCGACGAGGAGCTTGCAGACCTCCAGAGAATCAAGCCCAATAATCTCACTCAACCATGAGAGGGGAGCGGGGTGAAAAAAAAAAATCCTGGTGCAAGCGGCCGTCCTGCACACTCCGGCAAGCTATGGCTTACTTACAGCCAAGAAAATTCGCAGCAAAAAACGCCATGGAAACGAACGTCGAGAGCTTCGCTTTCAGTAGAGTAGAGAGTCACGCACGCGAGAGCCGTCATCCGGAGCGAGGAGCTGCTGCTGCTGCAGAGCTTCACAGTGAAGAACGCGGAAAGCGGAAGACGACGGTAACTGGACACAGCCGGTAGTCGAGGGGGGCTGTCAGAGCCAGACGGCAACCTTAAGCCGGTTGTTATGGCTCACAAAACGACCGTCTGCAGCCGGTTGTAACAAAAAGCCAGAGAATAGACCAACCTATTCCTAGGTAGCCTATGATTATAGACCCCCCTACGGATATAGATAGGTTCTACACCGTAGCCCATGTTCATCGGCAGATGCCTATTCATAGGGTGGTCTATACCGTAGGCTTGCCTATAACGTAGGTTTTCGGTGTTTAATTTCGTTGTCCGGAGCCTATCCTTAACCAAATAATAATAATTTAATTTAATTTAATTTTTTTGGGCCTGCTAAAAGATTTTAATAATTAAGGAGGAAAGGACTTATTAAGCAAATTTGATTGGTTACAAATGATTGAAATTTTTCTTTAATTTTTTTTTCTTAGTGTTTTTGGGGGTATCCAAGCAAACTTTGAATTGGGTTTTAAAAAATCATTCAACTTTTTTTTTAATTAAAAAAATTATTATTATTAGTGTTTTGGGTACCCCCATTGTTCAAGCCCGGAATTCGGTCCCCAAGGAAGGAATGAATCCGGGGAAAATAATAATAATATCTCATTTTTTATTTAGCCAAGGTTGTGATAATTGTTCGCAAAGGAGTTGCAAATGCCCTCGCCGCTCCCTTGAGCCAAGTGCTGTCACATTGTTTGACAATTTCCTACCGGGAATGCGGACATGTCTGACACTTGTGGTCCATAATTTGGTGTAATGTCAGTTTAAATTGTATGTATCGGTTTATTGTCATCCGGTTCCATTCTTTGGTACGACCAAAAAAAAACAAAAAAAAA
>Ga0116228_10004486_pt1 | contig 12383 bp, 10 predicted proteins | sample S1TSphfallax_2_FD_89694 | JGI IMG/M metagenome (GOLD analysis project Ga0116228, IMG submission 89694) | Host-associated microbial communities from peat moss isolated from Minnesota, USA - S1T2_Fc - Sphagnum fallax MG | ecosystem: Host-associated > Plants > Peat moss > Unclassified | place...
ACCTTGGAGATTTATCAATTAGGAGATCATACATGGGATGTAGTCAACACAATGTTGTTGAACAAAAGGCTAATTTGAAGGAGAAAGGAAAAACCTAGAAGAATGGAAAAGTTGTGGCTTTGATGGTTAATAAATCAAACTCTCGACATGGATGAAATCAGAGTAAGGAAACTGGCAACTATTATAAAGAACAAGGACAATGGGCTAGAAATTGTAAGGAAAAAAAAACAGACCTATGAGCAAAAGAAGAGCAAAAAGATATTGCTGATTGTGGTAAAAGATTTGTTTAAACTTTGTTTGCTTCTTTTGATGATAATGCATTGTATGTCAATTTTGATGCATCAATGCACCTTTTTCATAGAAGGGAGTGGTTTAGGATTTTAAAGAGATTCCACCTACAAAATTTTATTTAGGAAATAATTTAATTCAAGAAGTAATAGGCAAAGGTAAAGTCACGGTGATTTTAAAGATAGGAAAAACTAAGATAAATGTTTCTTTCAACAATGTACTTTACATGCCAAGACTAATTTTAAATATTTTCCAATGATACAAGTTGTTTCCATGGGTCACACAATCAAGTTTGAAGAGTCTTGTTGCATTGTAAAAAATAGTGGTAAAAACATAATGGCAGAAGGTGCAAAAATTAGCCAATTTTAAATGTTAAATTGTGAAACCCGGTCTGTTGTAAAAAATGCACAAGTGGCAAGTAGTTCAAATTTTATGATCTTAGCCTATGGCACCAAAGATTAAGTCATTTCAATAGTGGAAACATGAATTACTTGTTGTTCAAATAGAAGCTTAAAAAAGGAATCCCAAATGGGACCAAGTTTGAGATGGTGTTTTGTGATGGGGCGAAAACACATTAGTTTCACAATTTTGGCGGATTAAAGTCCCTTTTCAAAGTCCTTTTCTAGTGTAATTGAAAATTAGCTTGAAAATATATATTTTTAATATATATTTTTAAATGCTTAAAAGGGCTTTTTAAATAATTACAAATTTTGGGATTTAAAAAAGTCCATAACATAATAAATTAGAATCACATTCCATTCATTCAATTTTTATTTTTTTTATAGACGTAATTATAATATCCCAAAGTTTCAAACACATAAGATTAACACATTGTAAGATGAAATCACATATCCATGAGTTTTGTAGGTGTGACAAAAAGTGTGGGCAAAATTCAAAAGTCCATTATTTATTGGTTATCTACAAATTTGATTTTTTTTTCTTTCTTGAAAGGTTGATTATGATAGCTTTAAATAAGTGATTCTTTTATAAAAAATTCAATGAATTCTATTTTATTTATTTTCTTCTATTTAAAAAATACACGAAAAACTACCATTGTGATGTCCATATAAGGTAACCATAATGTGCAAACACTTAATGATTGCACACTTGGAAAGTGGCACAAAGAACCAAATCAACAAATGGAACATCTCATGACAAGATGAACTACATTACAAATTTACTAACTTCATTGGTTTGTTTGAAATTTGCACAAAATCTATTATTTCATGGGTTTGTGTTTTTTACACATAAATGTTATGGGTTTAAAACACGTATGATGCACATACAAATAGGATGAAATATTTCAACCACTTGAAAATATTTGATCTTATTTGTATGTGCATCATACATGTTTTAAACCCATAACATTTGGGTTGAAATAACAAAAACTCATGAAAGAACAATTTACACACAATTTCCATTATCAAATTGTGAGATGGGAAGTTTGTGATGTAAAAGTTGTCCATTTAGATATATGGGGAGCTATTTGAATGTTACCTTCACATATGATTTTCCAAAAGGATTTTGTGAACTTTCTATGAAGTAAGTAAAAGTTTTCTCAAAGTTTCAAAAATTCAAAAGCCTTGTCAAAATGCAAGCTGGGAATATGATAAAACTACTCAAAACTAACAATGATGGGGAATGTTGCTTGCAAGAGTTTGGAGATCTTTTCAAAACTTTAGGGATTATGCATCAAACTTTTAATCCATACACACCACAACAAAATGGTGTCATTAAAAGAGTTAATTTGCACAATTTTTGAGGTTGTTTATTGCATGATGCACCAACAACCCAAGTTAAGTTTAATATTTTGGGCAAAAAATGTCAACACATTAGCATACATCAAAGCTTGAAATCCGCACATGTTTTTTCAATATAATGACCTTAAAAGAGGTATGAAGTGGGAAAAAGCCTTTACTTGAGTATTTTTGCATTTTTGGATGCAACACTTATGCATCATAAACTGATTGAAACAAGGTCAAAATTGTCACAATCTACAAATGTGTGTTTGTAAACTACAATTTGGAATCCAAAAGGTACAAATTAATTGTTTTAAAACTTGAAAAGTTAATTGTGAGTTGGAATGTGATCTTCAATGAAAAACCTTAAATGAAGATGGAGTAGAGAAGGTTACACAACAAAATTAAACCAATGTTTAAGTTTTCATACAAGATTATGTATCATCATTAGAAGTGGGAGGTGTACACTTCTAGAAAGGAGATTGGGAACCTAGTGAAGAAGTTGGGGCGAAAGCATGGTTAGGTGGCTCAAAAGTGGTGTTTGAAAGTCCATAATTTAACACTAGCAATTTTTATTGTATTTTTACTAATTATCAAACCATAAATCCTATAATTATCCCCTATGGTTTTAATCATAAATATTAGTAATCCAACCTATGAATATCCCTAAGCACGTGATTAATAAAAAAATTCATGCAAAAGATTAAATTTTTTAATGTGGCATGGATTCTCAAGGATAAAAATTTATGGCAATCAAGTCATTTTAAATATTTTAAATTGAAAAATATGTATATTAGGAAATTCTCAATCCACTTAATTTGATGATGTTTTATTTCTTAATTTTTATTTTCACTTTACTTTGACATATTTTTTGAATCCACATTTTTCACATTTTCTATGTGACAAACATAATGTTGTCATTTCAAAAGTCGATTACAAATCCATAATCTTTTTTAAATTCATCTAAATTTTTTATGATGATTACCATTAAAGTTTATGACAACATGAATAATGAAAAACTTAACAATGTTGATTTTGAATATGGCTTTAAATTTTATGCTTGCATATAATTTAGAAAAATTACAAGGGTGACAATCTAAACTATCCTCCTCTTCATGATTTCACCTGTTGATGAAATTTTTCATAATTCAACCACACCAATAACACACCATGTAGCAAAAAAAATTCATGAAGGATCAACAAATATCAACATTCCACCATTTGATGTAGTTGTGGAATGCACAAAAGGGAATGTAATTGTAATTCACCATGAGTTGGAAATTATTCATACCTAACTATGTAAGCAAACATGACACTATGAAAAATTGTATTTGTTGAAATCACACCACCCTATAATTAAAACTCAAAAAAGAACTCATACACAACTATTGTGCAACTATCTTTTGGGTATTACAACTATTGTGCAGTTATCCTTTTAAAAATATAATGTATTAATGAGTAAATTACCACGTTAGAAAATTAGTTAGTTGTATTATAGTTGCAAGTGAGTTGAATATGGGTTTTCTATTTGGTAATTTATGCACATTGTACATACATATGTAGTTAACCACGTTTGATTTTTTCAAAAATTGCATGTGGCAACTACTTGGAACTATTGTAAATGTCTCACTAAAGCAACAACTATGTTGTAACTATTGTACAATGTACATACATGTGATCATGCCATGTGTTCACATTTCCACCACCCAATGTGGGATACATTTGCAACTAATTTTTTACTATGATTCTCATTGATACAATTAATATGACCATTAGTGTGTCATTGCTAAAATACTATTGTTCAACTATGTTATGACTATCATATAATTATTGTTTATAACTTAATAAAAATACATATTCATATGTAATGTTTTATAAAGAATTATTGTTTCAAAATTTGACTATTTATATAAATAAATAAGTGTAATTCATATATTAAAGTTATAGTAACTAACAAATTAATTATTTATCCAAGTTGGGGATACTTCATAATGAATTAGATCGATTATTTAAGATAATTATTAGTTCATCAATAAATACCAAATCATTAATGATTTAAATTCATGATGTGAAATTACAAACAATGTGTATATTGTATTAAAAATTCAATTTGATGTACATATGGATATGGCTATTTATACTTCATGTTTTCTACCCAAATTCATATTTTAAAATTTTAATATTTAGTAAGTTATTTTTCAATAATTTATTGCTTATTAATTTATTAGTTAATATTTAATTTCCTAATTATTATGAACTAATTAGTTAAATGGATAATGAGTTATAATGCATTATAAATAGTTTGATTCATATAATTACTTCATTGATTAATTTTTAAAAATTCAAAACTTCAAATGATAGTTGAATAATTGTATGAAATTAGAATATTAATCATCTAATAATAAATTATCTGAAGTCAAATAATTAATCCAAACAATTAATTATCATATATTTAATTCAAAATTTTATGTTTCAAATATTTTTTCTTCAAAAAATAAAATAAACTATTTTGATAATTAATCACTTGAAAAAATAAATTCAAACCATTATTTCAAATAATTAATTCACATATTTAATTGTCATATAATCACTAATTTAATTGTATAATTTACATAATGAAAAACAAGCACCAAACATGTGGGACAATCTTTCCATAGTTGCAATTCAATTTGTAATTAAGGAACAATTAAAAAAATAAACCAATATGTTTTGTCTTTGAATCTCATGTTACAAATTATATAAAGAAGGCTTGTGTCACCAAAAAGGAAGGTAGCATACAAATTTATATGTTAATTTGTCACAATAGAATATTGAGTGTATATGTCAATATAAGAGGCCTTGTAAACACACAACCAATGTATGTGGGGGCAATACAATTTCTTATAACTTGATAATAGGATTATAGGACTTTGACGGATTAACACAATCCAAATTCCTCTTTTTATGGACTATCATGGCCTTCCATTGGGTATCATAATAGAAATTGAATTCTTTACACAACATTCCAAAATCCCAACAAAAATTTAGGTGTGGAGATGGCAAAGATTGAACAAGCAATATCTACAACATCTTTTAAAGATCTTCCTAGAAATCTCCCACTACATAAGACTTGTTCAAAACTCCCAAACATTTAGGTATTCAATCTTTCCCATGCACCTTTCTTAATTATTTCAAGCACGTTCAACTTGAATAAGAATCCCACGAAGGCTAGTCCAGATAACCCCCTTGAACCTTTCATCACTTACGTCCTAAAACTCTACTAACACATTGACTCCTAATGTTCTATTCACCAACTTCAACGCAACATAAAATAATGAAACAAAAGTGAGCAAACTTTTCAAAGTCCAAGCTTTAAACATTCTCCCTGAAAACTTTTAACACAAACATCCCTAATTGAAAACCAAATTCAATGAGAAATTAAACCCGCTTGCTTAGCTTTCCTCCTTATTAGGTATTTATCTCTTCCCTTCACTAATCGCCTTCTTATTTCCCATTAGCAAATCATGCATCACCAAACAAAAGAAATCCAGAAAACATCGCTCCACCACCAACATCTGATTTGGGCGTTGACATTCCATGAAGAACAACACTGTCGCAACCCCACTTTGGCCAAGTGTGAGGATGAAACTCACTCTCCCAAAGTTGGGGACTTGGAGTCCTCCGGGACTCCCGAACTTTTAGAGCTCGATAGCAGGGGTCAAAACACCTTGCATTGGGGTGTTCTTTATATCAATGGAAAGGTCTTGAAGTGTAAATGTCCAAAATGGCCTCGCATGAACCATTTGGACATCTGCAGCCCAAGTTATGGGCAAAAGAAGGGCCGGGAGTCAAACTGGCAATTTGACTCCCGACCACTAAAAGTCAGGAATCGATATCTTCCTGACGTTTGCAGATGGAGTGCGATGGAGCATTGGAAAGCTTTTGAGGAGAGCTACAACTTTGGTTTAGACCTCACTCCAATCGGAGGTCAGAGCCAGGACTTGTGAATGTCCAAAGTCCCAGGAGTCCAACCCAGGACAGTTTTGGGACTCCTCCTTGGGAGTCCCGGGAAAATGTGCCATTCGGATGTAGCTCCCGCGGGGAGCTGCAGAGAATACTATATGGGGGAAGGTGGTGGCTTCCCCCAAGTCCGGCCCGTGGTGAGTCAAATGTGTCAAAGTGCCCGTGGCTTGTCCCAACACCCAAAGGTGTTCCCGAATGTTAACTAACCCTCTTGTGGTTGGTTTTGGATGCAAATTCAAGCTTGATAATCTAGTCCCTCTTCCTAGTCTAATCCCGAGACTTATAGCACGCCCCTCTACCCCCTTTTTGTGCTGGAAGTCGGGAGCAACCCCCAAGTTCCATATTTCCACGATTCAACACACTTGGACCCTCAAGTGGGTTCAATAAGGAACTTAGGAGTGCATTAAACACAATAAATTCCATAACTTGTAAACAACAAAAACACATAAAATATCAAAATTATCAAGAAGCAAAATGTGATTCCTTTTAAGCGATTGATTGCTAACTATATTTTCTTTTGGCATTTTCTACCAGTACATCCATCAACATATATTTCATTTCTTAAGGTTTAGTCATCAAAAATTTATGTTGACACAGATCCAAGTCACACTTGTTTTCTTATGTTTTCACATTAAAATACATGTGCCAGTTTGGGACAAGCTCAAAATAATTTAACTTTGAAGGCGAAACATAAAATAAAATAAAAACATTTCATGGTTATTCTTTAGTTTTAGTTTTGTCCTTTTTTACCTATTTACCTAACTAAGCAAGTAAATAGGTCCTACTTTCTACCTACCTATGTAAGTAGGTAGGTAGGTCCTAAGTAAATACATAAGTATGTAGGTATTAAAACTTACCAACCTACTTACCTATGGTTATGTATGACCTACTTAATTATTGAAATATTTATTTATTTATTTATTTATTTTTCAAAATAAAATTAATATACCATGTGGCAAAAAATTTATTATCCCACATGCCACAATTTTGAACCATCATTAATAATCATAATGGACAATGCAGATCAATATTTTGAAAAGAAAGTAATTTTTATGCCCAAAAATTTTCATAGTGCCACATGTTAGATTTTAATAAATGGATGACAATTAATGATGTTAGTATGACATCTAGGGGCAATTATAACGGAATTACATAGTAGTTGAAAATGAGTTGTTTTGACATGAGTTGCACCATATATACAACGAGTTGCAAGTGTGCAATGCAATTCAATAATTGAGTTGCAAGGTCAGTTATAAAACACTCCTTTTTCTCATAATGTGATAAAAAAAAGGTATAAACACAAAGCTAGTTGAAACCAAAATCATAGCAATTTAGAAGAGCATTGGCAAAATTTGTTCATTTTGTTTCCATGGCATTTACAAAAACAAACTAGTCATTTTAACTAAAGTTTTAAAGGAGGTGGATGGTGAAAATTGGAAGAAAGCTACAAATGAATAATTCCAATCACTTAAAGTGAAAAATGCATGGGAACTTGTACCTTTTCTTGAAAGAAAGACCTAGTAACTTCAAAATCCAAGTTTTTTAGATCAATTAAAAGCAAATGGAAAATTGGATAGGTACAAGGCAATACTAGTGGCAAAATGATTTTTTCAAACTCATGGTTTTGATTTTGGTGAAACGTTTGCACTTGTAGCAAAATTAGTTTGTATCAAAACATTCTTGTCCATTAAAGCAATGTTTGACTTTGAGATAGATTAGATGGACATCAAATGCAATGGAGAATTGGATGAAGATTTCTAGATGAGCAATTTGGATGGCTATGAAGCGATTGGACAAGATCTTGTCTGCAAATTAAATAAATTCATATACGAGCTTAAATAAGTGTAGAAAATTAGGGATGAGAAGATAAATGGATTTTTCAAAAAAATTGGTTTTTTCATATGTGAATCAAATCATAACATTTATGTATGAAAATGATTAAGTGTGTGAACTTAAAAAAAATTTATCTCAAGATTTGATTATGGAAATCATGCAAAAATATTTCTTTCATGAGTTTGTGTTTTTTACACATGGATATCATGTGTTTAAAACAGGTATGATGCATGTATAAGTAGGATGAACTATTTTCAAGCGGGTGAAAATTCTTCATCCTATTATACATGTTTTAAATGTAGGCATTTGTGTGTAAAAAAATGAACCCATGAAACAAGTTTCATGCAAATTTCAAATGAACCTATGAAATTAGTAAGTTTTTGATGAATTTTTAAAACCTTGGATGTTGATAACATGTTCATCATTAACATAAAGATGTGGGTGGTAAATGAAATAAAAGATACCTTATCTAGCAAATTTGAATTGAAAGATCTTGGGGAGGTAGATTATTATCTGGGCATTGTAGTGAAGAGGAATTGGTGATAAAAGAACATATGATTGGGCCAATTAAATACATTCATGAAATCTTATTAAAATTTAATATGTAGGATTGCAAACCAATTAACAAACCCCTTGATGTGAACATCAAACTTTTTATAATATAAGAAAACTATGACACATGGAGAGCATGAAACAATGGAAAAAGTTCCTTTTCAGGAAGTTGTTGGCAATCTCATGTATGCACTTATTGTTATAAGACTGTAATTGGCCACGGCCATGGGAATAGTGATTCAATTCATGCATAGGCCACGAAAAGATCATTGGAAGGTTCTTAAAAATTACTATGTTATCTATAAATAACAAAAGACTATTAGTTGTAATATGAAACCACATGTGATGTGATTATTTGGGGTTATTGTGATTTAGATTGGGGTGGGTGTTAAGGGAATAAGTAGGCAACATAAGGATAAGATAGGTAAGTAGAGTGGGATTAGATAGGTAGGGAGGTTAATATTGAACATGTAGGCAATTTTGACAACTAGTTCAAATTGGGACATAAGGTAGATTGCTTTGAATTCTTGTTGTTCCAAATGGGATTTGGAGGCAAATGGGGTACCATTTCCTTTCCTCCTTGTTTTGGTTGTGTGTCACTTTTCTTTGTAAGTTTTCATATTTTTTGAAAGCGCTAAATTGTGTGGCAAGACTGATAAAGGTTGGGTGTAAAAAATGAAAAGGAATTAAGGTTTGCTTAACAAAATTTGGTTAGTACTTGCAAGTGGAGAACTTATCAAGACAGTAAGGAAAATATTGTTATTAGATTTGAAAACTAGTAGTTTATCCATCATTTTGACACCTATTTTGAAAGTATTTTGCATAAAACTAAAAGTTAGTACTTACTAGTGGGGATCTATTGACAATAAGCTATGTTTTCCTTTTGAATAATGGGGCAATAAGTTGGTCCTCACGTAACCAACCAATAGTTGCTCTCTCCACAATTGAAGTAAAATATAATGGTTGCTTCACAAGCAACTAGAAAGGCCATGTGGTTGCATAGTTTTTTCAATGAGCTTGGATTCACTCAAGAAAAGAACATGACCATATCCTTGAACAATCAAGTGTGTCTCATTCACCAAAAATCTAGTTCATCACTTTAAAACCAAACATAGACATTCAACACCATTATGTGCAAAAAATGGTAAATGTAGGAGTAGTTAGAATTGAATGCAAAGTCTCAATTGTAGAAATGACTACATACATGCTAACCAAGGCTATTCCAAGACCAAAGCATTCTTGGTATTTCTAGCTTGCATTCTACATTAAATTGATCACTTAGTTGGAATGTTGACAAAATTAAGTGATCAATTGATCTTTGAGCTAATCGAAGATCACTTTAGTTTTAATGTTGATTTGTAGCAATCAAGTAGCTAGAATGACTTGTGAACTTCCAGTGGAACTTCCAGTGACTTTTTGTAGAGTTTCAGTGACTTGCAAGCAAATAATGGGGACTAATCCAGATTTTTGTCAATCACTCAATTTACATCCTAATTAGTTGATGTTGATTTAGTTATTTTTGTTAAAGTTTTGTGTATATTTGTGCACCAAGTAACACAGACATCAAGTTGCATTTGCTGGTAGTTTATTTTGCTATCTCACTTATGTCTTTTGATTTTTGAATTTATTTTCACTTATGTCTATGACCATAGCTGAAATTTGTGCACATTGCACCATGGAGAACACTAAAAGCTCATAGGTTACCTAGTTAAGCTTCAACGGATGATCCAGAAAAAAATAAAAAAGTCTCGTATCCAAATACATTAGAACCTATCCTATAACTTAAACCTCCTGAAGTCCCAAAACTTGCCAACATTGGTACAAGGACCCTACCCTACTAGTTTAATATCAGTTGAAGTAATATTGATCATGTATTAGTTTTATGCTAGTTTCAATATGAGTTATATACTAGTGTTGGGCGGCTTTTAGTTTAATGAAGAACCAAAGATTCAAGTTCTAAAAAATTAAATTAGAACACTTTAGACCCCACATGCGCTGAAAAAATGACAAAATACAAAATAGCACAAGGCTAGTGAGGGCGAAGCCAGAGGAACCTGGCTGGGTTTAGCCTCATGTCTTAGCCAATGGGGTAACCCCCTGATCCTTAGTTACAAAACATTTTCAAATTTTCTTGAAAGAGGGTATGCCATGTTCATGAAAATGTAACACACATTCTTGTTCAATGGTGGTAATGCTGTAATCAAAATTCAATTTGTTTAGCAATTCCATACCATTGTTCCAAAGTTGCACCTTCACATCCATTTTCATACTTTCATGCAAATAACAACACTATGGTTTAGAGAAAGATATGAATTGTTGAGAAGATGTACTTTGTACAATCACAAAGAGGTAGCAAAAGTGAGATGAATTGGAAATTTTGATGGCCACAATTTCCATCATGTTCATTTTCACATGTCCATAACCTTCACAAACATGCAAGTAGCTCAATACCATGGTGTACAACGACAAATAGTTGTGGAAAGAGGTAATAAGCCTGAAGGGATTTTTAATTTGGTGACCACCATCTCCAGATATACTCATATAAATTCTTTTGAGTTTGGTGGCAATTGTATGAGATTAAGATTCCCCCATTTGGCACTTGCAGGTTCAAATTTCAAGGTTATAAGGGTTTTTGCAATCTTTTGCAGGTAATAAGATAATTTGAAATGGCAAAAAGGTTACACATGAATTATAGGACCATGCATGAATCAATGGATTCTCTTGGCATGCATAGATAATATGGGTTACATGAATGAAATGATAGGTTATAGACTATAATGTGTAACTTGCATGCGTGGCAGAGCTACACATACAAAATAAAACTGGAAATCAAATAGCTTGAATGGCAGATGTGGTGCCACTGCAGTCCCACAAGATGCCGATGTGGCAGACCTTTTGTACTTGTCCCATTCAAGACCATTTGCCTGCTTAACATCAGTTAAACGGTTCATGATGTTCTCATTGAAGGCTAACATAAGCTTGCAAACCTTCTACCACTACAAAGTTAACTACTTTAACTATTTTTTTTCATATTCGGGTTGTGACAACCTCTAAGTTAACTATTTTTTTTCATGCTCGGGTTGTGACAACCTCTAAGTTAACTATTTTTTTTCATCCTCGGGATGTGACAACCTCTAAGTTAACTATTTTTTTTCATCCTCGGGTTGTGACAACCTCTAAGTTAACTTTTTTTTATCATCCTCAGGTTGTGACAACCTCTAAGTTAACTATTTTTTTTCATCCTCTAGTGGTGACAAATTAGTTAACTTTGTAGTGGTAGAAGGTCTAAAATTTTCAGAATCAAAGAACCTTTGGTAGTTTTCATGAAATAAGTGAAAAAGAACTGGCAAATTTGTAGACGGTTATTTGACTAGTTCTTAGCCTTTTGAAATATACCAAAATTGGTTCTTAGATTTTTTTTGGAGAAGCACAGTTATATATCAGAACTGGTTCTCTGATTTTTTAGAAGTGCAATGAGAACCATCCATTACTTGATGCCACTTCTAATAACTGCCCAATATTGATCATCAACTGCATGAAGACATTGAGATATTACAGGAAGGAGATTTTGCATTCTAAACTTTGAGCTATTAAACCCACATGAAGTAAGGTGTGAACCTTAAGCTTTGACTATTGAACAACCCATTGCTAAAATCCATTGAACAGTAAGAGTGGGTGTGGTTATAGTGGTTGCAGCACTTACAAACAACTGTTAATTTCTCGTTCGTTTTAGACAAATGCGAGAACCGTTTCGCAAAAAGGCGTTACTCTACAGTAAAGAACTGCGAGAAGTGTTACGTGAAGACCCAACTTCAATCTGAAATCAAAATACCTGACAGTCACCTTTGATTCGAAAGTTCCCATTCGGACAACAGTAGTAATGCTCAGTACACAAATATACACGCGAAAAAGGAGCACAATACATCATAACACATTAAGGCAATGCTTTATTCGTACATCGAGCTTACT
>Ga0116228_10004488_pt1 | contig 12381 bp, 13 predicted proteins | sample S1TSphfallax_2_FD_89694 | JGI IMG/M metagenome (GOLD analysis project Ga0116228, IMG submission 89694) | Host-associated microbial communities from peat moss isolated from Minnesota, USA - S1T2_Fc - Sphagnum fallax MG | ecosystem: Host-associated > Plants > Peat moss > Unclassified | place...
ATCTACCGGGAGCATCAAGCTTCTGAGGAGATCTGTGAGGACCATCCGCGTGGGAAACAGAGACTCTAAGGTCGGACGGAAGGTCGGCATCGAGAAAAGCTTGGGAATGGTGTACTGACAACCAACGACACCGATGCACGTCACGTTGCTCAAGAAGCTCTGCTCCGTAGGACAATAGAATCGATTCTCAGGCTGAAAGAACCAGTCATCGCTCACATCCGTTGCATACATGTCGACCTTTGCTGAGACATTCTTGCTATGCTGCTGCAGCAGCAGATCGTCCCCGCGAGTTGCCAGAAACGAATCCACAGAAGCGAAGAAAGCAGGACTGGGACCTAAACCAAGGACTCGTCCATCAGGTATCCTCCATGAGGAGCCTTCGAAAGGCTCACACATGATATCGCACAACAGACTTGAGCTAGGTACAAGAAAAATCCTTTGTGTCAGAACCGCATAGAGGAAACAGGAAGTGATGAGCAACATCTTGTTGCCAAGCCCAGAACCTTCTGTCGCGTCACAGACCATGAATTTGCAGCCCGTTCTTGTGATCCTCTCCTGCAAGTACTCGGTCACGTTTCTGATTTCGCTGGTACAAGTGCGATGGAGAATGGTGTACTCTCGAAAGACTGCTTGCCATGCAGCATTGTCATGATCCGCATCTTTGGTGGATTTTCTTCTCGAGTAGACTAAAGGCAGCTTCTCTCGACTTGTGCAAGGATTCCTCTTGTGCCACTTCTTCTTGGCCGCTCTACTGAGAGGTTTGACAGCCTTGCCTCCATTCACTCGCATGGCAGCTGCTCTAATGTCCTGGATCAGACCTTCAACACTAGCAGGCAGCCCTGTAGTAGTAGTGCTCTTGTCCGACTGAACTGCAGCTGCTGGGAGCTTTACAGTACTATGCTTCGCTCTTTGACTGTCCATTCTAACTGCAGGTTTGTCTGAGGGATAATGTGGGTTCCTAGTAGTGCTTACAGTGCTCGCAGCAATCTTGATAAGATGAGCTGCAGCTGCTTGTCTTTGATTGAAGGCAGGTGCTGATTCCTCTCCACCGAGCTCCTGAGGGTCTGTTACTTTTGACAGTGGAATCAACACCCAGAAGAGCACTGTAAAACACACCACAGTTTTCCACAATGTTGGCCATATGCGAACCATGAAGCTGCCTCGATCACTGCACTTGCATGCAGATTGGATCATACTCTTTGACCTCTTGAGCCGAGGCATGAGGTCTCCTCTGGTAATCATATCTGAATCTGTTAGAAGATCATGCATCCCTTCCTGTTGATCTAATCTATATCCTCGTCATACTGAAAATTTCCCACAACTACATAGACCCATGTATTTGAGCTCTTCTGTTTCTGTTCAAGACAGCACAAAGTGCCCTTCAATCTTGCAGGCACCCTGTGTCCACTCCCAAAACCTTTTGAGACTCAGGTATGTTTTTGCTTCACCTGACTGTCAAAATGCCACCTGATCTCTGCAAACAGGAATCTCACGAATTTCAGAGAGTATTACCTAAGGTGGAGAATCTATCAACCATGCTTCTGATCTGGAAAGAACAATCTACAACTGGGCTTTGAAGATCTTGACAACAGATCCTCGGGATTTCACATGTCTAGTACTTGTCCTCAGCTAGAACTTTTCCTACAAACTTGTGAACTGACTTGCTGAATGACCCAGAGATCTACTGATTTTGTTGTCTTTCCACACAACAATAAGCTGGAAGTTTTACTCTCCTCCTCCTGCTCTTCCTTGTCCCTCACTTTTTGCAGTTGTGGGGAGACAGGGAGTAGGCCTGTGCACCGCTGCTCCTAGTGCCTTGAAGAACCTCTATGGATGCCCTGAAAAGTTACTGTGGGAAAATCTTGGAGGTGTTGCAGAGACAAAGATGCCTACTTGCAAGGTGAAGGACTGTAAATTAAATGAGATGACCGCAATAAGAGCACAATGATCTTTGTGAACTGCAGACTAAGCAGATTGTTGCCATGTTGTTAATCATGGCCTGTCACTGAATGTACAGTTCAACTACCTCGACCCTTCAGCTTTACTAGGAGAATAAAATACTTCATTACCTGTCCATTGATCATGACTTTGTCACTGGGGCTTGCTGCTTGTAAACTTGAAATTTGGCAACCTACTCAGCTTCCACCGAAGTCTTCTTTGCTCCATCCACCGAACTTTTCCCCCATCTCCATGTGAAGTCAGACATGTCATCAGGAACCTCATGACATATATGGCAGATTGCAGTAACCTCTTCCAGGATTTCAGATGCTCCCTACGTGTCCGATGAGTTATCAATGTGACTGCAGAGAGAGAGAAGCTCCACAAACACATCAAACAAAGAGGTCAAACAGTTTCTGAAGCTCCGGAACAAGTCATCCTGTTGGCTTTGCATGTCCAATGAAGAAGGTATGCACTGTTCAACCTGTGTTAGTTACAAGTTCCAGAAACAGTTAGTGCAGCATGTCGGACAATGTTTATACAAGGACTGAGCAATTGAGTAGATGATGACTGTGGACACCACATATGTGTGTCATGCACACATATGTGGACTCCCCCTGCCCTTCTACATTCCCATTAAGTCTGTGGACAAGTTCTCTGAGAGGGAAATGTCTTTTTCTCCCCAGGGTTTTTCTCTGCATCCAGGGAACAAAGAATCTTCAGTAGCAACACATAGATTTGTTACACTTAATCTTGAATCAATGGCATCTATGTCAATGTGAATAATGGGTTCAAACCCACAGACTTTTTATTAAAATGAGATATTGCATCAGTCAATCTTGAGGCATCATGGCAACTTATTAGCTTCCCATCTATTGTTGTCGGCAAACCCCTTGCTACGTTCCACAACACCAGTTGGTAATCCTTGTGTCGCTTGATCAGTACTTGACCTTGTATCCTGCTCTCTCTGACCTCCAGATGAAATAGATTTTTGCCACAGATGCTCCTTCCTTCTCTGAATTTCATCTAATATCCCCTGAATTTTGTGCTTTAGGCCACTGAGGGTTCTCTCAGTTGCCTGCGTTGATTCAACCATTGCATTTGCAATCCTAGATTTCAAGTTCTCTCCTCTAACTATGTCATTGTGAAGAGGCACTCGTCGGAGGAATTTGTTCAACTCTGTGGCCGAACCACTGTAAAACCAACTTGGACCTGGAACATTATCCTCATCAAGGTCTCTGTCCACAATAACTTCAATCCCTTGATTTGCCCAGCGTTTCCTGGATTGTTCAAGGACCTTTCCATGACCAAATGCCCTCTCAGCCTCTCGTTCAGCCCATAACCTAACAGCCATGAAAGGAGTTAGGAATGATTGAATACACAAGCCCAATTGATTCCCTCACAATATGGCCTTCAGAAATGGAACTCAAAGTGACAAAAAAGGGCTATTAGAAATATGTAGGTGTACCTCGCAAGTGAGAGAGCTTTCTTCTCAACATTTATTTCAAACTTGATGTTGGAGATTTGTTGCTTTTCTTCTTCAGCTTGTATCCATAACTTTTCTATATTCATCTTTTGAATAGAGACTGCCACTTGATCAGCAGATAAAGCCTGTAGTTGCTCATCAATCTGTTGTCTAAGCTGATGCACACGCTCCAATTCTGCATCTACTGTCATCCGGTCCTTCCACAGTGAATCTTTCTCCAGCTCTTTTTCTGCCTTGACCTTTCCCAACTCAGCCTTGACTTCAATGATAAACTCATCCAATTGCTCCCTTTGCCGCTTCTCTGACAATAGTTGAGCATCCAGTATAGATTTGAATTCCTCTCGAGCATGGACTTCCATGGCATGATGTGCCGCAACTGCTTCTTCTGCCACTGCTTCAGCTTGAAGCCTGCTCAGCTCGTCTGAAACAAGACCAGAAGCATCCCCAGATGCAAGGGCTAAAGCAGCTTGGCCATTTGTGGTAGCTTTGTCGGGTTGAAGCAATCTTGTAAACCCTGCAAAAGTTTTGTTGTACAAAACATTAATGATCCACAGATATTGTTGTGGAAACTCACTACTTGTACCATGGACACTGCTAAACAAGTGACACAAGATGTATCAATCAAAAACAGGGGAGCAGGCAGAGCATTGTAGTACCAAATGCAGAGGCGATGATGCTGGTCTCTCCAGCCAGTAGATCATGGGACAATGCAGACCATGAACTTTTGTCAATTTGGTCGACATCAAGGAAGCCTGACTGCGCCCGGAAAGCCTGCACCATTTGGACCTCCTTGAAGAGTTAAAGCCAGATTCTATGAGGTAGACATGCTTCTATTCAGTGTGTATGAAATCTTGGCAAATGGACCATAAGCTTGGTAGTGAAGCACCTGCATTGACAGAATGTAAATAAGATGTGAAAGAGCTACTGTGCAGGTCCAGTAGCAGTTGAGCAAATCATTGTCCTTAGAAACAACAATAAGACCCTGTGCATTTATTTACCTCCTTATCAATTGCACGTAAAGTGCGCTGGTCAAGAGCAATTTTCCAGCTCACAAGATCCTGTCTTGACAATGAGCTGAAAATAGACAGCCCAAAAAATATTTAGTCCTCTATGTGACAATACTCCTGTGTTGCAAACTAAGTGCAAGTCCCCTTAAAGTAAGTACAACATGGGACTTGCAGACAACAGAAATGCCAGCTATATATTCAACCCTCAGTGAGAGACCATATGTCCAAGTCGAAACCATAGTAATGCTCCTATCCAGAGTGCAGAAAAATGAAAGAAACTGCACACCACCCAGACATGGAATGAAAATGGCAGACTGCTCAACAGAGCTCAGGAAAAACCTGTCTGGATAGAAAAGAGACACAGTCTCACTGTGTGCTGTTCCAGTTTTGAACTCTGCATCTCTTTGTGACAAATTGCTAGGTATAAGTCCTGCTTCCGCTAAGCCTGTCCAAACATCATTCCAGGTCCTTAGACATGCTCTAGTGCTAGTGTATGGGGAAAAAACTGGCATGCAGTGATCCCACATATGGACAAACAGAACAAAGAGCTGCTTCTGTTCCCATCACTTGCAAACTATACAATAACATTTGTACAAATAAAAATCGCAGAGACTTGCATCACTGCTGATTTGATCTAGACTGCAGCCACATGTGAACTGACCTTGAATGGAAGTGAAATCAGGGTCATCAGGTGTTACATCATTGAATCCAAGTTCTGTTAGGTCTTCAATATACATAGCAGGAAAGACTCTTTTAGCAGTGCTCCTGCACATAGAACACAATGAACAAGCTTACTGACTTGATGACCCCCAAAGATACCACAGCATGATCTGAAAACAAGAGAGCAACATACTTTCTTTGAAATATCTACACCACTGCTGCAGCTAATGATTCATGTCTGTTAGAACAAGGACATTGGAATCTGCCCTTTGTAAGTATGATGAACAAGTTCAAGCTACATATTTGTCTTGAGTTCCAATACCTAGCTAGTGTACTACTCACTGCAATCAACCAGCGTGCATAGTCTCGTCGAGTACAGATGGCTCCAGGCTCAACACCTAGTTCTATCACCTGTCATACAACCAAAACAAGATGTAGTGTCTTCAGACATAAGACTTATACAGCAGATCCAGGACAAGTTTCTGCAGATCAGGAATTGGCACAAGCAGATTTACAGTCAGTAATAGTGGAGAGGGCAATCAAACTGCTACTGACCTGCAGTGCCTGTAGTGCTGCCAGCACTTGCGCTTGCATAGGGTCCACAGCAGCAGGCACCACTACAGTGTTCGCTGTTAATGGAGAAACTGTGAACAAAACCAGTGATGATGGTGAGCAAAACTTCAGTTGAAAAGTTCAGTACTTTAGGCACAGGACTTTGCAGGGTCAGAGCCTCAGATCCTCTGTATGAAGTGCAACCCTCATATTATACACTTCAAGCTCATTTCATCATTTCAGAGCCCCACCGCTCAGAAGGGAATTTCTTACTCAGACACATGATTACCCAACATGCAATTGCCCAAGTTATTGGAATCTAGTCGAACATTTGTTGAGGCAGTAAAAAAGGAGAACCAGATGAATGGATCTCAACAAGAGCCAACCTGGAGATACAGCCACCTTCTTCTTGTGTACCTCAGTAGCACTCCCCACTGCAGGTTCTTGTTCTGGTGTTTGCACACCCTGCTCTGTATCTTTCTGCATATCATGGTTGCTCTCTTTTCTCAAATCTCCATCCAAATTCTTAGCTGCAAGCTCAGGACTTGTTTCTCCATTTTCATTGTGATCATGCGATAATTGCGATTTAGTAGAGGATGATGTCTGCTTCTCCTGTGTAATGGTGGGAGCCATTTCTAATCTCCTTCCTGCATTCCAAACACACTGATCACACAGTTAAAAAGTACATAGAATGTCTACCTCCTTTTCCCATTTCTAAAGCTTTGAGAGCATGCATGCAACTTCTGTGCATCTTCTTAAAACATTTAGGCAAATTTTTTTGTGCAGCAAAAGAACAGCATCTTTTGCAGCTATGTTGCTGCTTCTCCTATGCATCAGAGTTTTAAACTGCAAAACCCTTGGTGACCCTCCTGCATCTGTAAGACATTTTAAAGAACAGTGTTGAGTCACCTTGTTTTGTATATACCAAATAGGAGGCGAGTGAAATGCCCAATGCCAGAACAAATCCTGCACCCACTCGCAGTAGACCTGCATGCATGTAACCAGAATCACAGAACCTTTTCATCAGGCAATCCAAGCATCATCAGAAAAACCTTCCATTGGTCATCTCATGTAAAACCCTATAAAAAACTAGCCTTCTTGCAGTATTGAGCAAGAGTAAGCAAAAAAACACTCTGCAATGCACAGATGAGACTCCTACTATCTCTACTCTATCTCCCTGGATTGAAGTGTATGTCCAGGATTCTTTGCCTATGGCCAATACTCACATCGTCCAGGACCGCAAAACCGTGCGAGAAATGGATCCACAACAGAAATCTCCCGAGAACGAGAAAAAACACATGCTCATTGCAGGATATGCCGAGACTAACCTGCTCTCCAAGAACTTGCATTAGGATCATCAACAGGCGACCATCCTCCATACCGTTCAGCCGACGAAGAAGCAGTCGAAGACTGAGGACCAGGAGGAATAGTGTCCGACCATGACGGATGCGGCGGCCGCGAGTTGCGCGCAGATGAGTTGTTTTGTCCTCGTTCTGCTCCTTTTTCCTCCTCGTGAGAAGCAGCACAGCAACGGATACAACAGGTTTGCACACGACATGATGCCACTGGTCCTTCCGCACGCAAACGACGAGGAGGGCGGCGGCGCCCGAGCGAAAACGGAGCTGAACGATGCGAAGCAGAGAAGCACGCCAAAGAAGAAGAAGCAAAGGCCATGCTTGTTTGCATTAGATCTCTATCGCATCCGATTTCCTGCAGCTATGAAGAAGCAAAGATCGGAAAACCAAAACAGGACGCGCATTTCATTAGTGCTGCTCTTTGGGATTCCTGTTGCTTTGCTGCTTGAGGTCGGAATCTGCAAAACAAAAAAAAGCTTCGGCAATTGGAAGAAGACGACGAAGAAGCGAAGAAAACGATCGCGCTTCCCACGCAACAGTAGTGGATTTGGGAAGTGGCGGTAGTCTATCGGTGCTGGCCCTCCTCCCTATTATGGATGATTACTGGGCTTCATGGATTGATAAATGAGTTCATTTAATACAAGAATTAACTATGATGGTGTTCCTACTTGGATAGGATTTCGTTCCTCATGGATGTTTCATCCAGAAAGCGAGCGTGCATCGAAGCTCTCAATCTCTCTCTCTCTCTCTCTGCTGTTGAGAAATAAGACCTTGCAACGCACTCGCTGCTGCCCCGGTGCTGTTGTTGCTTGCGCTATGACGTCGTTGCTCAGCGTGCATCGAGCTCTTGCATGCCGCATTACTAATGCGAGTGTTTGCAGTACTTGCAGCAGCAGTAGAGGTGCAAGTACCAGTAGCTTGGCGTTGGAGTCCATTGTTGTTTCTTCGCCGTCTCTGAGCTTCAAGTTTGTGGCCAGTCACGGGAATTCTCACAGCGCGGCTCCTCGCATGCCCTTGTTGCGTCGGCGCAAGGGACAGGAAGGAGAAAATATACGCTCGGGAGTTTCGAAGAGACGGGGTTGCTGTGTCGCGCAACTCGGATTCACCGCTGATCCTCGTGTCAGGTGCGAGGTTGCTCCTCCTTCCTGGTTCACATCACACATCCTAGTTTAGATTCCGCACTCTCGTTGTGTTGTCGTCCGAGAGTTCTCGCACCTCTAGGGTTTGTCGAAACAAGGATTTCCATCTCTAGGGTTGGAGATGCTCAAAGGATTGTGTCATCTTCCCCGCTGGGGTTTTGAAGCTTGCTTTTGTGGATGCCATAGCTACCCGCCCTGTCTGTTTGTTTTATCTTTCTGAAAAGTTTTTTCTGTTGTTTCTGCAAGCCAGCATAGAAAGGGCAGCAAGTGCACTGCTGAAGGATGCAGCAACGCTGTTGGTGTATCAAGAGGTTTTCCGTGGTGCACCTGCCCAAGCATTTCTGAAGATTCTGCTTGCACTTCGTAGAGGCGATGGTAATGCTAAATCCCCCTTCTTTTTCTCCTCCTATTGATGACGATGATGATGATTTAGATTTTTTTTTGGTGATGGTTGCTGTGATGATGGATAATTGAGATCAAGTGCCATCTTCTGTTGCCAATGACATGAAGAATTTATCTAAAGTGATTGATTCTGGACTCTTCAATAGTATTTATTCTTTGCAGTGAGGATTTTGCATGCATCTTGTTGAGATGGTTCAAGTTTGCAAGCATTTGTGATTTGCTGTTGTAGATGGCTTAAAACTTCTGGAATCTTATGGGGAGTTCTTCAAGCTCATGGCAATGGGCCAACACACTAGGTTTATACACTGACTGACTGACCTTTTTCTTTCCATACTGCTTGACACATCTAACTTGGAATGCTTTAAGCAGGATTAAATCCTGTCTCTGCAAAACAGAAATCTGAAGTCTTTGAAGTATGAGCCTTAAATGACTTAAGAAGAAACACTTGATGCAGGTGAGGTAGAAGTCAAGAAAAAGTGTTTTGCTGAACTATAAAGTGTCAGGTGTAGGTTTTTAATTCACTACTGGGAGGGTGCAGTTGGGAGGATTATGTTCTAGATGCTATATTGGCAGGAGAAGGCAACCCATTTGCTGAGGCATCAGCAAATATAGGGAATCTCAAGAGCATATGGTCTTCACATGGAGTGCCTGCATCACTGCAGGCTGCTGCTGCATCTGACCTAGATGCCTTGCAGCGCTTGAGTATCACTGAATCCACTCTCAGTGGCTGGGTACTCAGAGTTCAACCCTCTTCATCAATGCAGTTCATTGACTTTTTTGGGTTCTCCCTGCATCCTCTGTCTTGCTGTGCCAGTGGTCTCCACATGTGTAAGTTGGGTTAAGCAGGAAAATTTCTCAACATGTAATGGAAGGTACTTGCACAGGTGACAGACATTGTAGCAGATGTGAGGCCAGAATGGCGGACAGCAGCAGCATCAAATTTAAGTTGCAAAACTGTGCGCAAAATCCCTGCTGCAGCTGAAGAAAACAGTAATAGTTTTGGCTTCTCTACCATTACTGCTGGTGTGTTGCCCTCCTTCCATTTGTCTGTAAGTGAGAAAGACAGATGACCTTTCTATGTTGCTTTCTGCTGAGGATAGTTCAAGACTCTCACTTTGCTTAGTCTGTAATCACTGATGGGGAACATGGCCTTGAAATTTCAATCCCTAGTGTTAGGGGGTAGTAGTGTTATGTTCAGAAGGAGTCTCGAGGTTTTCTGTTCCAGCAATTCTTCCCATCCACATCTGAGGCTCACTTTCTTGCAAGTTGCAGGGGATGGTGGCATGGTAGACAAAGCAGAATTGCAGAGTCAAGAAGAGCATCTGAGTGCTGAAACTTCTGAGAGCAGTGACAGATCTCATCATTCAATACCTTCCTTAATTGAACAAGGTAAGGAGATGGTGTCTCCGGAATAAGCTCTGGAAATCTAGCAATGAATGCTGTCATGCACTTTATTTTTGAATGCGCATCATTGAGGTGATAGAGCCCATTTTATGTGTGGTGTTTGTGGAGGCTTCTTTTGAAGATGTGGGGGCTTGACAGACAGGGAGGAATGGAGAAAAAAGATAGGTGGATTGTGGAGGTGGTCAGAGGCAGTGCCAAAGTTAGAGTCTTACTATGCATCTCACAGTCTTGGACTGGTTGGGTCTACTCAAGGTGACAGACATCTTGCTGCCAGTTCAGTCTATTGACATCATGTGTCTTCAATCTAATTTCTTGAGCATGTATCAATAATAAGGTGCACTGTGGTGATAGGACGAGAGTCTTTGGATGTTTCAGATATGAGGAAAAGAGGATGTGTGGTGATTTAATACTTCCTTGTAAGCAGTGATGCAGTGGAGAGGAGGGAAATTGGCACGAGATCTGAAAAGGTTTGCCAGAGCACAAACTCCCTGTGACCTCACCATATATGCTTCTCAAAGACAGGCCTTGCTTGAGAATCTTCAAAAGCATGCTTTTGGGTTTCCTGCACAGCACACTTTGCTGGTATTGTCCTTCCCATAGGTATCTAAAAATGTTTTTCTTGGTGTTGAATCCTTCATTTCAAGCATTTGAGTTGTGCATACATCGTCTCTGGTTTGACAACAAAAACTAGAGGTTGTGGTCCTGCAAATTTCACTTGACACTGTCTACTGAGTACATAACAGTGTGGGCCCAGTGGAGCGGGGAAATCTTGGCTGTTAAACTTGGTACTAAGCAACTTGAGTCGAACCACAAAGTTGCGCATTGTTACACTGCCTCAGACTGAGCTCAAAAATGTGAACGCTCTATTGGAGGAGCTGGCTCGGCACTGGCAGCTGCGCTTTGTCCTAGAAATTGATGATCTCTCTTCCCGGGTATAATTCATTCCTCTTTGTCATCAGGTCCTTGGTCCACCCTTCTAGTATGGTTCTTGATATTTCCTAATCTACATTGGCTCAAAGATCACACTCTTAAAATTTCCCTCTTTCTCTCTTCTATTCCCATTCCCTTGATTTTTCAGTTTTCCTTCTCTTTGTGTCTCCTTTCTTTTTGTGGTCTTGTGCCAGAAACTCAGTACTTTGGTTAAGGTCTGAAAATTGACCTGCAACCACTGCTGGGAGCTGATGAAATCAGTGGGGAAGTTATGGTAAACGGACACTGTGATACAGTTTTGTAGTGAAGTTCACTGGACATGCATGTGTGATTGTTGCTATTGTTTGAAACTGATGCCCGTCAGTTTTTTCTGTGTTTTTTGGTTTTGGGTCTCCCCTTTTTCCTATGATCCATTGTTGGATCTGCAAAAAGGTTCATGTCAAACTTCTATTTCAGATTGATTTGATTAGCTATGGATAAGTTTGGAATACTTATGAAGATATTATTATGCTGTGTTTCTACTTTTAAAATATTTCACTGTGGCAATACAACCCAGTATACTGGCGAAGCATCCAGTAGGGTTTTCTACTGTTGTTTGCAGTTTTAAAATTCAGTTTAACTTCAGGTCATTGTCATGTTTTGCTGGCATCTTCATAACCTGTGCACTTGTGAAGAAGCTATAAATCCTACTGCTGTCATAGAAGGCAGCCAACATTTTGTGATAGTTGAGATTCTTGTAGTTTTCACATATTTTGACAGTATTTGCCAATGTGACAGAGTGGGGAAGAAACTTTTATGGCATTGAAGTCAGCTCTGGATGGCACTTACCAGGTATTGCTGGCCTCCCTTTTTTACATAATACTAATTCTATGCACGGGACACAGTTCTGATAATTGTGAAATAAGATTGGACAGTCCTGAACAGTGGATGTCATGGCAGGAATGGCCTGAGAATGTACTTCTCTCTGTTACATCTGTGAGGCCTGAGCAAATTCGTTCAGGCACTGAGGAGGCCACTGAGTTGAAACACTTGTTTGGGCTGATTCTTCACTTGCCAAAATTGAGCGAGAAGGACTTCATCTTGTCTGCACGCGAACTGCTCAGTTACAGAGGGAAGCCAGAGCTGGATGTGGAGGATGATGTCAAGCAATGGTTGCACAATTGCAGCTCTTGTACTATTCGCACAGCTGCTCATTTTGTGAGAAGCATTATCTAAGCTCCTGTATTCATTCTTTAGCATGATGATGTCCCTCCTCAATCTGCTTACAGGAAACCACAGTAATTAGTAGTAGATGGCAATGTGGTGGCAAGGTGTATCACAATTATGGTCAGAGTCTTTGAAAAACACTGGGTTTACAAGCAAACCTGGTACTGGTTTTATAGTTCATGAAAGGGATTACAGTAGCTCCATAGAGGTCTTGCTGTAATTAATGTATTCTTGACAATTTTGGCCACTGCTGATGTCATCCTGCAGATTCCTCTTCCCTCAATGCAGACATCTCTTGCATA
>Ga0116228_10004491_pt1 | contig 12377 bp, 5 predicted proteins | sample S1TSphfallax_2_FD_89694 | JGI IMG/M metagenome (GOLD analysis project Ga0116228, IMG submission 89694) | Host-associated microbial communities from peat moss isolated from Minnesota, USA - S1T2_Fc - Sphagnum fallax MG | ecosystem: Host-associated > Plants > Peat moss > Unclassified | place: USA...
CATTACAATAAAATGTGATCTCATTTTCACAAAAAAAGTTTTATATCATGAATAACAATCATTTGAATGGTTTGGGAGTTAAATCACCAAAGTGATTTATGGCCATTTAAATGACAATTTGGAGGGTCTAACCACTTTGATTAAAGAATTTGATATGTTTTTTAAAATATATTTTCAAGGGCTATAAATTTTCATTTAAAACTTTTAGTTTAGGCCTAAAATGAAAAAATTACAAGCCCCCCAAAGTTGCAAGACTCTTAATTTGACAATTTCAAAACTTCTACTTGAAAGTCCCAAAAACCCCCATTTTAATGTACCACCCATAGAGAGCTATAAAGTATATTATAATTTTTTAAATGGTAATTCTTCCCAAACTTGAGCTATGGTAAATCTTGTGAATTTGTGTTAGCTCGTGATTCATCAATGCACGAATTTGATTCTAAAATGCATTAACCTTCTTCTCTATTTGATTTGTGCAATTAGATATGTCCATGAGGTCAACTTGAGAATTTCAATTTAGTTTTATTCTTCAACTCCCACATGATCCTCTTGTTTTGGTGCATGGAGCTAAAGAGTGTGCCTATGGCTTTCAAGTAATTTGTGGCATGTTGCACATTGAAAGTTTAACTCAATATTTTATGGAAAACATTTGTGGGCACGTTGAGATTTAATAATGCATTTTTGTTACTCATATTCTTATAATTGATTCAAAGTCTCTAGATTGCCATCTTTCATTCACACTTTGTATGGTGTTTATTTACCAACAACTTTAGAAGAAAGGAAGTTCATTATAGTGACATTTGTATTATTGGCACAAACATCAACCCTCCTAAACCTAATAATGAAATTAAAGCTTTAAATAATTGAAAACCTTAAATAATTGCTTGTTGAGTGCACAACTACCTACTCACATTCTTCATCCACATTGATCATGCCCTTGATCCTTCATTTGTATTAATGTAGGTGTTGGTTCATCCATAGCCATTCCCATGGAAAAGCAAATAGGTTGTTATAATTGGCCAATACTATGGTATATAGACCTATTTAAAGAAAAGAAATGTGACAATTTCAAATTAAATTTTCTAGGATTTCAAAAATCACAAAATAGGTATGCAAAATACATCTTGTATTGTGTATTTGTGATAATAACCCAATGGACTTTGATTTTCAATAATTTTGACAAATATCAATGAAATTAATTTTTTGGTAATTTTTAGTGAATTATTTTATGTTGAACATTAATCATAGGTACAATAATATTCTTATCCAACCTTTTGTTTCAACTTTTAATTACATATTTATGAAAACATTTCATTACTAAGTGTCAAAGGGGTTAAGGTTTTGGAATTTAAGTTTTTCATAAGCAAAGGAATGTGATTCATGACCCTCTTTTAATATCAATATTCTATACCATAGAATGATGAGCAATGGAAATTTACCATTTTTGTTATTCCATAAAACTATGGTCAATGGTTCAAATTGGTGAAGTCCCTTTGCATGAATGCCTTATTGAGTGCTTAGGTGCAAAAAAGGACATAAAAGATCACTAAATTATGAAAACAAATTGATTGATAAGTGCATGATTAGTTGGGAATAGGTTATGTTGTAAGGTATGTTACATGGAAAAAATGAACAATGTAATCTAGATATAAATAAAAAAAGGTAAATGGATAATTGGAGTCATTAAACAAGGATCAATGGTACTTAAATTACATAATGAAAAAATAAATTCACAAGGGTAAATTACCTAGTGAGGCCATTATGAAAACAAGGGGATTACGATGAATTGGTAACCAAATTCAACCCTATATTTTTTGAACGTTCCCCACATGTGGACCTTACTCACCTCAAAACATGAATTGCACCTTCTCGTAAGCCTAAACCTACCTAGATCACTAGAGGGTAGGAGTTGAAATGACTCCATTCTTACTATTTAACAACATGAAGGACCTTGCACCTATAAGTAGGAATAAGGTCCTTCCTTTTTTGTTAAACATATAACATGAATATAAGGTGAATTCCATATACATTTAGGAAAATTTGATTCAATGTTGGGTAGTCCTATTTTTTTCAATGAATAACTAATTGGTAAGGGCAAGGCATATGGGCCCTTAACTAGTGGTTTTATTTTTAAAATTTAGTTTTCACCTTTGACTATCAATTTAAAGAAACGAAAAACCATTTTTGACTTTAAGCATGGTTTTTAAAAGTCAAAGAACTAGTTGAAAAAAAATCATAAATCGTCGGTTCTTTGCCAATTCTTTTTTGGTTTTTTCATGAAAACCACCAACTTTTGGAAATTCTCAAAACATTTGTATTGAAGGTTTTGCGATTTTGAAATAAGTTCAAAATCAAAAGATTGTCAAATTGTTGGTTTTTGAAGATTTAAAAAAAATTGGAACCAAAGGTTAATAACAAAATCAAAGAATCACACATAAATGGAAAATGTTTTGAGTGTTTTACAAGGAGGAAAGCAATTGCACCCAATTATCCCCACTTTTTTAGTTAATTTTGTGATAGTGATTGGGTACTAACTTCTTGAAATGCCCTACTTTGGAAAATGTTCACAATTTTCTTCCAAAAAGATTTACAACAAGTTCATGTGCCAAAGTTTGTATGGAATTCTTGGACTTGCCATTTTCACCACTTTTTAAAATTCAAAATGGAAGATTAAACATTGGGAAAAAAATTATTACTGTATTTGGAGGGCACTTTATGTCCATGAATATTTGTCCTAGATTAGAAGAAAGATATTAGGCCTACTAGTTAATTGAGGCATAATGATCTTACACCTCCCACCTATTTGTAAACACTTGCAAATGGTCATTTGGCAATTAGTTGGATGCCATAGCTAGTAGTTCAAATGACAATTAATATTTTCCTAGTCAATAATTAAGTGTTAGGTACCAAGTTTTTTTTCACTCATGAATTGTAGCCTAAAAGCAATACAACTTAAGGCCTTGTGAAATCCCTTAAAAAAAGAAAAGGCCCAAATAGAGAAAAATCATCAAACTTTGCATTCACTTTAGTGCTAACAATTGCTAGTACTACTTCAAAGAATGTTAAAGGCTATCCATTTTTTGCCACTTTTTAAAAAAAAAGTGTTTTAGGACCTTTTTATCCATCACCAATGTTGTGACACTTTAACCGTTAAATTTAACAAAATTCGCCGGCACCAATAATTCTCATGTACTCCATTCATTAGGTGAAGTCTCTCACCTTTTTCCTTTCAATGCCTTATTATAGCATAGTATATAGTGCTTAGTATATAGTGTTTGTTGTTCTTATGTTTGAGTTCATTATTTTATAAGCTTTTGGTTTTTTATTTCAATTTCCAGTCCTAATTCCTTTCTACCTTAAAAATCTTTATATTTTTTGTTTCCACTTCTAGTCCTTTTTGGAGTTTGGTCTTTTGGTTTTTTGTTTCAACTTCCTTGAGTTTGGAATTTAAAGTGAGACATGATAATTTGGTCATAAGTGTAATCTCCAAGTGTAGTCTAAGTAATATGTTCAATCTTTTGAATTTGCAATGGGCATGATTGTTTGTTTAATTTTTGAAGTCAAGTCTTATGTTGTATTGGGCTTGAAGTTTTATGTTGCACCTTGTAAAAGATAATTCAACTAGTTTTGTTTTAAAGAGAAATCAAGTTTAAAATTATCCACCATCACCAAAAAGTTGTCTTGTATACAAGTGTGCAATACTTCATATTTTCATTATGTATTTGTTGCCACTTATTATTGAAGTAAACATGATTGTTTCACCAATTGTTTGTGAGTTCTTTTTTTTGTGTACAACTAATTCTTGACTTTTAAATTTTTTTAATAACCATGTGTCGTATATTTTAATGTTTGGAATATCATAAAAAATGTACCCAAATGTTTTTAATCACAATTACCACTTGGATGATGAGGGTGGTACACAAATGCAGGTTACAATATCAACCTAGGGCCTTACCATACATAAAACATTACTACAAATTTCACATTTTAGAACATAATGTTCTTATTTGAAAAGGGAAAATGCTCTAGATTGGATTGAATTTTAGTTTTTTAAGTAGCCTTCAAATATAGATATAAAGTTTTTTCCAATTCTTAGGCTTAACTCAAGCATGTGAAAGTACCATTGAAGCTATTGTTTCACCCTGACCTATACCCCAACTAAATGTGACCACCATTGAGTTGGTAATTTCTTCAGTAAACCCTTTGCAAGTTGCCATTGAATCCCAAAACCATGATCAATATTAATTAGCCTTTTTTTTTGGAAAAACTCAAATTTAATATAAGACATTTTTTTAAGGTTTCAATATCTAGAAGTGGGAAAAATTAGTAAATTCTTTTTTGGTTTTCAATAAGTAACCAAAAATATAAAACAATAATTAATGATTTGTATTAATTGAATCTTCCTAAGGTATACATGAATATGCACCTCACCAAGTGTATGGGCTACTACTCTCTCTTCCCCCAAATTTCTTTAAGCTATGTGGTTGATATGCTAGGTTTGAAAAATGGTTATGTGTTATACCATGCTACAAGGGAAGGTTCAACACATGTCTGTCAAATAATTAGTTAAATTTGAAGATATCATGTTGAAAAAATAATATTTTTATAGATTTTTTACTTTTCTTCATAAAATCATTTTTTTTGAATTTGTTTTTGAAAGTTTCAACATTTTTACCAATAATTTTATGAATGTCAAAGTTGCCAAGGTACTACAATATACATGTAATTGGGAGGGGGGTTGGAAAACTTCAGTTCTTTTTTGTTTTGCTAATAAATTTCTTGTTCACAATGAATGATATGTGGAGCATTACTTGAATTTTCAACCAAGTTCTACATAGTTTTGTAGGTTTTGTGGCATAAATTTTTTTATTTTAAATTGTGATGTAGCTTATGTGGAGATAATCCATAAGATGATTTAGCCACATTTAGTGATTAAAAATATGATTTTTTTAAAAAACATCTTTCTTTTGTTGGCTCTATCCATAAGGAAAAACAATACGCATTTGTGCAAGATTTGGACTTGGAGATAAAATTTTGGCTCACTCATTGGCCAATGTACATGGAGATGACAAGTGTTCAAAGAATGAAAATTTTCATATGAATGTAATTTTTCATGTTTGGGTGGATGTAACCCTAAGTACATTAGGTTTTTAGGTAGTTGAATATTGTAGGCCTTGATAACCATCATTGCTAAAAGGATTATCTTCTTCAACCTTCCCTTTTCACTCACCTTTCGAACAATTCGTCCTCACTACTTCAAAGGTTTGTTTAAGGGTTTAAAGCTTAGGATTTAAAGATCTCTTTGCTTTTGTGTACATGTTAGGGGTATGGTGTTGTTTTTTTAGTTATGTGTGTTTCTTCTTCATGTGGAATGTTTTTCAAGTTCTCACAATTATTTATTACAATACTAAAAGATTTTTTTGTGGGGTTTCATTATGGATTCCATTACATTCACAAGGCATTTTTTTTTTAAGCATGTGATAATTTGGTGGTGGTTTATGAATCAAATAATGATGTTGAAGCATAAGTCATAGTTGACAAAACAACAATTGCATATGGTGTGTTCAACAATGTCTAGGGCTGCTTTGCGCATGAGGAGGAATCTACTGAAAAAAGATATGTCTTGGTTCAAGCTCTTAAGGAATGTAGTGCCAAAGTGTTTAGCATTAATGGTTTAGGCTTCTAGATTGTTGGTAAGTTGGATTCCATTACACCAAACCTATGTGTTCCATGGTTGTCAGTGCTAAAAAGCCTTGCCTCCTCCTCTTCAACCATGTCTTTGCATGCTAAAAATAGTGCAACTTCACTTACCAATGTGCGGCCTGAGCTTGGCGGGACAAGAGGCCTAAGGTCCACATGTCGATGTGTTCATGCCATGGTTATTGATTCACCAACCCTATTTGAGTGTTCATTAATTCACTAGTTGTTGCATTTGCTCATTATGGTTTAGCGCACACGAATTCAAAATGGTAGGTACTGAAAGCTTAACCTTATTGCAACCATTCCTTTTCAATTTTAACCTAATGGCAATTGGGTTGTTTTAGTATTCAAAGATGTGTTTCTTTGAAATTTGACATAAACCCTCAACTTTGAAGGTTTGGAACAGATTGCTATATATCATGTTTGTAGTTTCACATTCTTAAAGCTTTACATGGGATTCTATAGGTTCAATTTGCAATAATTACTACCACCTTCCAAGTGTTGGAAACATTCCATGCATTTCTCCTCAAGGCTCTATGAGTCATTAATAACCTACATATTATTATTCCCCTTGAAATGTATTCTACTATCACTATAAATTATAATAGTAGAGATGATTGAACTATCAATACTCACAAAACTCATTTGTTGTTGTTTTGTAATAAACAAATGGTCTAGGATGTATGTGTATTATAAGTCAAACTTTTGTGGTATTTAGTTTCTTCCTTATAGCCAATGGTTTGTCTAGTTGGGTCATGGGATTTTGAGCATTGGTCTTGTTAGATCAAGGCAAGGCAAATATGTGAAATTATTGTCATATGTTTGGATGTGCAACCTGAGGTGCAAAAGGTGGAAATTGATTAGATTTCCACATGCTTTCAATCTCCAACATATAATCATGAGGTAAATTGCTTGATGTTTGTTGCATAAGCAAATCCTTAATAATGAGCTATAGGAAGTACTCTGGTGTAAAAAGGGCAGCTTTCTCTTTAGGCTTGGTTTTGGGAAGATGTTTGGTTTTGGATTAGGGTTCTAAGGTGACTATTTGAAACCTAATCTAGATAGGTTTCTCCCTAAAACATCTTCTATGGGGTCAATTTTTATCATCATTTGAAGTTATTTAAAATGTTTGGCTATGAAAACAAATTATATAATGCAAGAACTACTAAATTGTTTTGTCTAGGCTATGGCATTAAGTGTTGCAACCAAAAAAATAGAAATGTGATTAATGTTCAAGGTTTGGATGACCTGTTAAATGGCTCACTTTTAGATGCAACATTTTCCATTATCTAATTTTAGCTTTTGCCTCACCTGCCATTGTTAGAAGTTAGATGTTTTAATGAATCAAGAATCGATAAAATCCCTTTGCTAATATTGTTAACTCTTACAACTTTGGAAGATGTAGAAGGCCACAAAAGTAAGGAAAAAACTCCAAGCCTTATGCAATTGTTAATGACGCACTCCCAACTCCTTGAGGATTCAAATGTGAATCCCAAACTGAAAATAGCGGAAGAGTAAAGAGTCGGGCCACGCTCCCTGGTTCGCAGCACTTTCAAGGGGTAAAGGGGTGTGCTGGAGCTCCGAGATGGGATTAGGAAGAGTTGACAAGTTTCACTCACTCACATGGACCTGCACAAAACCAATGCAAGGTGGTTAGTGCATAGTTGGAGCACCCTTGGTGCTAAGATGAACCACGAACAACACATACACACAAGACTCACCACAACCCGAACTTAGGGGAAGCCACCACCTTCCCCTTTATAGTTTACTTTGCACCTCTCCATGGGACCCACATCCAAATGGTTTTTTGTCCCGGGACTCCCAAGTGGGAGTCCTGAAATCGCCAAGGTTGGGATTCTCACGACTTTGGGGCGCCATAACTTTGTGTGTAGACCTCGTATTGAGATGAGGTCTAAAGCAAAGTTGTAGCCCTCATCAAGAGCTTTCCAACTGTATGTTGCACGCCATCTGCACGCACACAAATTGGGTCGATTCCCGACTTTTAGTGGTCGGGAGTCAAACTGCCAATTCGACTTCCGGCCCTTCTTTTGGCCATACCTTGTGTTTCAAATGTCCAAATGGGCGATGCGAGACCATTTTAGATATCTATGTTCCAAGAGCTTTCCATTGATATAAAAAAACTTCAAACCATTGAGTTTTGACCCCTGCAATCGCCCTCTAAAAATTTGGGAGTCCACCAAGACTCCAACTCCCCAAAGTGGAACTCCCTTGGGGTGTGAGGGTTCATTCCCTCACACCTTCTCACACTCCCGGGATTATGTTGTGCGATTCCTGGCTTCCCTCTTGGCTTGCAACCTTACAAACCCTTGCCTTGGTCATGAGCCCAAGGCTAGGGTTACAACAACTAAGGTATGATGATGGCACACCCATACCTTTGTTCTTTAATTTGTATTTGGTTCCTACAAAATTCTATAGAAGGATTGATTGTTTATCACTCTTGCACATCTTGGGAGTTATGATATGTCTCTCTTGACAATGCTTGAAGGAAAAAATTGCACCTATGAAGGTACATCCTTAGCCATATAATAGGCTAGGTGTAATAGATGAAGAAACAACAATGAAATTAAGGAAGTTAAGAACCACAAAAATGCTCAAGTGCTCTTGTGACATGGATAAAGGGGAAGAACTCCTATAGCTAGTGGTATGAATTGAATCCATCCCTTTTTCTAGAAGCAACCAAAAGGACAATTGATGCTTCTTGCAAAATTGTCTTTATTCATGAAAGAGAAAGTACATGGGTAAGTTTACTTCTTGCAAAACTGTCTGTATTCATGAAAAAGAGAATGTGAGTACAAGCTTTCTTTTAATATTTATGGTTTATTTATGCAATGAACGTATTAAATGGTGATGAAGGAAATGTTGGATGAGTTGGAAAAGCATAAAGATGATGAGGCCATGCAAATTATGTGGTAGCCATTGGTTTATGAAAATGCAAGATAGGAGCTTATTGTTGTTGATCTTTACAGAACACATCTAAGGGGGGTGTCTAGAGGTAATGATCCATTGTGTTAATGCCTTATTACTATAGAGAGTTGTACATGTGGTGTGTCCTTGTTAGGAGTTCTCTAAGAAATGGCTTACTTGGTTACATTCCAAAGGAGTTTTTTCTTTTTCAAATTGCTCAAGTGCACCCATTTGAAGATCCTAAGATTTTAGCAAATGTGAAGGAGGTAATCATGCATTCAATGAATTTAACAACCAAGGTTGTAACTAATTGGTGATGCCTTCTAGAATTAGTTTTCACCTTAATAGCATGACTTGCAATATTTATTTCAAGTGGGACTTTCATTCAACTAGAATTGGAAACTTGGAAGGAACCTTTGCTTCAATTTTGGGAGTTAATGCATTGAAATTGTAGCTCTCAAGGATGATCATTTTGATTTCTATGTCAATGTAGGCATGGGAAATGAGGTAACTACTATAATTAAATGTGGTTGTGATCCTTTTCTCTTGAGCTCTTGACTTGGTAAGTGACTTAGATCTCCATTTTTTGATGAAGTGGATGGAGATTAGTTGAATTCCTTGGATCTCCATGTTCTTGATAAATTAAGAAGATCAATTGAATTCCCTTGGATTTCCATGGTCTTGATGAAATGGATGGAAATCAAAAAGATGCAAACCAAAGGCATGAAAACCAATGTTGCTAATGCTGCTGTTATTGGAGAAGATGCAAGAATATTGATTATTTCTACAAGACTATTTGAAAATCATTGTTGATGTGTATTAGAAGACATGCTAAAAAAAAAACCTACATAGTTTCTTAATTTTGTGTGTGTGTTGCAATAGGTGCAAACATTCCTAAGCTTGTGTGTAAACCATTTGGAGAAGGGAGATAACTATCAAACATTTACAATATTAATCATTGCACTGATAATTATGTTTGAAGAACTTGGCCTAGACATGGCAATACAATCCTTGGAGCTTCTTTCACATACCACTAAATCTGAGAGCTTTAAAAGCTTGTCCTCATGTCATATGTTGGGAGTGTTGTTAATGAAGGATGTTTAGTTAATTAGATCTTGGTGGCAACTCTTTGTGGAGCTTTAAAATATGTAAGCAACTGGAGTGTGTTATAATGTCATAGTTGATCTTGCTAGTTGTTGTAGAGATAGATTCTAATAGGTGCTTGTAGTTTTGTAGTCATAGTAAGTGATCAAATCTTAAAAAGGAAAACCATCTATCATCTTTTGTGTTTAACAACTTCATTGCTTATTATGTACATTTTTTTGCAACATCCTTTGAGGGATGAAAGGTGGGTTTGCCACAAACAACAAGGTGCAGAAAGGATAGTAAACAATGAACATCTAACATAAATTACACATCTGGCAAGCTTCCATTTTTGCTTTTGTGTGTATTTGGTCTGTATCCCTTTCACCTCCTCTTCTTGTGAATTTTTTCTCATTTCAAAATGATCATTAACCCACCTTTGCAATCACATTTTTTATGCGACAAACACAAAAAGTGTTAAACAAAAACAAACAACTAGTTGTGGTTTTAAATGCATCTTGTTGGAACCATTTACATGATTTTCTTACATTAGCTTTTCTATTTGTTAATTGTAAATACTTCTATTTTAAAAATTACATGTTTCACATTTTGTTTAAGTAAACTTCATTTTTAAACATTATCATTTTGTGTTCATTTTCAGATCTTAAGTTTTAAAACATCTAATTTTCAATTTTTTAGTTAATTAAAATACCTCAATTTAGTTTATTCATATTGGTTTTGTATGTTGTGATTTCAGATTAATTGAAGTAATTTTATCTATTTTTTTATACTTAAATGTATAAAATCACATAGAAGTTTTCAATATACTACTAAATTAAATATTAACATTGACAAAATGAAACAAACAAATTATATTGTAGATTTTTTCACAAACCAATTGTAGCCCTCAATTTTGGTTTTTTAACTTTAAAATTCACTTGCACTATTAGTATATTTTCTATATCTAAATCATTTGAACTTTTGTATGTAGCAAAAATAAATAAATAAATAGCTTTTATATAAAATAACCATCACATATGTCATAAGTTAGAATTTTAATTAACGACTAATTAGCAAAATTAATTAGTTAATATTAGAATTGATCAAAATAATTCGAATTTTAATTAAATCAATGTTTGTATAAATGAAATTATAAAAATAATGGTCCATTTAAGTTTGGGTTACAAATAGTTTCAAAAAAAATAATTCCTTTTATTCCATGGTTTTTTAAAGGCCTAATCCATGTGTGTTTAAAATTTTGATAAAATATTTTTAAAATATTTTCAATTAATATAAAAATTGATCAGAATTATTTTTATTTAAAAAAAATCAGTCAATCAAATTTTTTAAAAGTATTTTTATAAATGAAACTACAAATAAATAAATATACTACCATTATTTCAAAAACAATAATGTAACATCTATATTTTCAAAAGCTCCAATTGAGGCATAACATTAAAAATGGCCATAATAAACATTGATAATGCTTTGGAAAGTAATGGGTTGAAAAGAATTTTTAATTATCCATATTTTATTGGTGATTCTTTATCTAATTCTATTAATTATTTGTTAAATTATAAAATATCTAGTACAATATTTTGACAAGTCTTTTGAATTCCCAAGTCTTTGAAACACATGATCAATTACATTTGTAAAATGATTTGATAATGATTATTTGGGGGTTTCATGCATATTATTTTTCATTTGATAGTTATAATAAAATTTTGGAAACAATGTATGTGTTCAATTGTTATATCTGAAGCAATAATCGTTTATGCAAGGAATTGATGATAATAAAGTTTTTAAATATTCAAAATTGGGTGGCCTTTTCATATGGGAAAAAACAAAACATACAATTTTTTCCATTCTCAATTTTACATAGGACTAGATTTGGCGATTTTCAAAAAATTGAAACCACCCAATGGTCAACAATAGTTGTAAGACTTTCAAATAATTTTGTATAATTGTTTGCACGAAATGTTTAAACTTTGATTACAAGTGCCACAAAAGTTTTGCATGTGAAGTTTGGAAAAAAATGTTTGATTAAATGTCGCAACCCCACTTTGGGCAAGTGTGGGGGTGAATCCCAACACTTCCAAAGTTGGGGATTTGGAGTCCTCCGGGACTCCCGAATGTTCAGAGTTCGACAGCTAGGCCCAAAACACCTTGCATTGGGGGCTTCTTGGTGTCATTGAAAAGTTCTTGAAGCGTATATATCGAAAATGGCCTCGCATTGGCCATTTGGACATCTGCAGCCCAAGTTATGGGCAAAAGAAGGGCCGGGAGTCAAATTGGCAGTTTGACTCCCGACCATTAAAAGTTGGGAATCGACCTCTTCCCAACCTCCGAATTGAGAGTGCAATACGTCGTTGGAAAGATCTCGACGATGGCTACAAGTTTGGTTCAGACCTTGTTGCGATCAGACTTTGTAGTCAGGAGTTATGAGCTCCCAAAGTTCTGGGACTCCACTCGGGACAGTTTCGGGACAATTTCGGGACTCCAACTTGGGAGTCCTGAGAAAAAGAGCCATTTGGATGTAGTCTCGACGGGGCGTCGCAGAGAATACTATATGGGGGAAGGTGGTGGCTTCCCCCGAGTCCGGGCCGTGGTGTGTCTCGTGGTCCAAAGTGCCCGTGGCTTGTCCCAACACCCAAGGGTGTCCCGGAATG
>Ga0116228_10004494_pt1 | contig 12373 bp, 9 predicted proteins | sample S1TSphfallax_2_FD_89694 | JGI IMG/M metagenome (GOLD analysis project Ga0116228, IMG submission 89694) | Host-associated microbial communities from peat moss isolated from Minnesota, USA - S1T2_Fc - Sphagnum fallax MG | ecosystem: Host-associated > Plants > Peat moss > Unclassified | place: USA...
AGGAGCGCGCCTTGCGCGCGACCGGTGATATCGAAACGATGAAAATGTTTCGCGACAACCGGTCGCGCGCAGGCGCGCTCCTACAAGATCACCGTGAGATCGGCAGAGGCGGCGGGGGCGGCCCTTGGCGCGACTTGATGGAGGTGAGGGGAGTGGGCGGAAAAGGCCGCGAAGCGGGGCCGGCCAGGAAGGCCGGCCCTTTTCGCCGAGGCACGGAGGCCGAGTCGAAAAGCCCCGCCCGCTCCCCGTGCCCGAAGGGGCGAAGCCATAAGACACTAGCCGCGTCAGCGGCTCTCCTTTCCCGAGGGACACCGCAAGCCGGAGCGACAAGGGCCGCCCCCGTCGCCTCGTGCGCCGCCACGCCACAGGCGCCGTGCGCGAGGCCGCAAGGCGAGCCTCCCTACGAAGCGCGCCCCTCAGAACCAGCGATTCTTCTTCAGCGCAATGAAAATGCCACCCACAATACACGCCACGACACAGATGATCGTCGGGTAGGCCCAAGGCTTCTCCAGCTCCGGCATATGCGCGAAGTTCATGCCGTACCAGCTGGTGATGAGTGTCGGGGCGGCCAGCATCGCCGCCCAGCCCGCCAGCTTCTTCATCACCTCGTTCTGGCCGAAGGTCACCAGCGACAGGTTCACGCTGATCGCTGCGCCGAGCATTTCACGCATCGCGTTGATGGATTCGTTTACACGGAATACATGGTCGTAGATGTCGCGGAAGTACGCGCGAAGTTCATCGTGGATAAGATGCGGATGCAGGCGTACCAGTTGCGCGACGATATCCTGCAACGGCACCACCGCGAGGCGAAGCGTCATCAATTCGCGCTGCATGTCGTACAGGCGCTTGATGGTGTTGCGGTTGTAGGTTTCGGCGAAGATGTCGTTTTCCAGCTCGTGCAGCTCCTGGCGGAAGTCGCGCACGATGGGAAGGAAGTTGTCGACGATGAAGTCGAGTACGGCATACAGCGCATAGCTCGGGCCCATGCCCAGCAGCTCCGGCGATTGCTCGCAGCTGCGTCGTGCCGGGGCGTAGGAGAGCGAAGCGCCGTGGCGCACGGTCACGAAATAGCGCCGGCCTACGAAGATCTGGGTTTCGCCGAAGGCGATGTTGCCGCCGACGAGCTGGGCGGTCTGCGCCACGATGAACAGCGAGTCGCCGTAGGCTTCGATCTTGGTGCGCTGGTGGGCGTGCTGGGCGTCCTCGATCGCAAGATCGTGCAGGTCGAACTCCTCCTGAAGCTTCAACAGCAGGGCTTCGTCCGGTTCGTGCAGGCCTACCCAGACAAAGGTATCCGGCTCCTGGAGGATGTCACTGATGGCGTCCAGGGTGATGTCGCCGATGCGCCTGCCGTCGTTACGGTAGGCCACGCAGTTGACGACCATGCCTGCCTGGGACGGACCAGGGGCGGATTCGGGGAGAAGAGGGAGGGGTGCCATGGCGGCCATGATGCCGTGGGTCGCGTGACGCGGCAATCTACGGACCCGATCCCTGGACGGCGCCGCTGGCAGCGTCGCCAGGTATATCACCCGGCCTTATGACTGCCATATGGATGAACGATTTCACCATGCGTCGGCATTGGCCTACGATGAAATCCTCATCCGACGCCTCGGCTTCTTCCTGAAGATGTCATAGAGGCGTTCCAACCAGCGACAGGACGTTGCATGGAAAGCAGTCAGAAATTCATCGGGCGCAATCGCGCCCCCCGTGTCCAGATCGAATATGACGTCGAGCTGGGTGGCTCGCAGAAGAAGGTAAGCCTTCCTTTCACCATGGGGGTCCTGGCCGACCTCTCGGGTAGCAACGCAAGCGTGCTGCCTCCCGTCGACGAGCGCAAGGCCGCGGAGTTCGATGTCGAGAACTTCAACGACCGGATGGAGTCCATCGCGCCGTCCCTGTCGTTTGATGTAGACAACCTGTTGACCCATGAAGGCAGCCTTCACGTGGACATGCAGTTTCTGCACATGGACGACTTCTCCCCGGAGGCGATTGCGCGCCAGGTAGCGCCCCTGGCGAAGCTGCTCGAAGCGCGTACGCAACTGGCGAATCTGGGTACCTACCTGGACGGCAAGGCCGGCGCGGAGAACCTGCTTGCCCAAGCCCTGAAGGATGCGTCCCTGCTGGCGACCCTGGCCCCCAAGGCGCCGGTGATCGATGCTGGCGGGGAGGGCGCCTGACCATGAGCGAGCAGTTGCAGGAAGCCGCGGCCGACACGGCCGTCACCACGGAGGCCCCCGGCGACTTCGCCGCCCTGCTGGCAAAGGAGTTCCGGCCCAAGAGCGAGCGTGCCCGCGACGAGGTGCTGTCTGCGGTAGCGACCCTGGCCGAGCAGGTGCTCGATCGTGCGGACATCGTTGCCGATGACGTGACCGAGACCATCAATGCCTGCGTGGCGGAGATCGATCGCAAACTCACGGCACAGATCAACGCCATCCTCCATCATCCCGCCTTCCGCGCGCTGGAGGGTTCATGGAGGGGTCTGCATCATCTGGTGAGCAACTCGGAAACCGACAGCCAGCTGAAGATCCGGGTAATGAACATCGCAAAGAGCGACCTGGGCCGCGTGCTGAAGCGCTACAAAGGTGCCGCGTGGGACCAGAGCCCGGTCTTCAAGCGTATTTACGAAGAAGAATACGGCCAGCTCGGTGGTGAACCGTATGGTTGCCTCATTGGTGACTTCTACTTCGACCATACACCGCAGGACGTGGAGCTTCTTTCCGGCATGGCCCGTATTGCTGCCGCCGCCCACGCACCGTTCATTGCCGCGGCGGCGCCTTCGCTGCTTGGCATGGATGGCTGGGACGAACTGGCCAACCCGCGCGACCTGGGCAAGATATTTACCACGCCCGATTACGCCGGCTGGCGTGCACTGCGCGATAGCGAGGATGCCAAGTATCTCGCGCTGGCCATGCCGCGAACCCTGGCCAGGCTTCCGTACGGTGCAAAGACCGATCCGGTGGATAGTTTCGATTTCGAGGAAGATACGTCGGGTGGTGCGGCCAGCGGTTATGTGTGGCAGAACGCGGCCTATGCTTTCGGTGTGAACGTCAATCGGTCGTTCCGTCAGTACGGATGGTGCACGCGTATTCGTGGTGTGGAATCCGGCGGAGCTGTCGCGAATCTGCCTGCGCACAGTTTCCCCTCGGACGATGGCGGCGTGGACATGACCTGTCCCACGGAAATCGCCATTACCGATCGTCGTTCGGCGGAACTGGACAAGATGGGCCTGCTTCCCCTGGTGCACCGGAAGAACACGAGCATGGCCGCCTTCATCGGTGCGCAATCGCTTGCCCGGCCCGAGGAATACGATGACCCGACGGCCACCGCCAACGCCGCATTGAGTGCCCGTCTTCCCTACATGTTCGCCTGCGCACGCTTCGCGCACTATCTGAAATGCATCGTGCGCGACAAGGTGGGTTCATTCAGCACCCGTGAGCAGATGGAGCGTTGGCTGAGCGACTGGATTCTCAACTATGTCGATGGCGACCCCACCAATTCCAGCGAAGAGAGCAAGGCTCGCAAGCCGCTTGCCGATGCCAGCGTGGTCGTCGAGGAGGTAGAGGGGAGCCCCGGTTTCTATACGTCCAAGTTCTACCTGAAGCCGCACTACCAGCTCGAAGGACTGACCGTTTCGCTCCGCCTCGTTGCACGCCTGCCATCGGGCAAGGGCGCCTGATCCAACACCATCGGCCGCTGGCCGGTGGGCCATCCCCACCACGATATAAGGAAATAGAGTCATGGCATACGATATGCACCTGAAGTTCGGTACGGGTGACATCACGATCGAAGGTTCGTCCAAGCACACCAAGCACGCGAACGAAGTTCCGATTCTTGGCTGGTCCTGGGGTGTGAGCAACAGCGGTGACCTGCACCATGGCGAAGGCCATACGGCGGGTTGCAAGGCTAGTGTGCAGGACATCACCATCACCAAGTATGTGGATGCCAGCTCCAACGCCATCCTCAATGCATGCTGCACCGGCAAGCGCATCAAGGACGTCATCCTTTATGTCACCAACGCCACCGGCGAGCAGACGGACTTCGTCACCATCGAAATGAGCGAGGGCGTACTGATAACGGCCGTAAGCACGGGCGGCAGCGGCATGGACGATCGCCTGACCGAAAACGTGACCCTGCATTTCGGCAAGTTCAAGTATGGCTTCCAGCCCCAGGATACCGATGGCAAGAAGAAGGGCGGGGCCAAGGAATTCGCCTTCAACATGCAGGAAGTCAAGGGCAGCTGAGCATAGCGACCGATGGCGGGGCTCTTTTCTCAGGAGAGGTTACAGCCTTCGCTGCTGGACCGGCTGCGTAATGATGAGCCACACCATCCCCGTGATACGGGCGGGCTGCGCAGCATGGATGCTGCGCAGCTTCGGCAATCCATCGGCCGTGATCTGGGATGGTTGCTGAACTGCATCCGATACCAGCCTGCGCCCGGACTCCAGGACATGGCGATCGTGGACGGCTCCGTCCTGCGCTTCGGCCTGCCGGATCTGGCTGGTAAAAGCGCCGGTGGCGTCGACCTGGATCAGCTGAGGCGTGCCGTGCGCAGCGCCATCGTGCGATTCGAGCCCCGGCTTCTCCCGGAGACACTGAGCGTGGATATCGAGCTGGACAGGAATTCGATGGGGCACCGCACATTGTCGTTTCGCATCGAAGCGGTCATGTGGGCGCAACCGCTACCGGTCGATATCCGCTTTGACATGGAAGCCGATCTGGAGACATTTCGATTCGCCGTGGAACGCGACGCAGGATGAGGCATGGATTCTCGATTTCTTGAGTACTACAACCAGGAACTTCGTCATGTCCGCGAAATGGGCGTCGAATTCGCAGCGGCCCACCCGAAGATCGCCGGGCGGCTCGGGATGCGTGGCATGGAGTGTGCCGATCCCTACGTCGAGCGCCTGCTTGAAGGTTTCGCATTCCTCACCGCACGGGTTCAGATGAAACTCGATGCCCAGTATCCCGTGTTCACCCGCCACCTTCTCGACATGCTCTACCCCGGGCTGTCGTTACCCACGCCGTCCATGGCGGTGGTACAGATGTCGGTTGCCCTCGACCAGTCCATACCAGCACAAGGAACCGTCGTTCCACGTGGCAGCATGATCCGCGCCCAGCGTGGGCGCGAAGGTGAACAGGCCTGTCGCTACCGGAGCGCCCACGACGTGCGCTTGCGTCCGGTCACACTGGTGTCAGCCAGCTACCTTCCCGGGCTTTCGGCGATCAGCGCGCTGGGCCTTTCCGCGCCGGATTCGGTGCATCCCAGAGCGGCACTCCGCATGCAGTTCACCACCTCCCCGGATGTCGGGGAGGACGGCGTGGTATTGGATGGCATTGACCTGTTCCTTTGCGGTGGTGGCGATGTACCTGGCCTGCTTTACGAACATATCCTGGGCCAGGGTATCGGTTTCAGCGTTTTCCAGGGCGAGCGGGTCATCCATGCCCCGGCGGGCGACATCCTGCCGCGGGGCTTCGATAAGGATGAGGCATTGTTGCCTCACGACGGACGCCTGTTCTCCGGCCATCGGTTGCTGCGCGAGTACTTCGCTTTTCCCCAGCGCTTCCAGTTCGTGGCCCTGGGGCATGATGGCGCCACGACGTTGCGTTGCTCGCAGGGTACGTTCGACATCGTTATCTGGCTGGATCGCTGCGTGGAAAGGCTGGAGGCGATTCTCGATCCTGCACACCTTCGTTTGCATTGCACGCCTGTCGTAAACCTGTTCGAGCGCGATGCCGATCGCCTGCCGCTGCACGCGGGGGCAACGGAGTTCCACGTGGTGGCCGATCGCACGCTTCCCATGGATTTTGAAATCTACGACGTGGTAAGGGCGCGTGGTTATGGCGACAGTCATAGCCCGGTTCGTGAGTTCTATCCGTTCTATGGAGGCGATATCCATTCGTGGCACCAGGCCGATGCCGCGTACTACACGCTGCGCAGGGAGCCGCGGCTGGTGTCCGGAAGGCAGCGCAGGGACGGCGCCCGGTCGAGCTATCTGGGTAGCGAGGCGTTCCTCTCCCTGGTGGATTCGCGCGAAGCGCCTTTTTCTGGTTCATTGCGGCAGCTTGGGCTGCGGGTGCTATGCACGCAGCGCGACCTTCCGCTGCATATGCCGTTGGGAGGGGGGCGGACGGACTTCGAGCTGGAGACGGACGCGCCCGTCCATGCGATTCGATGCGTCGCCGGGCCTACCTGGCCTCGCGAAGGTTTGTCGCCGGACAGCTCGGCATGGAAACTGATTGCACATCTCCAATTGAATCACACGGGCTATCTCGGTGGTGAAGATCCGGCGGCTGGCATTCGCGACATGCTGGCCCTGCTTGGGTGTGATCCGGGCGACGACGTGTCCCGGGTAGCCATGGCGGTGCGTGATATCCGCTGCGCCCCGGTCGTACGACGGCTGCGTTCGGTACGAGGGCCGGCGCCGCATGCGCATGGGCTGGGCATCACGATGACATGTGACGAACATGCGTTCGGTGGTTCCGGGGTCTATTTGTTTGGCTCCGTCATGTCACGCTTCTTTGCCCGGCAGGTCTGCCTGAACGCATTTACCGAAACCGTGCTTTGCACGCCGGAGCGTGGGGAGGTAGCGAGATGGTCGGCATGTCCCGGCACGCGCCCCATGCTGTGACGACAGCGATGCCACGCATGGACTGGTTCGCACTACTGCGGGGGCTGGAATGTCTAAGCCCGGATAGGCCGCGCATAGGGCATGGTGTCCGCCCCGGTGATGAGCCGGTACGCCTGCACCACGCGATGTCGCTTGGCTTTGCACCTGATGCCATCGACGGCCTGGAAGCCGACGACCGAGGGTATACCCAGATCCGTAGTCATCATCTGGGCCTGTGGGGCCCCAATGGCGCAATGCCGTTGCATCTGACGGAGTATGCGCTGGAGCGCCATCGTACACATCGTGACGATACGCTCGGAGCATTCGCCGACATCTTTCATCACCGGGTGCTTGCGCAGTTTTACCGGGCGTGGGCACAGGCGCGGCCCTGTGTGCAGGCTGACCGGAACTCGGACGATGGCTTCAAGGCATTCATGGGAGCGTTTATCGGCGTGGACGGCGAGGACGGCACACTGCCGGGTCCGTTCCTGCGTTTCATGGCCGGCCATCTGGTGAATCGCAGCCGGCATGCCGAAGGCCTGGAAAACATGCTGTCCACGCTATTTCGCATGCCTGTTCAGGTGGAAACCCAGATGCCCGGCTGCCTGTGCCTGGAAGCCGAAGATCTGCTGCGACTCGGACATCCCGCCGCACGGCTCGGCATTGCCACTACATGCGGAGACCGCGTGCCCCACGCAACGGGCCACGTACGACTGCATCTGGGGCCCATGGACATGGACACCTACGTGCAACTGCTGCCGGGCCATGAGGGTCGCCGGCTGCTTGTGGCAATGGTGTGGTGCTATGCCGGCGGCGAATGTCGCTGGGACGCGCAGATGTCGCTTTGTGCCGGCGCGGCACCGGCACCGGTGCTGGGTATCCAGGGGCACCTGGGATGGACGCTATGGCTGGGCGGCGCGCCAATGGATCGTGACGTGGCCGCCCTGCAGATCACACCCGCTACGACAAGGACGTACTCATGACGGATTTCGATCGTGCCGCGTTGTTCGGCAAACTCAATACAACAGGCTACCAGGCCATTGAAGCGGCCACCGTGGCATGTCGTACGCGCGGGCATCGCGAGGTGGGTCTGGCGCACTGGTTCGACCAGCTGTTGCGCCTTTCCGATTCCGACCTGCATCGCATTGTCCGGCATGCCGGCATGGATCACGGGCAGCTGGCGCATGACCTGAACCGGGCGCTGGAAGGCATGCCCGCAGGCGCTTCATCGGTGAGTGACCTGTCGGCGGATCTGGAAGAGATGACGGCGCAGGCCTGGATGCATGCATCCCTCGGGCATGGCGAAACGCGCATACGTACGGGCCATCTCGTCGCCGCGGCCGTCGGATCGCATGGCCTGCGCCGCGCGCTGGGGCGCATATCGGCCGAGTTCTGCAAGGTGACAAGCCAATGGCTGAGCGATGAGTGGTCACGGGTGCTGGCCGGATCGCCCGAAAGCAGTCATGCGGCGGCCGGGACGACCGCATCCGGCCCGGCGGTTCTCACCGGCCATGCCGCGCTTCAGCGCTACACCGTAGATCTGACCGCCCTGGCACGCAAGGGCGATGTCGATCCGGTGGTTGGCCGGGATAAGGAAATAAGGCAGATCGTGGATGTATTGATGCGTCGACGACAGAACAATCCCCTGCTCGTTGGCGAGGCCGGCGTCGGCAAGACCGCCGTAGCGGAAGGACTGGCGCTGCGCATCGTCCAGGGCGATGTGCCTCCGTCGTTGCGCGACGTGGAACTGCGCAGCCTGGATCTTGGCCTGCTCCAGGCAGGAGCAGGAGCAAAGGGAGAATTCGAGGAACGCCTGCGCCAGGTGATGGACGAGGTGCAGGCCTCGGAGCGTCCCGTCGTCCTGTTCATCGATGAGGTGCATACCCTGGTAGGGGCTGGCGGTACGGCAGGTACCGGAGACGCTGCCAATCTGCTCAAACCCGCGCTGGCCCGCGGCAGCCTGCGCACCGTTGGCGCCACCACCTGGTCGGAGTACAAGCGCTATATCGAGAAGGATCCTGCACTCACGCGCCGGTTCCAGCCGGTGAAAATCGACGAGCCCGACGAGGAAACCGCGGTACACATGCTGCGGGCCATGGCCGGCGCCATGGAAAGACACCACGGCGTCCAGGTACTCGACGAAGCCATCCGCGCGGCGGTGAAGCTGTCGCATCGCTATGTTCCTGCGCGGCAGCTTCCCGACAAGGCCGTGAGCTTGCTGGATACGGCGTGTGCGCGGGTTGCGATAAGCCAGCATGCGGTACCTGCCGCCATTGGTGACCTTCGACACGGTCTGTCCGCCATGGAAGATGAGCGAAACATCGTGGCTCGTGACGTCGGGATGGGATTGGAGCGTGCGGATCGCCTGATGAGGATCGATCAGGGTATACACGTCAATGAGCAGGTTCTCGCGGGTCGTGAGCAGGCCTGGCTCGATGAACTGCAGGTCGTGGGATTCTTGCTCGATGCTGGCGAACGGGTAAGGGACCGCAACGATGAGGCATCGCGCGATGCATTCGAGCTGTCCAGGCACCGCCTTGCGTCGTTGCAGGGCGAACAGGCCATGGTTCATCCCTGGGTCGATGACATGGTGGTGGGATCGGTAGTGTCCGACTGGACGGGCATCCCGCTGGGCCGGATGCTGCGCAGCGAGATGGAAACCGTCCTCGACCTGCCGGCGGCGCTTGAACGCCGGGTCATCGGTCAGCCCCACGCGCTGGAAACCATCGCTCGCCGGGTGCGTACCTCGCGGGCCGGCCTCGACGATCCGGCGCGACCGGTGGGCGTGTTCCTGCTTGCAGGCATGTCGGGCACGGGCAAGACCGAAACGGCGCTGGCCCTGGCCGAAGCGCTATACGGCGGCGAGCAGAACCTCGTCACCCTGAATATGAGCGAGTTCCAGGAGCCGCACAGCGTATCCACCATCAAGGGAGCCCCACCGGGTTACGTGGGCTACGGGGAGGGTGGCGTCCTCACCGAGGCAGTACGTCGGCGCCCGCATGCGGTGATCCTGCTCGACGAGATCGAGAAAGCGCATCCTGACGTGCACGAATTGTTCTACCAGGTGTTTGATCGCGGCTATATGGAAGACGGCGAAGGGCGCAGCGTGGACTTCAGGAACACGCTCATCCTGCTCACCACCAATGTCGGCACGTCAAGGGTGTCGTCCCTGTGTCGCGAAGACGAAGCGTGGCCCTCCGCGGAGATGCTGGCCGAAAGTATCCGGGAGCCGCTTCGCGAGGTGTTTTCCGCGGCGTTCCTTGGGCGCATGGTCGTCATTCCCTACCTGCCGCTTCCCCTTTCCGCGCTTGAGCGCATCGTCAGGATGCAGCTGGAGCGCATACGCCAGAGGGTGGCTGACCGGTATGGCGCGTCGATGACCTGCACCGAGGAGGCCGTCGGTGCCATCGTCGATCGGTGCAGGCAGGGAGAGTCCGGAGCACGGGCGATCATGGGAGTACTCACCCATGGGGTGCTACCCGATATCAGCCGGCGATTCATCGAGGCGGTCATGGAAGCTAGAACGGTCACCCGGCTCACCATGGATGCAGTGGGTGACCAGTTTACGTATGAATTGCACTGAGCACGACGCCGGTCAACTTAAGGAAGAGGACAACACATGAATACCATTGCGGCGATTGATGAGGGTACGCGGCAGGCCCGTCTCGGCGTGCTCTACCTGTTCGGCAACATGCGTTGCAGCGAGAGCAACCTGAAGACCCTCTGCAACAGCCTGCTTGATCTTGCCGATGCGGGCACCGCTTTCTACAGGGGGAATATCCGTGGCGTCGATCCGCGCACGAGCCGCGTGAGCATTGGAAACCGCAGCTTCGACATCAACCGGCAGGGCGCCGCCGACAAGATCCAGGATGCGTTCAACTGGGCGATACGAAAGCTGGTCGACTGGTACGACGCGGCGGCGGGTGGACACGGAGCCAATACGCAATCGATCTACCTTCAGGTGAGGTCGTCACTTCAGGACGTGCTGACGGGATTGGTCAAGGGCGTCGCCAGGAAGGCTCTGGACAGCATGTTCTTCGATATTCCTGGATGGTGCGAGTCCGTGGTGACGGCCATCAGTTCCGGTGTTGACGCCTATCGTCTCAATGCGCGAGGAAAAACCATTGCGGTGCTGCCTGGCGTGCCGACGACGGTGGTAAAGGGCATTACGCAGGCAATGACACGCACGGCCCTCGGCAACACATATCAGGCGGTAAGAGGGGCAGTAAGCATCGCCATGAAGGCTGCGACAGGATTGGCGCAGGCCGTGGTGGATATGGTGGCCCAGTCGATCGAGATCCTGGCCAATGCTGTCTGGAAGGTTTACGAGGTGCTCCGGCTCAACCAGTTCTGTACAGAGGCGAAGTATCACTGGGAAACGCGTGGGTCGGCGCTTCCGTGGCATATGAAGATCAACGAGTTCAACGCATGGTATGGGGATGCGGTAAGGCATGTGCCATGTATCGCCGCCATTACCCTCAAGAGTGGCCTGTGCGGTGACAGCATGCATTTTCTCCGGATGATCGACGACTCGGGCAGTGTCCTGTCAGAGGCTGACTACGCAGCGGGCATGGAGTACATGGATGCGCTCAAGAAAGCGGGTGAGGGTTATCTATCGGGTATCGGTTATGGCTTTGCCAGCCAGAGCCTTGTGGTCAGCTCGCTGGTCACCCTTGACGGCAAGCCCTTTCGCATGTCGGCCGATATGGAGAAGCAGGCGATCAGGAAGTTGAATACGCCAAGGGTGCCGTAGTTGGTGGAAGGCCTCGCCTTCACCGGAAAGCACTACCTGATTTGCATTTTCTATGATCCACGGAAGGATATTCATGAACGGTTTTTTTACCCGGCGACCGGATGTGCGCAATGAGATCGCCTTTGGCGCCCTGGACTCCGCTTGCCGATGCGAAGACGAGGGTATGAACAAGTCCAGGGAGGGCATGCTCTACTTCTTCTCGAAAATAGACTGCGGCTTTGCTCCGGCTGCAGCAGCGTCAGGTGTCGTCTCGACCCTCAGTGCGGGAGTCTACTTTGCCGGTGACGTGGCGGAGAAATACAGAAAGGCGAATCTCACGGGCGGCGTGACAGATTATCCCATCATCAATTTCAATCTCCCGTTCGGCAACGTTGCCCTGGACACGAATGCCGTGGGTACGGTGGCGAGCAAGCTCATCGATTTTGCGAAGAAGTGGGTGCGGTGCATGGAGCAGGAGGCCCAGGGAATGAAGAGCCCCAGCCTCATGGTGCAGGTAAGGGAGTACTTCGATCAGTTCGGATGGCACGAGATCCAGGACATCATCAAGACGGCAGCCAGGGAGATCACCTACTTCTCGGTGCCGTTCGTCAAGAACGGCGTCCATGCGGTCGAAGACCTGGCCAAGGCCATCGATATCTGCACACAGAAGTATCGCCTGGACATGTCGGGGCGGTCGGTGGAAGTCCTTGGCGGCGTACCGGCGGCCATCGATGGTGGCATCAACGTGGCCATGAATCGACTCCTGACACGATCCATGGCTGACCTGGGGAAGTCGGCGACGGGTCTTGCGGCAGAAATCGGCGGCCTGAAACTGGCAAAATCGATCATATCGCTGGTGATTTCCGTCGTTGACGCCATTGGCACCACCATATGGAAGATGTACGACCTTGCCGTTATCAAGGCCTTCTGCAACCAGGCGCAGGACTACTACGCGCAGATCAACCGACCCGACTCGATCCACCGCTATCCACAGGCTTTCGAAGAGTGGATGTACAGGCCATGCATGAATGTG
>Ga0116228_10004495_pt1 | contig 12372 bp, 6 predicted proteins | sample S1TSphfallax_2_FD_89694 | JGI IMG/M metagenome (GOLD analysis project Ga0116228, IMG submission 89694) | Host-associated microbial communities from peat moss isolated from Minnesota, USA - S1T2_Fc - Sphagnum fallax MG | ecosystem: Host-associated > Plants > Peat moss > Unclassified | place: USA...
GCCATTTTTCAAATAAAGAAATTAAAGTGTAGTCAAATCTAGACCTAGGCATGTCCTTGGTTGTGTCACTTGTAGCAGCACATTTGTTACAATGTTAGAGCTCACCTAGGACAGTCGCCATTTAATGCTAATTAATGTTGGGGAGCCTCACAAGTGCACCTACGTGAGGGTCATTTGGGACTGTCTCTTCATCACCCACCTTCCTCCAACACTTTCGGTACTAGAGAGCAGGCCGGCTAGGGTCGATTACAGCTCTGAGCAAGTCCCCAGGGGGCCCTAGCGGGCCTGCTCTTTAGCGTTAGAGGTCGGTTATCTTGAAATAAAGGGTTTTTTTCGCCAAATTTGTTGCATTGACTAATTCTAAAGTAGTAAATCTAAAACAAGCCTTAATTGGATTCACCTGATTTATTGTCGTCACATCAGCACAGATGGGAGAGAGAGATTGAGACTAGATTATTGTCTATTAGGGTAGCCTGTCCTATGACCAAACACCACCCTATGACGGAACACCCAAAAGAATAAGTGGGAGTTAGCAAATAAGGATTGCCCTATTGGTGTTGATATGTTGCCTTGTCATCGAATACTTGGTGATAAAAATGCATTTGAGATTTTTTATAGTTCCAACTAGTGACATTCATTTTACGTTTGGTCATGGGAGTGTTAGAGAATTTTGATAGGGAGATTTTGTTCATTTATCTAGTGGGAGGTGTTTGGTGATGAAGGGTTAAAGAATAGTATAACACACATATATGTGTACATTTATATGACTATTAACCACACTATTGGACAAAATTGTTTGGTGAAGGGGGTAATTAGCGTAATTATAATTCTTGTCGTTTTATGATTAAAGGTAATGTTTGGACATGGACTCATATATATCACAAAATAATGCACATACATATTGCAATTCTAAGAAATCCAAATGTATTTGGGGCTTTAGGTGTCTGGTGAAAGGAAACATTTAGGGGGGATTTACAAATAATGAACTATATTATGTGTTTTTTAGTGTTTGGTGATGGTCACAACTTTTAGGGTTGAAAGGGGTATAACACACTAAAGGACTCTAGCAACACATTAAATTGCAAAGTTTATGAACCTAAGGAGTTAATAAATTCTTAAGTCTTTTTTTCACCATCATTATGTTGGGTGTCCAAGTGCAATTGTATTACATTCAACTTAACTTAGTTCAATAGCAAATGGACATGTCTAGAGTACCACAACATGTGGAAGATGAACTTCAAACATTCTTAGAGTTGTTATGTCCTAATGGAATAGTGCTTAGATCACATATGCCTAAAGAAAGTATAAAGATTTCAAGCATACTAATAAAAAAGGAGAAGATTGAATTGCTTAGCAAAGTGAAAGAAGAGTTCATAGAGTTGCCTAACAATTAGAAGGAAAAACCCAAAAAACTACAAAACAAAGTGAAAGAAAACATAATGTTATTTTAAATTTGCTCAAAGAAAGCTCTAGTAATGCTTAACTACCCTACTTCAAACCCTACATGTTTAAACCCTACAAAATAAAGTGAAAGAAACTCTACTACAAACAAAGTAGGGTTTACTACAAAACTCTAGTAATGCTTAATGTCCCTCATGGGAGACGAAGCGGAATGTTGGATTGACCAAAATCAAACAAGGAGAATGTCCCTTTTCAGACTATATCAAACACAATGCAAAGGTCAACAAGAACAAATAGCATGCATGGTACAAATCTAAGAAGCAAGTGTTCAAGTGAATCATTATAAGTAGCCTTGGATGTAGTTGAAAAAGGGATAACTTTTTTGTGAGGGGCCAACAAGTTTTGGTACATATTTGTAACTTCATTTTCTAACCACCTATATGGGAAGACTAGAAGTAGGAAAATTGGACCACCATGTGTATTAACAAAATAATAAGATGAAGCTATTATTACATGGGTTTTAAGTATGTAGGAATGTGGGCTTTCCATAACACTATAACAATTCAAATGGAAGGTGGCAAAAGTGACTCAAACTCGACCCACCTCATTTCAAAATGGGTAGCCTAGGGACTCATGGTGGTATTGGTTTAAATGTAAGCATCCAAAGTTGGACATTTGTCTTGCAAAAGGATTGGACATCAGTAGAGCCCAAGGTTTGACTACCAATTCTTGCAACTTATTATACCAAAACTTAACATCTTTGTACACCCAACATCAACACAATCCATATCACATATGGAATTGTGATGAGATTGAGATTCAAGCAGGGAGGCAATCAAGAACTAGAGTTATAGCAAAGAAAAGATCTCATAAGGTATATAACATTATCCTTAAATTTAGATAATGGTTAACCATCAATTATGTAGTGAATGTAATAGAGGGATCCATATTAGGGTTTTACATATTCTGAGGTGAAAGAATCAAAGGTACAAACCTAGAACATGTAAAACCCTAGTATGGTAGTCCATACTAAAGTTTTTTTGATAAGTTTCTTATTCAAAGAATTTCTATCATTTTTCAAGAGGTCAGTCCTAGGTGGTATCTTTCGAAACAATTGTCATCTATTAGCTTTAGATGGACATGGTTCACATGTTATCTTAGAAGCAATAGAACATGTACAACAATTTGGTCTAAATATGATTACCTTACCCTCACACATCTCCCATGCTTTGTAGCCTTTAGATGTGAACTATTTTAAGCCTTTCAAAACAACTTCAAGAAAAGAAAGAAATAATAGCATGGTTAAAAACAATTACAATGCACCAAACAAAACTATACTTACAACATGGGTAAATAAGGCATTAGATGTAGTCCAAAAGAAACATAAAAAATTGGTTTAAGGTTACAAGAATTTGGCCTTTTAATCCGAAGGCTATGGATGGAAGGACTAAGCCTAGTGAATTTTATGTTATTGATTATGATAATGGATCAAATGAGGACAATGAAAAAAATTCTAATGAAATAATTAATGATACTAAAGGTTAGGGTGAAGATGGAATAGTTATAGAGCTAATCAACATAGCCATTGCTACGGATGACATTGCTACAACTAGAATTGATGTTGATGGGTAGGAAGAGCTACCAAGGTATTATGTGGAAGAGCCTACAAGTCCTGGTATCATATAAAATATAGGAGCATAAAGTACATTAGATTACATAGTTAATTTATGTGAACCCACAAATGCATTTGAAGGGGAGTTGTTTCATTTTAGAAAAGCTCTAGCTCCAATTTGCCTTCAAAATTTGTTGTCCCTCCCACATTTGCTTGCAAGAAAAACACGTGGCAAAAAGTCGTTAATTGACTACAATTAGTCCCATGTTGTTACTTTTGATGAATTTATGCAACATCTGTGACAAAAAGCTACGGACAAAGAAAAAGTAAAAGTAATAAGAGAACAAAGGGGAAAGGAAAGGGAGGAAACAAAGAAAAGATGTGCAATAGATTCACAAAATGTTGTAGACATAACAACTCAAAGGCTAGTTGAAAAATGGCATAGAATAGATTTCAACTAAGCTTGGTCAATACTTGTAATGAGGGAAACAAGTGATAAATTTCACCAAAATTTCCAAGTTGGTTACAGAGCACATCCATTAGGGTACAGAGGCGTCAACTTGGGCATTTCAATAACTACATAATTAGAACCTAGATCAAGGGCAAAAGTAAGGATGTTTGCAAAAGGCCATGTTCTAGCAAGGCTACCTTAGCTTCCCATTGATGAATAAACTGCTGTAATAGGATGTGGGGGGTGGGGGGTTGTAGCAGGATATGGGGGAGAGCCATGAAAAAAAGATAAATAGTGAATGGGTGTAGCTTGGGAAAGTTGAAACTGAATGAAGAGAGCAAAACTTTAGTTCAAGTTTGGATAGTTACAACAAATATATGTGACAAAAGGAAAGAGCTTGGAGTTCAAAGAGCTTGGACATAAGGAAGAGAGAAAGAGAGATAGCCCTAGCCTAAGGAAAACAAAATAATGGTGGCGAGGGAGAGAGAGAACTTCAACATAGGGGAAAAGGAAAGTGCACCCCTAGATGCACTGTAATAGAGAAGAAAAAGAGATAAATAACTTCAACACTAGTGAGAAAGAGAGGGAGATTTGACAAAGGGGAGAGAGTGCACACCCTCAAATGCGTTAATTTGGTAAAGGAAAGAAAGAGAGCTTCAACGTTAGCCAGAGGAAAGGGAGTTTTGGTAGAGGGGAAAGAGGGAAAGCTTCAACATTAGAGAGAGAGAGAGAGAGAGAGAGAGAGAGAGAAAACTTTAATGCTAGGGAGAGAAAGAGAGGGACATTCAACATAACTTCAACGCCAAGGAGAGAAAGAGAGGGAGATTCGGCATATGGGAGAAGGAAATAAAGCTTCAACACCTAGGAGAGAGGGAGAAAACCTCAATGCTAGGGGGAAAGAAAGAAGGAGATTTGGCAAAGGGGAGAGAGAAAAAGCTTCAATGTTAATAAGAGAGAGAAATCCCAAGGAGGGAGAACAATGGCCAGAGAGAGAAAGGAAAAAAAGAAAGTGAGGAAAGAGAGAAAATGATGGTCAGAGAAAAAAAGGGAAATTTGGTAGAGGGAGAGAGAAATATGCAACCTCCACATGCATTGCAATAGAGAGGAGAGAGAGAGAGAAAAAAAAAGAGTGATGGCTAGAGAGAGGGTGATTTGACAAAGGGGAGAGAAATAAATGCACCCCTAGGATGCAATCCAATAGAGAGGAAAGAAAGAGAATGATTGCCAAAGAGAGGGGGAGATTCGGTAGAGGGGAGAGAACGTTTGCACCCCGAGATGTGCTACAATAAAGGAGACAAAGAGCTTCAATGCCATGGAAAGAATAAACTTCAACACCAAGGAGAAAGAAATAGAACCTCAATGCCAAAGAGAAAGAAAGAGAATTTCAATGCATGGGAGAGAGAAAGTTCGAATGGCAAGGAGAGAGAAAGCGATGGCCAAGGAGAGAGAGAAAGGTTCCACAAAGGGGAGAAAGAGTGTGATGGCTAGGGAGAGAGAGAAAGGTTAGACAAAGGGGAAAGAGTGTGTGATGGCTAGGGAGAGAGATGGACCTTTGGCAAAGGGGAGACCCATGACATCTTACAATAGAAAGGAGGGAGAGAGCATGATGGTTAAGGAGAGAAAAATGTTCATCAACTTGCAACAAATGGGACTAATAAGTTCGAACTAGAAAAACCCTTGCAACTAAAACCACTTACAACCAATGGAAACTTGTAACCCACAAATTCAAACATAATGTGCAAATAAAAGACAAAAAAAACTCCAAAGCCTTTAATTGTCCCTTGTTTCATAGCTTGCACACACAAGAACAATAGGTTAATGAGGTCCCATGAGTAGAAAAAAATTGCAAGTTTGGCAATGATTACAGGATATGTTGAATGCAATTTTTGGTCCAACATGAAAACTACAAAGCACACCAAGGGAGGGACCACTTCAATGACATTAGCATCTCCAACAACATTAAGCAACAACAAACTCAACAAATTCTTGTTGCAATGCACAAGAGAAAAACTAAAACCCTAAGTGCATAGGAAAGAAAATAAACCTTGAGTTTGTGATGCCCATTTTTGTTTAGAAAATTAGGGTTAATGGAATAACTTTTTGCTATGACGTTGATTGGTCGCATTTTTGAAAATTTTAATTTTGGCCCTTCATGTTCGATGAACTATTTTATATGAAAAAGTTAATGGTTTTGGCATCCATCTAGTTTGAAAATGAGCATCATGTTGTCCACTTGTCAATAGATTGAGGATTAATCATGTAGTGTGCTATGTTTGTTGATCAATCACCCATGTGTTTGCTTTGTACTTTTTCCAACTTTTGAAAGACCCATACTTTGAATGGGCATATCTCATCATTTCTCAACCATTCAATGCGATCTAAGTGGCTATGGATCCACCCAAAGAAAATTTACAAAAAATCTTTGAAAAATAGTACAAACCAAACACTTGATTGGTTGTTTTTTTTTAGTGTGTAAATGTTGAATGATTGGTTAAAATACCTTAAGGGTTTGCTCTCTCAATAACCCTTCTTGTAGATTGTTTTCTTGCAAGTTTAGTGCTTAATATGTGACCTTACTCCTACATGACCAAGAATAGCTTTCATTGTTTTCAACCATTTGGGATTTTGGGCCTTTGTGAGGGTATAATAATGGATCCTTGGGAAGATGAATTGAAATCATGATTTAATTTGGAAAATATTTGTGTTTTCATTTAAATATTTTCAGATATAAAAAATCTATGGCCAATAGAAGGGGACAAGAGCGTCATAAACATGATGTGTTTTTCGGTGACTTCAAAGATATAAGTATTGCATGGATGTACCATATGCCTTGGGAAACATGGGTGTAGAAAGGGCATCCAAAGGTGTGTTGGCCCAAAGAATGGCTATCGAAAGACCTAAATAATAGTGCGCAAATCTCCAAAATTTGATTTCCTTACATGGGGTAGTTAATCAAATTTCCTAACTACAACTTTGAAGAAGAAGTGATTTTACAATTGGGTCATGTTGCCATTAATAAGTAAGTATACAGTTGAGGTGTTTGTGCAAATGTAATGTACATGGTTGCAAATTGATTAGACTACTATAGAAGATCTAGCTCGACATTTCAAAAAAGGAATGAACCCAATTTGTTAACTAAAACCCAAAGAAATTCACCCCTTATGGTAAAAAATGGCGGGGGGGGGGGGTGGGAACAAGTAGTTCATCCAAATTCTTGGGTTTTAAAACCTCCAATTTTCCAATGTCTTTGCTTATGAAAGATATGATGTGAAAGAAAACTTCAATGTTCACATGGTATATAAATATTTCTTTTGTTATTACACAATTTAACAAGTCCATGTGGGTTGAGGATAATAACCATGCATTAAGGGTGATTGTTTTCTTACATTATTTTTGTGTATCACCATTTTTTCAGGCTTGGATAGTTGCTTTGCAAAATGTCTTATCAAAATAAAAATGGATAAGCATGTGAAAAACTCAATCAATGTATGTGGCATAATTTTTATAATGTAGTTCTAGACTTAAGAACATATTCTAGTGACTTAAAGCCCCCAATGAAAATTCATTTAAAGTTCCAAGAAACATTTATGGATAATGAAGGTTGGTTATGGAAATTTTTCAAAGGCCTCCAAAACATATTACTCAACTTAATATTTAAAAGTTTCACATTTTCATTGAAATACACACAATCATTATTGGACTTATTTGAATACTTTGAAGCTCCTTTGTTTGGATTCAAACAAGATTAAAGTGTGTTGTGAACAAGGAGAAGTCACCTATTTTTCACCTTAACTTCAATTACTTGTTTATGATCAATAATTTGTAAGTTCAACATATAAAAGACCTTTGAGGATTTAAGATTAAACCACATTTCAAATTAGTTCATCACCAACCTTTCCTCTTGAACTTGGTGATTACATTGATCAATTAAGATGCCCTTTCAAATCATCTTAAAGTGTAACTATGTGCTTGATTAAATTTTTTTTTATCCTTTAAAAATAAAATTTCAAAACATCCTAAGAACAACCATCTTAAGATGCAATTCCTTCCATAGTGGCAAAATAGTAATTAGATGACAAATATGAATTCTTTCATTTCTTTTTTATGGACATAATTTATTTATTGGATATTAGAAGTTGTGTGACAATGAATTTTGCATCTTTTTATTTGTATCCCACTATAGTGGTCAAAGATGTCTTGGTTTATTGACTAAATTTGAAATGTCTTTGTAATTGATTTGAATTTTAGTCAAATAATTAGATACCTAGTTGGATATTGTATTGGCAAGCATTGTGGTTCAAGTTGCATTGAGGATATGATGTTTAACATTTTTAATAATGTTTGATGCAAGGAGTAATTGGTGAGTTAGCCCATGTTTTAATATGTTATAAAATGGTTTTGTTTAAAGATTGTGTTAATTGGAACATTGGCTTACATTAGTTGTAGATAATAATGACGTATGTAAAACTAATTCCAAGAAAGACCAAAGTTCCGTTACACTGTCCATGTTTTTACAACCGAAAAGATTTATGTAGCAAACTATTGATGACATGAAGGTGATCTTTCCACACCAAAATTTGACCTTATATCATTACATAAAAAACAAATTTTTTTCACTAGTAGCATCTAGATTAAGATGATTTTAGAATTGAGCCCATTTGTTTGAAATGAATGATTATGTTTGATCTCATTAAAATAAACACTCGGTTTGTTCATTTTAATTGAAACTACTAGATATTAATCAAAACAAACATTATGTTGAACATGTGGCATATGCAACACTTATGTGAAATTATTCACCTTGACTAATGTGACTGAAATAAATCATCTAGATATGATTGGTTATTATTGCAATGTTACTTTTGATAATGTGGCAATCAGAGCTTTTTTTCAAAACTAATTTTTTTTTGAATTGAATTATTAAAATGAATGAAAATATATTACAAATCTTATGTTCTCATTTCTTACTTATAATAGTTTATATAAAAATGAACATAAGGGACAACAAATGAAATATAATAACATGACATGTGAAACTTGAACTAATGTAATATATTTAAACTTGAAGATAAAAAAATCAAATATAATCAAATTTGTAAACTAAAAATCTACATATGAATTTCAATTATTTAATTTCATAAGTGAAATGCATTTCATTTTGAGATTAAAAAAAGAAATTTAATAAAATTATATAATCTAGTTTAATGAAATTATAAGTAAAATAATAATAATAATATTCTTTAAAACTTATGTAATTTTCTTTTTATATTTTGAAATTTAAATCCATTATAAATTTCAAGGGAAAATGAATTAAATAAAATAATGAAATTAAAAATGTACATGTGTAATCAAATTTTTAATGAAGTTATTTGATTATCTAATAAGGTTATAATGTGTGGTATTTAAAAAAATGTGTTTATATATTTTGTGATAATAATTTTTGTCATTATGTGAGGTGGTGAGGGCATAGTAAAGCCCTTGGGTTGTGCTAAAAAAGGTAAGGTTAAAATCTCATTTTGGACATGTCATGATCATGATTTGTTGTGAATTCAACAAACTATTAGCATTGAACCCAAAAACAAAAAAAACATGATGATGATTTGTCATGTGTTTGATGAACTATTAATAATTAGCTTGAAAAAAAATTTAAATTTTTTTGTGTTCAAATTATGGGTCTAATACGATTACATTTTAAACACATCCATAGTTCAATCCAAAAATAATAATAAAAACCATTAATTGATTTATTATTAAAATAATTTACCATTTACTTAAATATATATATATTTCCATGTCAATTAGAGTTTCACTTATAAAAACCAATGTAAAATCCTTGTTATGTATGAATGTATTTGATTTGATATTATTTCAAACATGTTTGTCACAACTATTTATAACTGCATAACATTAATTTAAAATTTGTATTCATTAACCTATCAATTCCTTGTGCATTATAAATTTCATACATGTATGTACACATGGTCAAAAAGTTTCACTCATATTAAATGAAGCAACATTTATGGATCATTCAAAACAAACATTGGGAAACATGCAAATTGCAAACACTTCAACATGAGGAAATGTGTTGAAAATTCATTACCTCATTTTGTTGTACATTTTGTTAGACAATTATTTTCATTTTGTTACATGATGAAAAATATATTGAAATCATTATACATTGGTTTGATCAATTTTATATGTGGGTGTTGTTTTGCACTAGTTGTCAAGTCTATTCAAACATTTAATGAAAATTTCTTTTTAACATTTTGTGCATATGTCCTATATTTTAATAAAACAAATTAAATTTACTTGCATATTTTTTATTCTTTGAAATTTGTAGCTAATAATTTGTGTACATCATGTTGGGTGAGAAACATGATTTAAGGACAAGGAGATGGATCACCTACAACATTTTATTAAACATATTGTTGACAATGTTAATAAGGTTGTGATGTTTTTTTTGGAAGAAGCCTACAAGTTGTAAACATTACTATGCCAAACAATTCAAATTTAAGCCTCAAAGCCATATAAGTTTAGGAGCTTTTCCAAATCTTCATACTTCATTGGAAGTTTTTGAAATACACATTGATATTCGCAAGTGGAAGGCTAGATGTTCAAATTGATCCTATTGATGCACAATATATGAGCAAGGTGGTGGAAATGGGATTGTAAGGGGCCTTGGTTATATTTACAAATGACAAAGGTGTGATAATGAAACACCTAAGTGAAAGTGATTTGGAAAGATGATTGGCCTTTATTTTTGTGGAAGTCCAAGATATGGAAGTTTTTGAATTATTGTTTTCAAGATACCAAAGAGTAAGGTGGACAATATTTGAACCATGAACTTGCCAATAAAAGAAAATGCAAAACAATTTGGAGTTGGTTTGAAAGCATAAAACAAAGATCACATTGTTTTGGTAAGTATCATGGAACAAAACAAGATACTTTTCCCTCTAATCTACATAACAAAAACATGTTTTTTTTGCTACAAGATTGTGATTAAAGTGATTCTAGAATCATTGTTACTTGAATAACATGACTATTTTAATTTATTTTGACTAACCCAAAAATTTTAACTAAAAAGAACAATGTTAAATTTGATTAAGTTCAAGCTTTGTTTGAATGAAAATAAACATTACGGGCAACATGTGGACCATGGAAGATTATATCAAAATCATAGTGTTCATATCATGATTAAATTAATCACCAATATATGATGGAGGTGGTGATTTGTCATCATATATGACTATTATGTATAAAACATGTTATCTTTGTTAACTTAGATGGCATTGTCAATGAAATGTGCTACTTGTTTTGGTCATATGTGGTATAATGTATATGATGCCTTTATACTTATTAATAAAATGTAATTATGAATTTGATATGAAATTCTATAATCAACTTATAATTGTGTACTTCACAAATGAAATGAAATTAATTTTGAAAAGGAAATACATAATTACAATATTGTAATTTTAAAAATTACATTGGAAATGTTGACATAAACATGTGAAATTAATGTCATGTCTTTACATTTGAAATAAAACCATTATGAAATGAAATGTAATTACGAAATTATATAGATTTGAAATTGATCACAAATTTTCACATGTAAAATTTATTTCAATATGAAAGCATATTATATTTGAATTTATGGTCCAAATGAAAATAACAGTTTTTAACATTATGAAATAAAAATAAATAAAAATAAGTGATGTTAACAAAAAAAAAGAAAAAAAGATGTAATTTAAATGAATTTATTTGAATTTGTACCTTGATTGAAATTCAAAACATTATTTTTGAATTTTTGAAATGAACTAAAACATTATGGCCAAGGAGGGAACTTTTGGATTCATGGAATGTACTTTAATAGCTAAATAAATCTTCAAATTTAAATTTAAGCTTAACCTTGAATATGTGAGAAAGAGGTGAGAATAATGGTAAAGGAGATTGAGGTTTATCAATTTAATAATATCTCCGCCCCCTTGTAATTTCGCTCATATGTTCCCATATGGTTTGCAATGGTTCATCATTATTTATGTCAATTTGAACTTGGCCTTTGCATTGTTGTGCATTACTAGTGACAATCAACTAATCCATTGATGAAAAAATGAATGTACTTTGTGAAAATTAAGTTCCATTTGAATGACATTAAAAGCATTTTGAATCAAATTAATTCAATTGACTTCAAATTCTTGAATTGAAATACATTGAATGAAATTTGAATTGAATTCCAATTCAACTAAATTCAATTCAACAATTAAATTAAAACTCGATTAAAATTCAATTGAAAAAAGAAGAAGATGCAAATTGGTGGAGAAGATATTGGACAATATGTTTGTGAATATGGTGTTGAAAAAAAAACCTTTAAAAAGATACAAATCCAAAAATACACCTTTCCGTGCCCATTTATTTTGGAATGGTCCAAGTAATGACATATGGAACCTAACGTTATCCTACCTAAACCAACTCCAATGAATCATCTTCATTAGAATTTTGATTTTAGTGTATAACATGGACATTGTCTTTTCATGTGGATGTAGGTCATGGCCAGGGGAAAAGAGGGCAGTAATTATTAAGGAAATAAAAAAGGTAGTCCATGAAAAGGTACTGAAATAATTATATTTTAAAATAAAATATTATTTACAAAATGAACCACTTGAAACCAAAGTCTTTGGTTAAAGAATATTATAATTATTATAATTTTATTAAAGAAATTGTTAAATGCATGACATAATCCAATGAAATTACAAAAATAAAAAGTGAATTAAATTCAATAATGAAATGAAGGTAGGTAAATAGGTATTTGTTTTGTGCTTGTTGTTTCTTACTTTACCTCTTGCATTTGGCTTGCTGCTTTGTTTCCTTGCAATGAAGTGTTGTGTTTGTGTTTTCCAAAAGTAAAATA
>Ga0116228_10004496_pt1 | contig 12371 bp, 6 predicted proteins | sample S1TSphfallax_2_FD_89694 | JGI IMG/M metagenome (GOLD analysis project Ga0116228, IMG submission 89694) | Host-associated microbial communities from peat moss isolated from Minnesota, USA - S1T2_Fc - Sphagnum fallax MG | ecosystem: Host-associated > Plants > Peat moss > Unclassified | place: USA...
CACTTCTAGGTAGATCTGTTGCTGGGGTATTGTCTACTTTCAAGAAGAATCCTCACTCCTAGCTAGATCTGTTGCTGAGGTTTAGTCTTCTTGCTGGGGTATAGTCTACTTTCAAGAAGAATCTTCACTTCTAGCTAGATCTGTTGCTGAGATATAGTCTTCTTGCTGGGGTACAGTCTACTTTCAAGAAGAATCCTCACTCCTAGCTAGAACTGTTGCTGAGATATAGTCTTCTTGCTGGGGTATAGTCTACTTTCAAGAAGAATCCTCACTCCTAGCTACATCTGTTGCTGAGATATAGTCTTCTTGCTGGGGTATAGTCTACTTTCAAGAAGAATAATCCTCACTTCTAGCTAGATCTGTTGCTGAGATATAGTTTTCTTGCTGGGGTATAGTCTACTTTCAAGAAGAATCCTCTCTTCTAGCTAGATCTGTTGCTGATATATAGTCTACTTTCAAGAAAAATTCTCACTCCCATATTATTCTCTAGAGTGAATTCAATGAAATTTATAAGAATCCATCTCTTATTGTGTCAAACTCCAAAGAACTCAAGGGCAAGCATGGACTTCAATTGGAGAGGTGGGTATAATGGCTTTATAGCTTGCTTTGCACAAGTTGCCTAGAGAGATGCTAGCCAGCAGGCTAAGATGGAGGATAGTTTCAGATCTCAGTGGGGACCGTTTAGACATTTTGTTGGTGAGGAAAGCACCATCTAGGTTAGTGGTGCTTTGTGCTTTCTTCCTCCATTGTACTTCCTGGATGGATTTTGTTCTGCTACATAAAAAGGGGCTTGTTCCACTCCCCTGTCTTGTGTGATTTCTCCTGAGGAAGTCAAGTCCTATAGCTCGTCATGCATGATTCTATGTACAAGTTGGCTACAATTTTTCAATTGTATAATCACAAAATCATGGTTTAATAGGAAATGCCTCACATGTTAAATATTTGCAGGATGCATGCTTGAATGCTTGTCATCTGAGATTCGACATGTGAAACTTTTTCACCATCTGGTTCTCCTTTGACAAACCTCTCAACCCTAAACCCTAAACTTTGAGGTGCTTTTGTTTCTGTCATATAGGTATCCAAAAATCATAGTGTTTCCTTTTTCACCTAGTCTAATTCCAACACACCATGAATGATGGATGGGAGGTAGTTAGGAAACAATTTTCCATTAGTTTCTAGCTCCCTAGCTAATCACACTAGTTAGTTCAATTTTTGTTTTAACTACCTATCTAATAACAACTCTTTAGTCCTAAACAGTCTTGTGTGATTCTAGTTTTGTTATTAATAATCTTTGGTTCTAGGGGTTTTTTCTTAATCATAGTCAAAGAACCGCGGTTTTGGTTTTCAAAAAATTTCAAAATTAACGAACCTTTTGGTTTTGGGTTTTTGAAAACTTTCATGATCAAAGAACCATTAGTTCCAGGTCTGTCTAAATTTCCAAAGTATCATTCATGAAAGAGCTAGCAAGGAACCAACATCTTAGGGTAGGTTCTTTGACAGGTTCTAGAACTTTTTAGAACCACGGGTAAAAAAACCAGTTCTACAATTTTTGAGAACTACTGGTCAACAACCTAAAATTGGTTCTTTCATTTTGGAGAACTACTTGTGAAGGGTGTACATATATACATATGCTTAAGTGTCAGTTCCAAGTTCCCAAAAGAGGGAACCTCCGAGCACTGGTCCTAAGCAATGCTTGGCCAATTCTTATCTTTTTGAACACCAAGCCAAGTAAGGTCTTTGTAAAAAAGAATTTTATGGCATTAGGTTACCAAATATCCAGATTTTGTAAAATTAATGCACCCACTTGGTATCAATTTTCATTTCTAAACATATCCCTTGTCACCAATTTTGGCAATAATTGCCTCATATTCATAAGTGTCGAGTTTCAAAACGTCTAGCTTGAAAATCACCTAATAATCACCCATTATTCAAAAGGGTCAACTTTTTAAAATATTCAACCTAAAATCCACCTAGTGTTGTGGAGCTCATTTTGATTGAGAGAGGGAAAAAAGGGCCCCAATGGTTCTACATTGACACTGTGCAAGGCCACTAGCTCTTCACAAGTATCTAGCTTCTAAAATTCTACTCATATGAGTATCACATGAGCATTTGTGGAACTACTTGGGGTTGTTCTCATGAATCTTGCACATGTCAAACAACTTTATTGGAGTGAAATAGATCATAATTATATGGAGTTACTTTCTTGGTGTGTGTAAGTTGGCACGAGTCGTGAAAATGTCATTTTGTGTTAAAACTCAAGTGTGCAAGGCAAAAAGTGATTTACAGTTCAAAAATAATCTACCTATGAAACACGTGTGCATGAGTAGATATAGTTATTCTAGTAGTACAAAACATGGTCTATTTGACTTGAAAATTTTGTAAAAAAAATCATCCCATCATTTTGGACCAATTGATTTTGACATTACTAGGGTTATTTTTTCCATTAATAAAGTAATAGACTATTTTGACTAGCAAATAGAAGACCATATTTTATTGGTCAATTTCTACTCAAATTTAAGCCATTTATTTTTTAGATTATTATCAAAAATTATATTTTTGTGGTATGTAAGTAAGTAGATAGTACATGAGTTAGGTAGGTTGTAAAAAAGTAGTTAGGTAGGTGGTAGCCTAACCAAGTTTAACCTAACTTAACCTAATTTAACCTAGCTTGCTTACCCTAGGCCTTTAGGCATGTACATACATTACAATTATTAAAAATTGAATTCTTGACCTTTCAAAGTGCTCAACCAATGGACCACACCTTCAAATGACAAAGGTCTTGTTGTTGATATGAACATTTGTGGATGAAGATGGAAAGAGATTAAAAAAACTTCATTCAATAATTTAAGTTGTCTTTTTCATGTGCCAATAGGCCTAAAGGTTGCAAGTTTGAGTTCCCTTGTCCATTTGCCATAGCCTTACATATAAAACCAAAACATGAACCATGAAAATTTTCTTTCATTTTCATAGTTGTAAAGTAAACCATTTATAAACCACAATCAAACTCTTGTACATCCATGGAAAGACAACACACAAAATGGGAATGGAAGATGCATTTGAAAAAGGTATTGTGATCATCCTCCCACAATAAATTGTTATTTATAAAAACATGAATGTATTGCACCTCTCACTACCATGGAAGATATATTATGAGGGTATTACACCTCCTTCTTATCATTGACAATTAAGGATTTTTAAATAACAAAGAAAAATCATGATGAAATTATGTGCAAGATGGCAAAAGGTCAAAATCACATGCAAAAACAAAGCACTACATCACAAATTTAGCATCTCACAATTTAGTAATGGAAATCATGCAAAATTTGTCCATTCATAATTTGTATGTTTTACGCATTGATATCATGCATTGAAAACACATTTAACACACAAATTTATAAGAAGATGGGAAATTTGTGTAACATTCATTCATTCATAGATTCATATTTCATTCATCGACACATTTATTCTTGTGTCAAATTTGTTTTCAGCACATGATATTCATGTGTAAAATGTACAAACTTATGAATGAACAAACTTTGCACAATTTTCATTATTAATTCATTGCATGCTAAATTTGTGATGTAATGAAACTTAAAACAATGTTAAAAGTGCAAAATGAGAACACCACCACTACCTATTGTGTATGATGTTCATTATTCATTCATTCATTCTCTCACAAAATATTAAGGTTTCTAACAAAAATGAGTTTATTGCATCGTTATTTACACTTAAACAATACAAATATACACATTGACATGTAAATGTAAATCAAGAAATATTCATAATAGCTAGTGTAGGTGTAGGTGTAAAAACTTGGGCATGCAAGAATAAAAGATTTACATTCATACAAATTTAGACAACATGTGAATTGGCCACTTATACTTACATGCACAACAATGGTCTTAATTTATGAATTAATCACATACATAAGCATCTACTTACTTAGTAATGACTGTTTATCCACTACAATGGGTTTTGTAACCATTATATTTGCAACCACATGTGACTAAATGTCATTTCCAACTAGCATTGGTCATTTTTGTAGCTATTTATTATCCTTCCAAGAGAACAACTTTTTGTTCGGTTTTCATCAAAGAAAGGCCATATATGTCCAATTAATTGTGACCTATGAGTATATTAAGGTCCATTAAAGGTATTATAAGGGGTATTGGGGGCACAATAGGATTTGCAAATGTATAATGCAAATATATATAATGGGTGTACTAGAATCTTGTGTAGTTTGTATTTAAACCATATTAAAATATATCAATCACACAAAATATATATATATATATATGTATTTTTTGAGTATATTCAAATTGTATTTCAGATATATATGAAACATACTAAGGCCATATTACAAGTGTATATAAAAGGTTTATTATACTTACTAATATATATATATAATTATTAAACATTGATTATTATAGATAATAATACCTATAACAAACGAAATAATAAAACAACTAAATTATTAAATTATTAAATTTAATTAGTATTATTTTGTAAAATCTAATATATTTAGCTGGTAGATTGGGCTAGTATAAAATAAATATTAGGAAATAGTTGCAAATAGGTTGTGATTAAGTTGGTCACATTTGCAACTCAAATGTTTAACTCATATCTTTTACTTTCCATTTTTCTAATGTGGAGTAAATAACTAAATGCACTAATTGTGTTCAAAGTGAAAATGTTATTCAAAGGATGAACCAATAAAAGAGGTTCCCTTAAAAGTAACCCAAAATAAAATGGGATTATTTGAAACCTACTTATTAGCCTAGGCCTACCTACTTACTTCCATTTGCTTACCCTCCTTACCTATCCACACAATGCCCCATGTCAACATCTTATTGACCTTAAATTGAACGATCCAAAATTAATTAATTAATTTAAAATATTAACTTGGGTTTAAAGGTGCAACATGTCATTATTTAAAACCATCCAAGATGGATGATGTGAAAATTTTCAATATTAAATAAAAATAAATTTGAAATAAATAATAATAATACCACATGGGTAAAAAATAGTCACCCAAATGAATGGACATTTCTTAAAACTGCATTTTTGTATGTTTGTAAAATCACAAGGGAAACATAAAAGTTTGGATTGTCATAAATTTTTTTGAAAAAAAAATCATTAATTGCAAATTTTACATGCTCAAAGTAACACAAATCAAAAATGTTTTTGCATGTTCAAAACACTTCAACTTTGAAAGTGGACAATCTTTTTTTTTCCAAATGTTTTTTTTTTCTACATGTGCACCATTCTTTTTGAAAAATGGAGAGGTTTTTAACATTGATGATTAGAAGGGCAAAAGGATTTGAATCAATGAAAATGATTTAAAATTTTGATTTGAGCACATTTGGTTCAAACATGTTTTTGACCCTAAAAGTATAGATTCTGAAAATGTGGCATTAACAAAAGTTGCTCACATTTATGTGATAAAGGACATGTATGCATAATATATATTATATATATTCAATTTATAGTCAAAATATATTTATGTATATTATGAAATGTTCAAATGGGTATCCAAAATACAAATTTTAAAGTTATAAACCAACATGATAAAAATGACACATGTCATGTGTAGACCTTGGAAAAGGACTTTTACCTTGGCACCCCTAGCTCCTTTTACAATGTTTTCACCCACATGTCAACACATCATTTGTTGTTAATGTTGACCAAATAAATCACATGTTAATCATTAATAATAATACATATATGTTTAGTCATGGATGAAAATGTATTTTGTTGACTTTTATTTTCAATCTAAAGACCATGCCATTTGCAACTATGGTCACATGCAACTTGTTAAACATGAATAGTGGGATTTTAATGCATATGTCACATGTGATTAAAAATTAGTCACAAAAACCAATCACAAAATCTCATTTTTCTTTAGTGATCATAACTATCTAACCATATGAACTTCATTAAAAGGATAGGTTACTAAGGTGTAACCTAGGGTGAAAACATGGTTAAGGGGTGCTCATTTTTCCTATTTTGGAGACTTCACATCTTAAAGTAATTATAATTTTTATAATTAGAATAATTATCAAAAGGTACAAACATGTTAAAATAAGTCAATTGGTGATCATTGTTCAAAAAATAAAAGTAGGTGGAAATTGTTTTTTAAAACATTTTAAGGATTTTACCAATGTTATAAATTTTGGGATGTACTCGCCATATTAAATAAACCATATATGGTAATCCCCAATCTATATATTACCATTCAAACTATTTTATTTATTTTAAAAATGTTATATTTATTTTTTCCCCATATAAAAATTATTTAAATGATGTGTTATTAATGTTTGAACAATCATGCATATTCATACATATTTTTTGGAACTTGAATCTTTCATTTAAATGACAATGTTAAGCCCTTCAAAAGCAATTTTTTCCTTACATAGGTTAGAAGTGCTAAAAACCTACTTTTCAATATGAATTATAAATTCATTTTGTGTTTGTAACATGGTAAAACTATTTAAAACATTATTTGAATGATCCATATTAAGAATGAATTTTTTAAATGAAATCTTGTGATTATACTTTATGAGCATTTACTTTGTTCAAAATGGAACAACAACACCAAATCAAGAAAAATGAGTGAAAGTAAGTTGGAAAAAAGATAAACACAACATCTTAAGCTTTAAATACTTTTCCATGTCATACTACATGTGCTCATGTAATTTAAATGTTAATTTTCAAAGAATGTGTCATACTTCTTAACATCCAAAGTTGACAATTTTATTTTTTTGCATTTGAATATTTTTTTTGGCCCATTTTAACATGTTTATGCCCCAAAGTATGAATCTTATCATTATCCTTTTTTGTCACAAACATTGATAGGCCACCTTATAAATATGCCTAAAAAATGTGATTGGTCAAAAACTCCATGTGAAATCTTGAAGATTTCAATGTGAAATGGAAAAAACTAAAAATAAATAAAATGACAACCTTTTAGTTTTTTTGAATGAAATTTTAAGGTATTGAGAAATTTTCAATGCATCTTATTTTTAAATTCATTATTTGATAGTGGTTTATTTATGTATTGTACATATTATAATATTGGCCTATAAATGCCCAAAAGGGGTTCCCCATAATGTGCTTTCACCTTTCCCTTGAATCTTGACCTTGAACAACAAATGGTAATTGAAGATTGAATGACAAATTTTAGGCAACAAACCATGATTGCGTTGCAATAGTTGATTATCTATAAGGTAATATGATGAGAAACATTTTGAAAAATCCATCCATTGTGTTGTAAGGACAATTTTTTTATTATCAATGGTCATGTACAAACTCATGCAAATCCAACTTTAATAGCATATGAGAAGTAGGAAATTAGATAGATGTTGATACCAATGTTAAGATGAACAAAGTTCAAGGATGGATTTTACCAATATCACACAACCTTGCATTGTGAGTAATGCCATTTAGAATTTTTGCAAATGGAGCAAAGGTTTTTGGTTGCCAACATCTAGTTTGCTTTTACCTTGGTTATTGTCTCAATAGCTAAATGCCATATTTAGATTTATTTCATCACAAGCTATAAATTCTAGAGCAAGAACACATTAGGGTTATCCATCCATTTGAGATGTAACATGGAAACAACCATGATGCCAACAATTTATCCTTGTGCAACTTCAATTGAAAACTTATATACTCAAATTTACATTCAACCAAACATCAATTTAAGATACATGTGTGTCAAAATACATATAATATCAACTCACTTTTTTACAATAGTGAATTTTTTTTAAAAAAAATTATATTATGAATTTTCAAGATGGACTTTCGAAGTTAGGGCAATGTTACTTGGTCATAGTCCACAATTTGTGTTATGGACTTATAAATGCATCATGACCTATACCAATACATGTTTTTTTTGAGGGGCGTAATGATATAATAAATACTTGTCGAGATTGGACTAATTCCATGGAATATAGATATTTTATGGCATTATGGAAACGTGTTATTTATGTATTGAAAATCTTTGAAAATCATATATTGATGGCTTTTGGGTTGATTTTTCAATTCATATTAGTATTAGAGAGGATTTTGAAGCATGGTATTTTATTTATTTGCAAATTTGTAGTTTTGGGGGGAATGACTACCATTTTGAGATAACAAACACCCTATGATACATTATGAATATGACTCATTATGGACTCCACACTTTCCATTTTTTTCACTAAAAGAATTCATGGTTTAATTAACCAAAGTTTGTGATAATAAAGGAGCCAACATAGATAGTTGTCAAAAAGACCATCTACTCATTTTGGACAATTCAATTTTAACATGTTTAGTGTGATTGGGGTGGTCTTTTTGCTTAGCAAAAAAGTGGACGATTTAATTGGTCATTTTGATTAGTGGAAGGAATGGTCATTTTAACTATCAAATTTTTGCCCAAATAAAATCAATTATCTTTTAAGGATTATCTTCAAAAATAATATTGAATTGTGGTTGGTAAGTAGATGGGTGGTAAATAGGTTTTAGTAGATTGCAAAAAGGTAGACAAATAGGTAGGTGGTAGCGTAAATTAACTAATCTAGATAATCTAATTAACATAATTTAGCCTACTTATCCTAGCCCCCTAGCCATGTACATATGTTATAAGTATGTAGAAATTGAAGACCTCACCTTCACAATGATAAACTAAATCCCTACCAATAGACCACACCTTGATATGATAACAATTTTTATTTGGTCAAATACACTAAGTTTATATAAGTAAGTACTTAAAGAATGTTAGGTAATTAATAGGTAGGTTGGAGGTAGGTTGTAAGATTGTTGGTAAATAGGTAAATAGGTTATAAGAGGTAGGTAGGTAGGACGTAGGCAGGGATAAAATTATGGTGTATTTAACCAAACTAGATGTTATAGTCATGATTTTCTGCAAGTGATGAAATGTAATCAAAGGAACTATAAAATAATTGTATTGTATCTTTGCATTTTTAAATTTGTAAATATATTTTACATATTACAAATATGAATGTGAATTTTGTCTCATATGGAATAAAAGAAGTTATAAAATTTCAATCACATGAATTGGTCAAACATGTTATACATGACATGCAAAAATCAAAACTTTCAACTTTTTTATTTTATTTTACAAACATGCTCTAAGAAAATATATTTTAGAAATTCCATAATGGACATAAAAATGAGAAATTAGAAATAAATAAATGGGAATAGGGTACAATCATACTAACATGTTCTAAAAGCAATCGTAACCACTACTTAATGTTTTGAATTTTGGATTGTAAAATATTACAATAACAATAAATAATTTTTTTTATAAAATTTTATTTTGAATACATTATGTACATATCATAAAAATTTGGAATCAATCTAATGAATGAAAAATATGTATAAGGACTTTTAACCTCTTGTAACCATTGCTTAAAAGATGCATTAAAGCAATTTAAAAATAATTTTGACACTAAAAGCACAATTTGAAAATATTTTTTAATGACATATTTTTGGATATTTTAAAATATACACCTTAACATAATAGTATCAAGAAAACTTTAAAGGTTCTTTTTTTAAAGACATATTTTAAAAATCTAAAAATATTTTAAGAATAAAGTAGTGGTCTAAGGGGGCATGTGTGGCTCCTAATAGTGTGGTTGGATCCAACAATATGTTTGTATTTTCAATATGAAGAATAGTGTGACGCCAATGATTTCATCTAATAAGGCCTAAAGCACAATGAACATTTGACAAATTTTTGATTAAAAAGTAATTAAGATTGGATAAATAAATAAATAAATGAAATGAAACCAAAATTTCACATTCTTATTAACCATTATAATAGAAATTTATATAGGGGGGAAAAAATATTATAGATCAAAGTTATTGAATCATTTAAAAAGAGGTTATGGACTTTCAAAGATGAGTGTAATGTTAGGGCTTGGAATTGTGAAATTCTAACAAAAGAATTGCAAAATTTTTGTACTTGTGTGAACTTTGGATTCACTAAAATAGAATCATTGCAACATACTTTCACCCATAGGTTGTAAATGGTAGGTCAAAAGTAAAAAGGTAAATGGTAGATAGGTTATAGGATGGAAGGATCATAGGTAAGTAGGCCTTTGCTAACTAGTTAGCCTAACCTATTATCTAGCATCTAGGATGTCCCATTTGATTATAATACCATTAGTCATCTTGACCAAAGATGTCATTTGTTTTTGTTCAACTTGATTAGATGTCCCACATGATTAAAAATTTATTAGCCATCGTGACCAAGGGTGTCATTTGCTTTTGTCCAACTTGACTAGATGTCCCACTTGAAAGAAGTCATTGGCCATTTTGATCAAAGTGATCATTTTTTTTTGTTCAACTTGATTGAATGTTCAATTTGACAAAAAAATAAATAGGTCATTCTAATCAAGTTGCTTGGTCAAAAAATACACATGTCATTCAAGCACTAAGCCTTTATTCAAAATGTACATGTCCATTAATCAAGAAAGGTTACTTAATCCACATGAACCATTTGAAAAATCATGAATTTTTGTAATGTTTTGGTTCACCTTAATATATTTTCATCCATTTTCACATTGGTTAAAGATTGACCCAAAATTTTGTCCTAAAATTTTGCACAAATCTGCGTAGTCTTTTCCGTATGGGCAAATCAACAAATTTCAGTATTATATATTATGCATGATATGATACTCTCCACATGTGAAGGTGAGGTAGATGGATCCAACTATTTTGTTCTAATAAAAATAATGTTGGGTCAAAAAAAAATTTCCTTTTCCTATCTTTCCAAAGTCTAGTTGTTTAGAAAACATTTCAAGACATAAAACATAATGGGTTTTATCTTGAGTTGCATTCATGTACTTGCCTAAACCTAGATTGTTTGCCTACTACATCCATGAATATCTTTGTATCAAACCCTTATTTGTGAAGTTGTGGACTTTGTATTGAGTTCATGTGATCAAATTGAATTCTTAATTACTTTTCTTTAGGGTTTTATGCCAACGTGTTTTGTAGCCTAACTAAAGTGGACAAATTGGATCCCATGGATGAAAAGTCTTTGAATGGAATCGACCTATTAAACAAAAAGGTATTACAGAGATATGCAAGTCCCACTTCTAGTTCATTTTTGGGCACATTTCCTTTTCAACACCTATGACATGTGTCATGGCATGTGTATGTGATATGAGGATGATTTAGTTTTAACATTATTGTGGATGTTATTCCATTTGCATAATCATTACAATTTACATAATTAATTTTGTTTGTGTTATAGAATACCATGTTTGTGACAATAAAGGCTAGGATTTCAATGTGGATTCTCTTTATCACAAAGACATATTTCAATGTATGCAAAAGGAATGGTCGTTGACCAAACACATATTGAACAAACCACGGTAATAGGAACAAAAAAATGGTCATCCAAACTTACAAGGTACAATCTCATTTTTGTTCATTTGAATTGTCTTGTATAATTTTTTTGTCATCACAAAATGTGTTTTTCAATTGACTAGACAACAATCCATTATTATTTAACATTTTCAATATACACCTCAACACATTTAGAAATCCAATATCTTTCACTAGAATATTAACATGTTATTTTACTTGGAATGATTGTTGAAGTCTCATCAAGACTTCTAAAACTTCCTAGTTACCAATGTAGTTGAATAACAAGTTATGCTTTCAATTTAAGATTTAGCTTGTTCAATTCACCAAAACATCAACTGGTGCAAATTATAGTATAAATTAATTTATATGTCTTACAACATAACTAACTAGGATCAAATATGCTTAATCAATCCTATCATTGGGTACATAAAAAATTGAAGAGGCACATGAAGTGTAACCATTGTTTACATGATTAAAATTGTATTTAATTCCAAAATCTCAGGAATGTTCAATAGATTTATGGCACAATGTTTATAATGTATAAATGTTCATGTCACTACATTGAAACCATGCCTTTTAAGCCCCTAGTATAATGACTACAATGATTGACATGACTAATTTACTTACTAGTTCAAAATGACTAGAGGGGTACTTTTTGTTCAATTTCTCCCTTTCAACACATAGGCATATTTTATTTGACTAGGTCAACCAAAAACTTTAATCAAATCAAACAATGTCAATTACACATGAATCGGTTCATGCCTATGTGATGTTGATCTTATTATGGTGTGATTAATTTTAATTGCTCTTTGGATGATATGATATGCTACAAACTATATGTGCCAAATGTATTAGATATGTAAGTGCCCTAGGCATGTAAGTAAGTAGATTGTAGATTGATAATATAATTAAATTGAGGTTGGCAATAGGTAGGTAGGCAAATAGGTAATAGATATGTAGGTAGTTGAGTAAGTAATAGGTATGTAAGTAGG
>Ga0116228_10004498_pt1 | contig 12370 bp, 10 predicted proteins | sample S1TSphfallax_2_FD_89694 | JGI IMG/M metagenome (GOLD analysis project Ga0116228, IMG submission 89694) | Host-associated microbial communities from peat moss isolated from Minnesota, USA - S1T2_Fc - Sphagnum fallax MG | ecosystem: Host-associated > Plants > Peat moss > Unclassified | place...
ACTCGAGCTCCTTCACGACTCGCGCGAACCGCCGCTCGAATACCAGGGACAAGCCGGCTACCTCGCCGGAGTGCCGCGACTCGGCATTCCCGGACTACGGCTTGCCGACGGGCCGCCGGGAGTGTTGACCCGCCACCCATCGCAGGCTGAAACCGCCACGATGGGGGTGGCAGCGACGTTTGACGTCAGCCTCGCCGAGCAGAATGGCGTGGTGATCGGACGGGAAGCCCGGTCGCTCGGCATTGACGTCGCCCTTCAGCCGTTCGTCAACATCGACAGAGATATCTCATTTGGGCGTGCCTACAATACATTTGGCGAGGATCCATTGCTGACCAGCCAGATGGCCGCAGCGGAAATCCGCGGCATCCAGTCGCAATCGGTCATGGCCATGGTCAAGCACTTCATTGCCTACGATACCGCAGCCGCAGACGTGTGGCTGGACGAGCAAACGCTTCACGAAATCTACCTGGCACCATTCGAGGCGGCGGTGCGCGCCGATGTGGCCTCCGTCATGTGCTCGTACAATCACGTCAATGGTCCCTATGCGTGCGGCAGCGAGGCAGTTCTGAACGGTATTTTAAGGCACGAATTGGCTTTCAAGGGGTTCGTCACTTCGGATTGGGGTGCGACGCATTCGGCGCTATTTTTGAACACCGGCCTCGACGTCGAGATGATCGATGGTCCCGATAGCAGTGGCTACCAGGAGCCAGCGTTCTTGGGTGCCGAGGCGGCCGCGTATCCGCCAGCCATGGACTCGCACGGTGAGGCCATGGGCGACATCTACGGCGGCAGCATTCCGGAAGAGCCGGAAACTCCAGCAACGCAGGACAACGATTCGGGTTCCAAGGTCGATGCATTGACCATCGACGAGGCGATGCGTTCCGGGCGGGTCAGCGAAACGACCGTGACCAGGGCGGCAGGCCACGTTCTCTACGAAATGGAACGTTTCGGTTTCCTGGATCGCAAGGCGAAACGGGCCGTGACCGCGCATGCGCTCGAGGCCAACGCGCGGATCATCGAGAAAACTGCGGAGGAAGCGGCCGTCCTTTTGAAGAACACCGGCGGTGCTCTGCCCCTGAATCCCGCCGACCTGCAGTCGGTCGTGTTCATCGGCCCGACGGCCGCCCAGACCGACGCCATCGGCATCAATGGCGAACGTTCGATGGGCATGCCGGAAAGGCAGGTCGGTCCGATCGCAGCCCTGCAAGCACTGTCCGGTGTTGCCCGCCTGCCCTTCGCCATCGCCGACGACATGACCGGCACCCCGGTACCCGCTGCCGCACTAAGCCACGACGGCCAGACGGGTCTTACACGACTCGGGAGCGCCGGCCTCGCGGTGGATCCAACCATCAACTTCACGGTTGCAGAGGGCAATGCGCTGCCAGCCAATACGACGGCCACGTGGACCGGCATGATAAGGATTGAAAAGCCCGGTGACTATTGGCTCTATCTCCAGGCTTTGGGCACAAATGCCAGTCTGTTCATCGATGGCAAGCGAGTCGGGGTTACGGGAACTTTTCAGGGAGACGTGCATGGCGATATCCTACAGGCGAATCAAGATAACGCCGTTCCAACCACGGACGGATTAGATAACGTTCGTCATGCCGTCGAACTCGAGGCGGGCCAGCACCCGATACGCGTCGAGATCAGCCCGGACAGCTCCAATGCGCCCGTCCAATTGCGGCTCAACTGGTACACACCGGACCAACGCCAAGCCGATCACGATTCGGCCATTGCCGCAGCCCGGCGCGCCAAGGTGGCCGTGGTTTTCGCGTGGGCGCGCCGCTACCCCTCTTTCCTGTTGCCGGGTGACCAGAATCAATTCATCGAAGACGTCGCCGCGGTCAATCCGAATACCATCGTGGTGCTCAACACCAGCCAACCCGTCGCCCTGCCCTGGGCCACGCGCGTGCGGGGTATTCTGGAAATGTGGTGGCCGGGCGATGAAGGCGGCTGGGCCACGGCAAAACTGCTGCTCGGCAAGATCAGTCCCGCCGGACGACTACCGGTGACCTGGGCTCGGCAGATCGAAGATTATCCGGCGACGGACCCGCGTTTCCCGGAGCGTTCGGCCGCGGGCATCGATCACAAGACCACCTACAGTGAGGGCTTGAACGTGGGTTACCGATGGTTCGATCGGGAGACCATTGAACCGCTGTTTGCATTCGGCCATGGCCTTTCCTACACCACCTTCGACTACTCCGCGCTTACGATTGCTCGTACCGCGGATCATGGCCTGGATGTGCGGGTCCGCATCAAGAATACCGGTCACATGAACGGCGACGAGGTACCACAAGTCTACCTGGGTGCCCCGAACGATGCGCCTGCGGGTGTGGCGTTTTCACCGCGCAGCTTGGTGGCTTTCGAGCGGATCAAGCTGCATGCCGGTGAGGCAAGGATCGTCACGCTGCATGTTCCACTGCGCCAATTGCAGTATTGGTCGAGCATCCGCCAGGCATGGGTGATCGCCCACGGTAAGCGCGTAGTGAGCGTCGGGCCGTCATCACGTGATCTTCGTCTGGAACGAGCCATCGACTGAGCAGCCGGTGCGCGTCGACCGCCTTCAGCCCGGCGTGGGGTTGACCCTCCGGCCGAAACGTCGCGCAGTTTGCGACCGGGGCAGCGCGGCAACCACATCCGCCAGAGCGGATGCCTCGGGCAAGGTGCTCTGCGCGAGCAGCAACCCACGAAATGCGAGCGCCGCTGCCGACAAGCGTTTTTCGCACCGATGCACGATGTACCAACGGCGGATGAGCGGAAAACCTTCAACAGGCAAGACGACGAGACGCCGCAACTCGAGCTCCAGATCGATGGTTTGCGCCGAGACGACGCCGCACCCAAGACCCGCCTGAACCGCCTGTTTGATCGCCTCATTGGTGTTGAGTTCGCATCCCGGCACGTACTCGAGCCCGTGTGCGGCGAAATGCCGTTCCATCGTGGCGCGCGTCCCCGAACCCGGCTCGCGCACCACCAGGGTTTCGCGCGCGAGTTGGGCCATCGAGATCGAACTCGCGCCGGCGAGCGCATGAGTTGGCGCCGCGATGACGACCAAGGGATTATCCATGAAATACTGCGCCACCAATTCCGCGCTCTCGGGAGGCTGGCCGGTGATCGCGAGTTCAGTGCGATTATCGGCGAGCGCGGCGAGTACGGATTCGCGATTCGCGACCTCCAAGCTGATGCGCATCCCGGGATGTCTTTCGCTCAAGCTCACGATCAACGGCGGCAGAAAATAATTCGCGGTCGACACCACCGCGATCCGCAACCAGCCGCGCGTCAAGTCGCGGAATTGATCCATCGCCGCCTCCATTTCGCGGTGCTGCGCGGCGAAGCGTTGCGCGTGAATCCGCAACTCCCCTCCGGCTTCCGTCAAGAACAGACGTTTACCGATCTGTTCGAGCAACGGCAGGCCGATCTGATCCTCCAGCTGCTTGATCTGCATGGACACGGCCGGCTGGGTGAGGTGTAGCTGGTTGGCCGCTCGAGAGATCGAACTAAAGCGCGCCACCGCCTCGAAGATCTGCAGTTGTCGAAATGTGACGTGCATGTATTGTTCTTGATGACGCTGCTTTGGAAGCCAACCCATAAGCCGCCCTTATCATAACAGCACAAGCATTGAATTGTCGCGCGGCGTGCATCCGCCTATCTTCGGTCGCACAAGAACCGCAGGAGAACAGCGTGGCAGATAAGAGCTATACCGCCGGAGTCAAGGATTACCGCAAGACCTATTGGACGCCCGACTATGTGCCGTTGGATACGGATCTGCTTGCGGTCTTCAAGATCGTCGCCCAGAGCGGTGTGCCGCGCGAGGAGGCTGCGGCAGCCGTCGCGGCGGAATCCTCAACCGGAACGTGGACGACGGTATGGACCGATCTGCTCACGGATCTCGACTATTATAAGGGTCGGGCTTATCGCATCGAAGCGGTGCCGGGCGATAACAACGCTTTCTATGCCTTCATCGCCTATCCCCTCGACTTGTTCGAAGAGGGTTCGGTGGTCAACGTGCTCACCTCATTGGTGGGCAATGTGTTCGGCTTCAAGGCCGTCCGCAGCCTGCGACTCGAGGATCTTCGGTTCCCGCTCTCATATGTTAAAACCTGCGGTGGACCGCCAAACGGCATCCAAATGGAGCGTGACCGGCTGAACAAATACGGCCGCGCGCTGTTGGGCTGCACGATCAAGCCGAAGCTCGGGCTGTCCGCCAAGAACTACGGCCGGGCGGTGTACGAGTGTCTGCGCGGCGGACTCGATTTCACCAAGGACGACGAGAACATCAACAGCCAGCCGTTCATGCGCTGGCAGCATCGCTTCGAGTTCGTGATGGAAGCCGTGAAAAAAGCGGAGGCCGAAACGGGCGAGCGTAAGGGTCATTACCTCAATTGCACCGCGCCAACGCCGGAAGAAATGTACAAGCGCGCCGAATTTGCCAAGCAGCTCGGTGCGCCCATCATCATGCACGACTTCTTGACCGCGGGCTTCACGGCCAATACGGGCCTTGCGAATTGGTGCCGCGAGAACGGCATGCTGCTGCACATCCATCGCGCGATGCATGCCGTCCTCGACCGCAATCCGTACCACGGAATCCATTTCCGGGTACTCACCAAGTGCTTGCGCTTGTCGGGCGGCGATCATCTGCATTCGGGCACCGTCGTCGGCAAGCTCGAGGGCGACCGCGAAGCGACGCTGGGTTGGGTCGATTTGATGCGCGAACCGTTCGTTCCGGAGAATCGCGCCCGCGGCATTTTCTTTGACCAAGATTGGGGTTCGATGCCGGGCGTGATGCCGGTGGCATCGGGAGGTATCCATGTCTGGCACATGCCGGCACTCACCGGCATTTTCGGCGACGACGCCTGCTTCCAGTTCGGTGGCGGCACGCTCGGGCACCCTTGGGGTAATGCCGCGGGTGCACACGCCAATCGCGTGGCACTCGAGGCCTGCGTCGAGGCCCGCAATCAGGGGCGGCCGGTGGAACGTGAAGGGCGCGAGATTCTCGCCGAGGCGGCGCAGCACTCACCCGAGCTCAAGATCGCGATGGAAACGTGGAAAGAGATCAAGTTCGAGTTCGACACCGTCGACAAGCTCGACGTGGTCAACGCGTAAAGCTACCCGACGATTCATAACGCAGACCGGTTACCGGCACACGCAACGGAGTTTCAAGAATCATGCCCGAAGTTTTAGCTTACAAAACGACCGAGCGGCGCGGCGAGACCTTCTCGTACCTGCCGCCCATGACCCCTGACCGCTTGCGCCAGCAGATTGCCTATCTGATCGCCCAGGGGTGGAACCCCGCGATCGAGCACACTGAACCGGAGAAATTGTTCTCGAGTTTCTGGTATCTGTGGAAACTTCCGTTCTTTGGCGAACGTTCGATCGAGCGCATACTGGCCGAACTCGAAGCGTGCCATCGCGCCAATCCGGGTCACCTCGTGCGCCTGCTCGGCTATGACAACTACACCCAGTCGCAGGGTACGGCCTTCATCGTCTACCGGGCGACGTCGCGCTGATCCCTCTCGAATGACCCGCGTACCATGAGCCACACCTCAACCTGCATTCCGAGCGGCCGAGCTGCCGCGATCGCCCGGCGCCAGGCGCTTTCGGCCGGCAAAGCGGCTCTTCCGCCAGCCACTGAGCGCGTGCGCAACGGCGACCGAAGCGCTGCGCCGGCACCGGCCGTCTCGGCCGCGCAGGCGGGCCTCGCCAAGCCGGCCCCGCAAGCGGCCTCGCCGCCGCCCTTGGCCGCCGCGCCGGCCGCGGCGCCCGCTCCGCCTATGGCGCCGATCACTCTGACCGCGGCTCCGTCGGCGTCGCGACCAGACCTCTTGGGGAGGCGGATGTCGATGGAGCGCCGTCGCCGGCTCTCGGCCGGTAAGGGCGGGCTTGGCGTCTCCCCGAATGGTGCTGGAAGTGCTGGATCGGGAAATGCTGCGTCGATCCCAGGATTCTCGACTTTCTCGGGATCGCGTCCCGACCTCTTGGGAAAACGGCTGTCGATGGAGCGCCGTCGCCAGCTCTCGGCCGGTAAAGGCGGACTGACCATCTCCCCCCTCGCCGGGAGTGCGGGAGCTCCGGCCAGCACAGCCGCCAACGATACGGGCACGCATGGGTCGCATTCAGTACCCCTGCGCGGGCGCGCGAAGCGCGAAGGCCTGCTCCAGTCAGTCGCGAAAGCGTCGGTGACCCCGTCGAACCCGGCGCTAACGCCGAGGAACACGGCGGTAACCCCGAGCTTCGGCAAGCACACGGTGACCGGCTCGCGAATCGGCAAGGGTTCGGAGGTCACCGGCGGCGAAGCGGGTACCAGCCTGCCGGTGTCAGGCACCCAGTGCATCAGTGTCGCCGCCGGCTACGCAGCGCGCAGCGGCGGGCCCAAGGTCGGCTATGCGCGCACGCCGCAGGGTGGGATCGTCTCCGGCTCGCTGGTTCGAAGCACCGTGCGCGTCACGGGTGATGAAGCGGGTGCCCGCACGCGGATCACCGGGGAAGCCGACCAACGTTTGGAGGATGATCTGACCGAACGAGCCGCCGACGGCGGACTGGTTGCGGCACAGTTCCAAAGGCAGATCGCCCCCCATGCCCAGTCCGGGTTCGCAGCGAATCTTGGTCGCAACAGCGGCCGCGTAGGGTCGCGCGAACGCGAGCGCTCCGCGCCGCTTGAATCGACCGAGAGCGGCTTGTCGATCACCGGTTCGGCCGTCGGGCGCACCATCCGCGTCACGGGCGATGAGGCGGGCGCGTGTCGTCAAGTCACGGGGGATCAATATATGAGCCCGGCGCGCGCCCAGGCCGAGTGCGGCGGCAGGGGCGGCGGGACAGCACCGGCGGCGCAGGTAGGAGCCATGCGCCGCGATCCGGTGAGCGGCGCGAAGGTATCGGTCGCCGAGACCGCGGGGCGGCAGCGAGTCACCGGCTGCAACGTCGAACACGACCCGCGCGTGACCGGCGATGCGGTGGGATCCTCCGCCGTGCTGACCGGAACCCCCTATCATGGCACTGGCCCAATGAGCGCCAACCGCGATCAGGCGGCGGCGCGGCGCGCCGCTCGCTCCGCCACGGCAGTGACCGGCGACACGCCGCTGCTGGCGCAGTCTGTCACCGGCGCTGGACGCGGCGCGGCGCTCGCCATCAGCGGCACACCGTACTTTGGCGAAACAGCGCCGGCTGCCGTTGCGGACAATCCGGTGGCCGCCCTCGAGGCACGCTTCTCGATCCGCTCGCCGCAGCGCACCGCGCAACTGCTGGCGGCCGACGCCGCGGCCTCCGCGCCACCGGCCGAGCGCATCACGGGCTCATTTGCCGTCGGCCATGACAAGGTGACCGGCAATCTCGAGTTTCGCTTCACGCCGCGCCGCGCCGCGGAGGCCGACGCGCGAGCCGCCCATAGCCGGCTGTCGGGCGAAGGCAGCAGCAAGGGTCGCACCATCACCAATGGTTCATGGACCGAGCATGCTGCCGTGACCGGGACCGATGGCTCCAGCTCAGTGGAACGTAATCCCAGCGAGCGCGGCGGCAAGCCGCACACCTTTGCCGGCGCAGTACGCTTCAAATCGCTGGCCAAACAAGAGGAGGGAAAGCAGCTGGTCACGGGATTGTTCGGCTGGTCATCCAAGACGGGAGCGAAGGTGACCTTGTCGGGAGGAGCCCAGGGATGAAGCGGGCCATGCAGCGCCGGGTGCCGCAGAGCGGCACGTTTTGGCAGCGCCACCCGGTGTTGCCGACGGTTGAGTTGCGCCCCGCCGCTGCCGCCCAAGTTCAGGCGACCGCGCTCCAGATGGCCGCTGCGCACGGCAGCCACCACCCGCTCGCCGAGGCGCGGCAAAGCCGAGGATTGCTCGAGCGAGCGCGGGAGATCGATGCGGCTTTCGCGCGCATCGAGCCATCATTGCGCGCGCTGGCGGAGCGACAGTTCGACGACTCCTTCGCAGCGCGGGCCGGTGCCGATCTCGAGGCGGCGCTCGGCTTCAAGGTGCCGACGGCAATGCTGCGCACGGACTGGGCACGGCCGCTAGACCTGCGCCGCCTGTATGCCCGCTGCGTGCTCGAAACTTTTTGCCAATTGATAACGCGCCAATTCGACCGTGGCCTCGCGCAGATGAGCGACGGTGAAAGCGCCGCGGAGTTGATCCAGCGCTGGGGTTTTCATGCCATCGACATCGCGCCCTGCGCCGATGGGCGGCTGAGCGGAGTAATCGATTACATACTGCGCGTCCCTCCCTCGGTGATCGCGTATCGCAAATCCTACGCGGGTGCCATGTTCGACGTCGAGGAGTCGCTGCGCCACTGGGAAGCGGTCGAACTGCGGCGCTGGCGCGAAGGGGTGCCGAATGCTGCGGACTCGCCCACACGATTCCTCAAGATTGGGGTCTATCACTTCAGCAGCATCGATCCGCTGCATGCCGGGTGTGCCGCGCACGGCAGCGATACCGGCAAGGCCGCCGCGACCCTCGCCGAACGCCTAAGGCAGTTCGACCAGGCGGTGCAGGCCACGCACTGCTGCGGGGCCGCCGTTGCCACGCTGCTCATCGGCATCGACACCGATACCGATGCCATCCGCATGCACGTACCTGATGGCGCCGGGATTACCCACGTCGATCGGTACGTCGACAACCTGGCTCTGTACGGCCGCACCCTGGCTCTGCCGCGTGACGACGCCAAAGAGGCAATTCGCCAGGCTGTCGCGGCGTGCGCCGATGTCTCGGCCGATGACGCCGCGACGACCGGCATGCGCTGGTTTTGCGGCTACCTCCTCAAGAACAACATGGCCCAGATCGACGCGGTGCGCGACTGGCATGGCGTAAGTTACGGCGATCGCGGCCATACCGAGCGGTTGATCATCGTCGGCGATGCGGTCGACGACGTGCAGCTGCGCAACCTCGCCTTCCAGGCCCAGATGGATACCGTGGAGGAAGGCGCCCCCGATCTTGATGTGGGCGTGCATATCCTCGAGAAGGTGCAGGGCGAACGCGACTTGCCGGTGCCGGTGTTGGTGCATTTTCGCTACGACCCGCGGATACCCGGCTCGCGGCAACGCGCGGCGTATCGTGCGCGGCGTTTGCAGTCGGCCATCGAAGCGCGCTACAGCGCTCTGGCGCAGACTGGCGGGCTGTATGTGCATTCGGTGATCCGCGCGTTGCATGGGGTTGAAATCGACGGAGTGGAGAGCAGCGCGGAGGCGGCGGCATGAAAATTTGTCAGGTCGAAGGGACCCTGGTCGCTACTGCGCGCATCGGCAGTCTGCAGAACCGGCGGCTTCTGGTGGTCAAGGAGCGCGGCAGCAACGGCAAGCAGGTGGCGGTCGATCCAGTGGGTTGCAAACCCGGCGACTGGGTCATCGCGGTGGGCAGCTCCGCGGCGCGCGATGCGGCCGGGAGCAAGGATTACCCGAGTGATCTGACCATCGTCGGGATCATCGATTACTGGGACGACGCCAGCGGCCAGGCGGGCGCGAATGCGGGAGCGAATCCAGCTCCGAAAACGAGTTCGAAAGCGGGAGTGAAAACGGATGCAAATCCTTCGCGTCGTACGTGACCTCGTGACCACGAAACGTAATTTTTGGCTGTCCGCCAAGGCGCTGCGGGTGGTCGAGGACCATCGCGGCAACCTCGAAGTCGCGCTCGATCCGCTGGGCGCGAAGCCAGGTGACTTCGTGGTCACCATCGGGCTGTCGGCCGCACGCACGGCCGCCGGCAACCCGAATATCACCACCGACCTTACCATCGGCGGGATCATCGATCACTGGGATGAGGAGCGCTGGCGCAACTGACGGCAACGCCGGACGACTCAAAATGTTCAAGACGTCAATCATTCAAAGCGTAAGGAGTAAGGACGATGGCTAGCGAGAAATTGGGTATTGCACTCGGTATGATCGAGACACGCGGTCTGGTGCCGGCGATCGAAGCGGCGGACGCCATGACGAAGGCGTCTGAGGTGCGGCTCGTGGGCCGGCAATTCGTCGGCGGTGGCTATGTGACCGTGCTGGTGCGCGGCGAGACCGGCGCGGTGAACGCGGCGGTGCGCGCGGGCGCCGATGCATGCGAGCGCGTGGGCGACGGGCTGGCCGCGGCGCACATCATCGCCCGCCCGCATTCGGAGGTCGAACAGATCCTCCCTTTGCAGGCGGCCGGCGCCGACGCCGACGGCGTCCGTAGCTGACCGCCCGCGGCTGACCGCCCGTAGATGACCTAGTAGGGTCGTCTATTGGGCTCGTCGGACGCGGTGCCAAGGGGAGCTTTGATGAGCCTTTCGACATTGCCTATACCGGAGGGTTGGAAATCGGTGGAGCACCCGCCGTCGCTGTTCCGCCGGTTTCAATTCACGTCTTACCGCGACACGCGCGCCTTTCTCGAGCGGCTGGCGGGGCTGTCGAAGGAAACGGGACTGTATCCGGATCTGGGCTTCGGTACGACACACGTCAACGTGACCGTCTACGGTCCCAACGGCGGTCCACTCGGCACCGGGGAGGTGGACTTTGCGGTGCGAGCTGCGGCACTGGAAAACCCGCAGTAGCGCGGCACTGGCCATGGCGCGAGACTTAAAGCATGCAGCCACCGTCCATTGACGTCGCCGTCAGTATCATGCGCTCGTCTGACGGGCGGGTGCTCATGGCCGAACGCACCGCGCGGCAGATCTCAGCCGGCTTTTGGGAGCTACCGGGCGGCAAAGTCGATCCCGGTGAAACGCCGCAGCAGGCAGCGGTGCGCGAACTGGCGGAGGAGATTGGCGTGCACGCGCTCGCCGTGCGGCCCTGGGTTTGCTACGAGCACGTCTACCGCACCCGCCGCCTGCGATTGTTTTTTTTCCGCATCGAACGCTGGTCCGGCATGCCGGTAGGCCGCGAAGGACAGCGTATCGCGTGGGTCGATCCCGCGGCCCCCGAGGTTGCGCCAATTCTGCCGTCGGTCGAACGGCTGCTGTTCGGGCTCGGGCTGCCGGCGTTGTGCGCGGTCACCCGGACGGAGCGTGACGGCGGCCCGCGAAACACTCTCGAGCGCCTCGCGGTCGCGTTGCAGGCGGGCCTCAAGCTGATTCAAGTCCGCGAACCGGGAATGGCTCCCGATCAACGCGTCGCCTTCGCGCGCCAGGTCGAAGCACTCGCGCGTCCATTCGGCGCCAGAGTGCTGCTGACCGGATCGGCGCTCGAGGCGCGACGTGCCGGGCTCTCGGCGCTGCATTCCACGGCGGCCGAGGTGCGGCGCCTGTATGCGCGGCCGCCGGTGCGTTTTTGGATGGCCTCATGTCATGATGCGCCCGATCTGGAGCGGGCGACCGCACTCGGAGCCGATGCCGCGGTGCTGTCCCCGGTCGTGTTCCGTCCGGCGCATCCAGAGCGAGCCGCGCTGGGTTGGGAGGGCTTGGAGCGGCTCGCCGCAACCGCCGGCATACCCGTGTATGCCGGGGGCGGAGTCTCCGCCGCACAGCTCGCGGCGGCGCAACGCGCGGGGGCCATCGGTATCGCAACGGCCGAATTCACCCCGCCCGGCGACGAGAGGGCGGCGGCCGCGACACCGCGCAGCGCGGCGCGCCACGCATAAGCCACGCTGAATGTAGTAGAAAAAGCCTTGAATTGTCGATGTCGAGCCGGATGCTAGGATGGTGGTGGGGGAATCCGGAACGTGTACATCACGATGTGCGTCACTGCGTGCATCCGACGCTTAAGGGAATATATGGAGTCAGCATCATTATGGTTGATCGCGGTCGGTCCGGCGTCGCTGGCTCTGGTCGGCGAACTGCCGGGCCCCGGGTCGGGCACTGCGGCGATCGTCAGATTGGCAGCGGCCAGGGTCGCCGCCACCGCCACCGTACTGATCGCGTTGGCCACCGCATGGAAGGTGATCGCATTCGGTCCCTTGCGCTCCGGCTTGATCGGGTCGGACGGCATTGGTTTTAGCCTGTACGTCGATGCGTTGAGCGCTGCGATGTTCTGCCTCGTATCCTTCATCGGGGTGATCGTGGTCCGTTTCAGCGGTAACTATCTCGCCGGCGACCCGGGCCTCGAGCGCTTCATTCGCTGGCTGTGCTCGACCTTGGCGGCGGTCTTGTTCGTGATCCTCGCCGGCAATCTATTGTTCTTCGCGGTCGCCTGGGTGCTGACCAGCCTGGCATTGAACCGGCTGCTGTTGTTTTATCCGAAGCGCCAGGCGGCAATCCTCGCGGCACGCAAGAAATTCATCGTAAGCCGGGTCGGTGAGCTGTGCCTGGCGGGCGTTCTGGTGCTGCTGTACCAAACGTTTGGCAGTCTCGCCTACGCGGATATATTCACAGGCGCGGGCCAGCTGCATGCCGCCGCGGCTCCATGGCAAATTCACGCGGCCGCCCTGCTCCTGGTAATCGCCGCCATGCTCGCATCGGCGCAATTTCCGCTGCATGGCTGGCT
>Ga0116228_10004499_pt1 | contig 12367 bp, 8 predicted proteins | sample S1TSphfallax_2_FD_89694 | JGI IMG/M metagenome (GOLD analysis project Ga0116228, IMG submission 89694) | Host-associated microbial communities from peat moss isolated from Minnesota, USA - S1T2_Fc - Sphagnum fallax MG | ecosystem: Host-associated > Plants > Peat moss > Unclassified | place: USA...
CCCTGTGTGTAGTGGCTTGCCCCTGATGAACATACTGTCACTGTTCAGTTTTGGAAGTAGAGATCAGATTTTCAATCTACAGATTTCCATCAATGGACTTGTTTTGTGGTTTCAAGGTTTTCACTCTATTCATCACTTGCCTCTTCAAGCAGAAAATAGCCCTGACAATTATAGTTGGTTACACACAAGATTTATTGGGGAACGTCGGAAACCAACACTAAGTGGGTGTGGATGGAGACAGGGTAGTCTCACTCTGTCCTTTATGTGCTATTTCTTTTATGATTGGGCATATGACTATGATTGTCATGTTCCTTTTGGTTATGTGAGCCCGAGTGATCATCCACTACAGTTTTATAAAAATGTACTATCCCAAACATGTGAAAGATATACTTGATTCGCCTAGCCTAAGTATGAGCAGGTTTTTTATGGGAAATTTGAGATTTTAAATGGTTAGTCACAGAAAAATAAGCCAGCCTGGTTTATCTCAAAATTGTTTTAGTCAACAAATGGACAGTAGGCATAAGAATTGGCTATGTCAATTTTAGCTACAACACCACAGTTCTCAGTAGCTCATGCTGGCTACTAGTATAGTAGATTCAATTGAACGGATGGCTAAATTTGTGTGAATAAAATGGAATTTCCATTGGCAAATGTCTCTCAGATTTGCTCTAGGTGCTAACATCTTCTGAAGGATCACAACAACTATTCAAAAACCAAAAGAGCACAATGAGAAAGGATGATAAAAGAAAAAAGAAAAAGGAGTCACATTGCACTCACTCACTCATTCCTGAACATCAAAACACAACTACCCCACTCATCAACATTTCATTCATGGATGCTATAAGTGTTGAAACTTGGCATCTAATTATAACTTCTGTCCATTCTAAAATTAAACCTGAGCACACCAAATAAACATAAGCTACAACCCAATAGATCTGTGATTTGATATCATTACATATAAAGAAATTAGAATGCTTAATGTAGACAAGAAAATGGCAAAACTTCTAGGATAATAAGAGAAATGAATTTGCAATGAAGGTTGTGCATGTTGAAGAATCCATGGCTATTCAAGTGTGTAAATGGTAGTAAGTTGAAGGTGCTAGGGTGGCCATAACCCCTGCCCTAAAGCATCTAGATGTCAACAACATGGCTACTGGATGAAAGAAGATTATTGGCAACGAGGGTCCACAGACAAGGTAGCATTGTGATTTTGCATGTTCTGAGAACAACATGATTTTGGCTAAAAATTGGGTTACATACCCTCTATTTTAATAAATGTGTTTAGCTGCATATCCAAGAATCAATACATTATGTACATTGACATACATTATATGCATTTTTATATGTGTATTGACATTCATATTGATGAGTTTTTAGCTGAACATCCATGTAGATTACTATGAATGCTGAGAATGCTATGACCATAGTTCCATATTGCTCTAGTGCTATGAATTTGAATTATACTAAATGAGTGTAGTTGATTAAATAAAAAGTTATATGACAACAGGAAGAGAGTTTTCAAGTGCATGACAGCAGAGGTTCTTCATGGGGCCTTATGAACATGGCCTGCAAGGGAAAAGGATAGCAAGCTCCCATGGATGAGTCCCCAACAAATCCAGGAAGAAGAAAAAGACTGACTTCATCCACACGCCCTAGGCTGGTTTGATTGTGAATGTTAATGAGTGACTTGCATTGGACTGAGTATCACAACATCCTTCATCTTACAGGAAACCCTGACTAGTGGATAGTAGATACAGTGCAAAAAGATTTGGCAGACTTTTTTGAATCTTATGCTTGCGGGGTGGGAAGCAAGCAGATTTTCAGGTTGCCACCACCCCTTTTCACCTTAAGAAACCCCATCCCAAATCCCACATTAACTGCCATTACACATGCACTACCAGCCACCATTTCTTACCTTATGCTAGTTGAACCATACCCACATTGTGAGGCATTTAGCATTGGCTAATCTTCAGGAGGTATTGAAATTACCAAATTTTGGGGTCCTATTTTGGTGGTACCTCCCCCAATGTAAGTGGAGATTGGGAACATGTGAGTTGCTGCTGTCACAATCAAATTTTGCTCACCTACAAACATTTCAACAGAATTCAGTCCCTGCAACATGGAAAAAAGGTGAGAGCATTAACACAGGTACATTTGTTGCATTTGTACACAAGCATCTTTGGTATGTATACAGATTGGTCTCCCTCGGCCTTCCACGTTCATATTCATCCATTGGAGAACACCATCACGTCTCTTAGTGACTACTACTGTCTGCTTACACATCAACCAGTTGGGCGTTTTAGTCAATGATTTCCTGTCAGCTCTGCAGTCATAGAGCCCTTAGCAAGAGTGACAGTCGTTTAAACATTGGGCAGATCTTGGAAAAGTGCTCCTCCAGACGTAATGTCTTGCCACTGTAGCTCTCAATGCCACATCTGATGAGGTCTTCAGCTAGAGGGCCCAGTGATGATACAAAAGTGCTCTGGTCCCACTGCACTAACTGCATGTGCCATGGCAACAGCAACATTACAATAGCCTCAGCTAGTCTTGCACGACATACAATCAACCAAGTGTAACTGCAAGATATAAGCAGTTCTGAAAACTAACTCTACACAAGGAACAAGTAAGTATCATATAGCTAATGGAGACAACTCAATCTGCATAGTTCCGGTGTACAAAAGAAGAAAGCAACAGGACAGGGTAATTGATCTAAAAGAGAAAAGGAGAAACAGATAGTGAGCTGAGAAGCCTATCTATGAGGTTGCAGAGAAAACTCCACAACACTTTCGAAGGCAACTGTCAGTAAAATCAAGGCAAACACAAGAAGTACGGGCATAACCTCATGAGTATCACTCAAAAGATATCACACCATCACCATCATCATGCAGTGGTACACTGCCATGACTGCCCACACACTTCATTGGCTCTTGTTGTAGATAATTACTTAACTAATTCACCCAACATTTCAGTCAAACCATCATACAGACATCTGTGTCCTCAGTTTCTCTGAATCATCCCTCAAAGTATGGGTTGTGTAGTAAAAGTTATTAGTGGTTATCCAACCACCTTCATTTTTTGCTTTACATGCTTACAAGCATTGACCCCTTAATTTAGGATAATCTTCAAGGACAAGCAAATGTTGTTATATTGCATTGAATGCAAAGCCCATTCCAACCACATAAATGTAATTTGGTTTTGGCTTTCTAGTAAGTATTTTAAACCACTTGTAATGATTATATCTACCTAGTTTTGGGAGTGTTTTGTAAACACTTGGAACATCTTGGCTTTCTGTAAACAATTTGGAGAAGATGCAAAGCTTTAAATTTATCACCATGGTATCCATTGATTGTTGCCGTGATTAATGGTCACAAATTCAACTAAACTAATTGTTGTATTTTCCTTGTTTCCTTGTCTTCAATCCTTTTGAAGCCTCATTATTTGCTTATTTTTAATAAGATTCCATTTGTTTGTACAGTTGTTGTAAGCTTTCTTGGTTGTCCCATTAATTATTTCTTTGTCATTAGCTTGTTGTTTTTTTTTATTCTTCACCTACTCATTCAACAAATCAAATTCTTGTTACAAAATTATGTTTCTTTCATCTTTCGAAATGGTGTGAAACAACCTTATCAACTTTTATTGTGTACTTTTAGTGTCATGCTAGTTGCTAGTACCACAATCCATGTTATCTAATCATTTACTTGCATGTGAAAAGAAAATTACAAAAGAAATGCTCTAAAAAACTACTATATAAATGGTTCAAAAAACCTAAAAATAAAAGTTAGTAGGCATTTAAATCAAGAAAACAATAGGTATGGAAGTCATGACAACAATAGGTCAATACCTAAATCAAGAACTTTAAGAAAGTCCAAGCAAGTTTAGGCAACAAAATAGGTCTAGTGGCTGAATAAACAATGATATCCATTGATGGACTAGCTATAAATCCATCCAAATTAAAAATAATTCTAATTCATGTACATTTTTTTGGATTTTCTATTTTATTTTATTTTTGTTGAATTTAAATTTTGAAAATAGAATTTTGTTTTACAAAAAAATGCCAAAGTTGCCTAGAGAGTACAAAATTTGTTCACTAGGAAAAAATGTGTACTAAAAACATTATGGTTAAGAAGAATAATTTAATTTCAATTAAAAAATAATTTCTTTATTTGTCTTGAAACACGATTCAAAAAACATGTTTCAATGTTTAGGTTTTTTTTTTAAAACCATATCTATTCAATTTTTCTCATATTTTATTCACAAAGAAAATAAAATATGATATACATCATCATATAATAATTTAAAAATTAATCTTCATGGAAATGCTGTTAGAATTTCAAAAGTTTTAGATTTTGGGATTGCAAACAAAAAAAAACAATTATAATAAATTCACTTTTTTTTGGTAACTTCCAAATATTTGGTAGGAAATCAAACACATGTACATACAAAAATAATCATTATTTGAACTTTAAGATAATAAATTTTCATTTAAAAGGAAAACATGCTAGCTAAAAAGTGTCATAAAGTTCTTGGGTCTTGCCCATATTAAATATATGGAAGGCTTAAAATTTTCAAAATTATTCAAATAGTTTTGACCACCATTATAACAAATATACTCTATCTTTGGGTTGGTGACTAATATTAAGATAAAAGAAAGGAAACAAATATAAAATAGGCCTATTGTGGGATGAAAGGAGGTTGGGGAATGAATTAGCGGATCAAGCCACTGAATGCAAAAAATGACACAAGATGGGTTAATTGACAGATTTTTATTTTTTTGTGTGGACATGGCAATATTTGTGTTGTTTGTTGCAAGTTATTTCAACTAGATGTTTTGTGGTGTGCGTTTATTTTGTGCAAATCTAGAATTGCGAATGTGATGAATCAATCCAAGGCAAACTTCAACAATAACTAAGGAGGTTTCAATAACTTGTAAAGGAGTAATCTTACTTTTGCTAACAATGTGTTCAACTTATGTAGTTACAACCTTATTAATACTTTTTGGGTGAAATTTTTTTAAGGTGTACCACACAAGACAAAAAGGGCCTATTCCTTACTATAATCTTTTTCTACCCTATATTTTAATCCCCATAAAAAATAATGAATCAAATGTTGTCAAAAATTTCAAAAAGATTATATTTTAAACTATTACAATTCTAAATTCCATCATAATCATCCATAAATATGTTTTATATGGTAAGAAAGGAGTAAGTAAAAAAGACACAAAAGCGTGATGTTGTGACAAGATTTTGGTACACCTTAAAAAAAATTCACCCTTTTGACTTTCTATTTGTTATTTTTCAATTGTTTTGGAAATGGTGGGGAGAGACGGATTTTGTAAAGAAGTGGAGGTCATTGGGATTTAAGAAGAAGGGAATTCCAAAAGCTAAGGTCTTTTTCCTTTGGTGTTCTTGATGATTGTGTGTGCTGATAGCAAAAAGAAGTAGATAGGTAAGTGAATGTCCATAGTGGTTGTGAAGTGAATGGTTCATGGGAAGAATGCCCTCAACCTTTATTTTAACGAATATTCCAACTCCAAGTATTCTTTCATTATGTATTAGAGTTGGAATGTAAGAAACATGACAGAATTGTTTAATGAACAAATAAGTTAAGCTGTTGGAATTGATGACACTCCATAGGGGACAATGTTGGCTGATTTGAGAGGACATTAGTATGTGAGGATTCATTTGGGGTGTCATTCACAAAGTTGAAACACTTATCTTGGGAACTCTAGGGAATTTGGTATCTGAGTCCTATCGAAAGCAATTTGTGTTGTGAGATATTGATTTTTATTCGTTAAATTTCTGATTGAATTGTCAAGAGAACATTTGTGGAATTTCAGTTGGGGATGCATTTAGAAAGTTGAGTTATCTTGGGAATTCTAAGGACTTCAATGTGGTTGGGGATACCGTCTCTTCTCTATTAAATTTTTGAATAAGCTATTGAGAGAGAATTTGTAGGGTTGTTATTGAGGGGCTGATTTTGTGTAAGACCAAGATAGCCCATTGAGAAAGTCTAGAAAGATCTGATCCAACAATCTTTACAAAACATCATTAGGAAAAATATAGGTTTAACAAAGAAATAGGATTCATAGCTAGTCATTAGGGATGAACTCCAACGAATGCTATGGTTTGGGGAAGGTTTAAGTGGTAAAAGTAATTGTAAGATTGAAAGAACAAAACTCTAATTGATGGATCTATGCATTTGTTGTGAGGAAATGACAATTGCATGTATGGAATTCTTGAGGTTTTAGGTTGCCTCCATTTTTGTGATGCTACAACATAATAATAGATAAAAGAAATGAAACACACATTCGTAACAAGTGTAAGGTGTGTGGTTGTGAAGAGGGGATCAATGCATTCCCTAACCTCTCAACTTGCATTCCCATGTTGGGAGATAGGACACCTAAAGAATACCAAATCTCATGAGAGGAATGTCAAGAGTCAAAAGTCAAAATATGTCCAAATTGATTGATATCATTAGAATGTTTGAATCAAGATTATACTATTGTCACACATCAAATTACCAAAACAAGAGATGTTTCAAGATAGTTAAAAGGCTTAAAAGGTTGGATAAAGCAATCAAAATGGCTCCCAATCACTTAGATTTTGTGTTTTTTCTTGACAAATTTTTTTCATATTTTTCCAACCTGAAAAGAATGATTTCAACACATACTAAGGAGTTTTGAAGAAAAATTGACCTTGATTTGCCAAATTTACAAAAAAAAAAAGAAAATCCCCACATTTTCACAACAAGTTCCAGCATATAGCAAAATTATTAAAGGATTCTTAAAATTTTCTACTTTCATATTTGGTCCATATACAAATTTGGCTAAATCTTCTTTGGATGATTGCTAGTTTGGTCAGACAACAAAATTGAGAAAAAAAACAATAATCTGCTTAGAAAATGATTTAGAAAAACAAATGATATATGATCGAAGAACTTGACAAAAAGTTCAAAACTTTCATCAAAAACTACAAATTTTTTTGTGATGGTGTCACATTTCCAGACTAGGTAAATGCATTTATTAAGAGTTATGGATCTCCATTTTGCCACCACATGACATGTACCCTCCACATTCCATAATGGGTAAGGTAAACTCTAGACAATCTCTGTGTGATAACACAAGTTAGTTCTTGGGCAAACTTCCTTTGTAGCTAGCTAGCCAGTGGCTGTTGTGTTAATCTCTCTCTGTTCACCTGTTTGTGTCTGATGCTCTCTTCCATAGCCACCATGAGTGTGGTTTCCTTAGGCCCTAATTCAAGCAAACCAAAAAACAGGGCAAGATAATGAGGTTGTGAGTAAAAATACCAGCTAGCTAGCAATGGCACCACCGCATGCACGGCCACTGTTTGTGTTATATGGAGCATCCATGACCCAGTTCTCGTTCGAGCTAGGTGGATGGGGAGCTGCTTTGGCTGACCTTTATTCTCGCAAGGTAACTTTCACTTGTTTGTGTTTCTAGGACCACAGCTTGCAGCACTCAACTCGCTTCACTCTGTTGCTTGCTTGTTGAATTTCTAGTTTCTCAGCTGCAAAAATTAGGGCTTGGTATCAAGACCTAAAATCAGGGTTCGGTTTCAAAGACCTAGAATAGGTACCTACTGGGTTCTTCAATATTGCACCATTCGATTTCTGACAAAGGTTGCTGGTTTCATTTTGGGTTGGAATGGGGAAGTGTATCCTCTCTCCTCAAAATGGACATGTGTTGTTCAACCAGATCATCAAGGCATTTTAGACAAGAAATTCTGACTGTGATGTGTGCCACTTATTTACATACTTGTGTTGAGTCTGCCTGTTTCTTGATTGCAGGCAGATATTCTCCTGAGGGGATACAGTGGATGGAATACGCGGCGAGCCATTGAAGCTTTGGATACAATCTTCCCCAAGGTCAGGTCTGGCAGCTGACATGTTTATGGGGATCCAAACTTAGGTTTATTATTTCTTTTAGGGTTGCCAAATCTTGTCTGCATTCAAATGTAGAAAAAAACTGCTGAAGGTGATAATCGGCAATTTAGTTTTCACAAGGAGGTGGGTAAACAACATTGTGTCTAAGTTACAGGGATTAGCTAATTTGAAATGAAGCTTACCACACAAGGTTGTTGCTTCTTGAATGAGGGTTTGTAGTAGCTATTTTCTTGAGTGCTAGCTGACATCATAGCCAAGTCTTCCCATTGCTTCTGGAAATGTGACAGAAAGTCAAAATGTGAATTTCATTATAGTTGTTCAGCATACATTTTTAGCAGATTAATATGTCCTTATCTGCACCCACTGTTGGGGGTTGATGAAGTCAGTGGGTAGTAATGGCAGCTAATCAATGTTGCTCAGGGGATGATCTGATACTTTGTCGCATAAGACCATATGCATTCTTGTTGCAATCAGTTTGGTCTTGCTGGAATTGATACAATGACTACTTTCAAATTGTTATTATGGAGTTCTCTCTGCAATCTCATAGATATGTCTCAGAGTTGCATTTTTGTATAAGTGGATTTGATGTAAAAATGCAGGATGCAAGTGTGCAACCAGCTTTGGTAGTGGTGTTCTTTGGGGCAAATGATGCTGCATTTCCCTCACCAACAGGGTCTGGTGGGCAACATGTTCCCATTGCTGAGTTCCAGGAGAATTTGTGCCACATTGCTGCGCATCTTCAGGCAATGCTCATCTCCTACTTCAGCAAAAGTCAAGTCAAAACTAAGATTTTATTTTGAAGCTTAGGTGTAGGTTGTAGGATTTCACATCCACTCCTACTTAGTGTCAAATGGCAGTTTATGGACCATCTCATTTGGCAATTTAGTTATCCAGGATTGTGCAGCTGAAGAATGTGAAACAATGGTGCACAAAATGTGAAAAGCAAGGAGCTGCAGGGTAAGATGAATGACAAGAGGTTTGTGTGCAGGGGCTATCTGAGAAGACACATGTGATTTTGACAACAGCACCACCTATACATGAAGAAAGTCGCTGTAATTGGCTCAGGTATGTGCTTAGTTTGAAATCACTGATTTCACATAATCTGGGACAAAAAAGAGTGCAAAGACATTGAGTATAGGATCTATGTTGCAGTTCATTTTTGTGACTTGAAATGGCATATCTCAATCAGGTTTTCATGAATTCATTTTCTATAAACTTCACCAAATTCTTAAATCAACATTGCAATATTGCAATAATGCAGGATGAAATTTGGGGAAGAAAATGGGAAATCTAGTGACCGCACAAATGAGAGAGCGGGTCAGTATGCAGGTGCATGCAGGGCAGCAGCAAAGCAAATGGGTGCAGGGGTGATTGATCTGTGGACTTCAATTCAAAAGCATCCAAATTGGCAGACTGAGTGCCTAAGGTGGGTCATCTCTGTTACCATAAGCCCTAATTCAAGAACCAAGAAAAAGTTTGACTTTGTCAGGAGCTCTATTAAAAGAGGAGATCTTGCATCTTGTATTTCCTGAAAGTGAATTTTGTTGCACTGTGTAGTGATGGTATGCACCTGGCACCTGAAGGGAGTAAGGTGATGCTTAAAGAGCTGCTGCAAGTTCTGAAGGATGCACCTTGGGAACCATCACTGCATCACACTTCTTTGCCTAATGATTTTCCATTGCCCCATATTTATGACTATGTTCCTCCAGCTTAGATGCCTGCTTGCACAGTGACAAGCTAAAGTGAAGTGAAGCTTACCTTGACAAGGTTGTTACAGCTTCAGTGAGGACTTCTTTTTACTAGCTATGACTCTCTTGAGTGCTAGCCAATATCCTGAGAGAGAGTCTTTAAGTTGCTTCAGGGAATGTTACAGAAACTCAGGAAGCAGATTTTCTTTAATCTGAGATTTTCAGTGGCTTACTATGTTCTTCTCTGCACCCACTGTTGGGAGCTGATAAAGTGATTAGGTATTCACAACAGAGCTGATGAAGCCACTGAGTAATCATGGCAGTCATTACTGCTGTTTGTGATGAAGGTGATGGTCTGACACTTTGTGGGCAGCTCACATAAGGTTATGATTGTACTCATTGTTGTATTACCTTTAAAGCGCTATTGAGATTTTTTTCGGTGAGGAAATCACATCAGAGCTCCACAGAATTGTGCTTCCAATGCCTTTGGCACAACTCAATGCATAGGCTGGAAAGTTTGGGGCTCCTCATACAATGTGGGCACAGCGTGAGTGTTGTCTAGGTGAATGGGGTTTAGGGTTTGCAATGTCTCAGAACTGCTTCACCTCTAAGCCAAAAACTCTTTTGATTGGTGTGATGCAGTCAGGTACAGAACTGCATCATCAAGCTCTCTCTTTTTTCCTTTTGTTTCAGTCAGTACTTCTGCAGATGTGCTTCTTTGTAAATTTTCTTCTTTGTCTAGTAATTCCTCATTCCAGATGGCCATGCAAAATCAACATTTTCCTGTGTTTTCCTACTTCTTCCTAGCATGCTCACATATTTTCAAACACTACCTTTGAGCAATCCAGACAAGTCTGTCACAACATATAGTTATTCCTAAACCCACTCAAATCCAGGGTGCCTGATATAGGGGAATTTGGATCCAATGTCTTCAGAAAAAAAGGGCATTTACTTAGTACTAACTCTAAGAACAAACCAATGGAAGAAGGGGGGATTGGTGGATGCTGCCACTGTGGAAGAGTTAAAAGTCAAGACTGACATGAAGTCCAAATGAAGGACAAAAACTTTTGCATGTCAGCTCACATTACTCAAAACACATAATTTGCAAACTTTTGTGTAAGTTTTCATCTTGGTCAATATGTATATAAAGACTCCAGGAGCTCAAGTTCTGAGACACTGAAAACTCCCATGAAAGATACCTAATAATCCCATATCGACCGGTGTATAAATCTATAGAAAACAGAGTTCCAACGAAAGACTTTCTGGATGCTTTTTTTTTTCTTATGAAAGACAGACATATTGAGTTATCTCAGGGGTCTTTGTCTTAGGATAAGCTCTGCAAGCTTGGGCCATAGCAAAAAGAAGCAACATCAACCTTGGGATTGAGAGGACACTTGGGCAACTCATACCAAGCCTTCTGCACCATGTCATAAACAGCAACTTGTAAGGTTTTCTTGGAGGCAACACAGATCTTGTCACCATAGGCCACAGGCTTCCACCCTCCTCTGCACCGGAAGACCTCCAACATCACATTCTGTGGCATCTCTGTCACCTCAATGAACTTCTTGGTTATCAGATTGAATTCCACAATGCGGATACTGGTTAGCCGGCGATTTGAATTTTTCTGTGCAGCAACAACAAGAACACGGCCTCCACATGACAGCACATAGGGGTCATCCCGCATACCTCGAGGAAGTTCATGCACTTCTGTCCACACCCCAGTGTGCACATTGTATGCTATCAAGCCTTCCATATTGAGGCCACCAATTTCAAGTGCCACACAATATAGAAAGCCTCGAGCAAAAGCTGAGCTCCGTCTCCCCCACAGAAGGAAATGGGGAGGAAGGCAGCTTGTTGCCTGCCAACGATTCTGCTGCGAGTCAAACACATGGGTGCTCTCCACACAGTGAGTCAGTGTGACAATTAGCTTGTAAGCTTTTTGATCTCGGTCAACCACCATGTGTGTAATCCCAGGCTCCCAGTTGTGGGCTAAAGGTGGAAGTGCCTTCCAGCTCTTGGTCATGGGATTACAAACACAGATGGAGCTGTAAGTTGAGCCCAGTGACTGATTGAGACACAGAAGCCCGGCTTCTCCAGCCAGAATGCACTTGGCTTCACAAGGGAGGAAAGTGAGAGGGGGAAGATGAAGCCATCTGTGCACCACATGGTCATAAGCACACCATCCTCGCTCATTTCCTTTGGAGAAGAACACAGGGAAGTAAGGACTGCCAGATGGAGCTTCAGCTCGCAGCTTCACAAGGTTGTTGGAAATCCCCATGTTCTGCCAGAGCTTGCAGACGGTGCGGGCCTGGAACAGGCTGTGGAGGGGCAGGTATGCAAACACTTTCTCCACCAAATCCTTTGGCAGCATTGCCCACAGTGGTCCATCATTGGAATGAGCTGAGGGATTACTGTTTGGTACCTTTTGCAGGCTTTCTCCCTTTTCGGCTACTTTCACTGCTGTTGCTGTCTGTCCAGCACCCAACTTGGCATTGAGCTCCACACTGCCCTCTTCCTTCCCATCCATTGCTCAGGCAGTGATCAATTTGTGCAGCACTTCAAAGCTTTTAGGCTCCAATTGGTCGAAGCTGACTGCTTGACACCAGATGAGAGATCCTACTCCTGCAGGTTGAACCTGAAAATCAGCATAACCAGATTTTGACAACTGAAAGCCAGGTGTTTTACAACCCTAGCAGTCGAGCACCCTTCCCCTCCTTCAATCAAGCTCTTTTGATCATTTCCTACAATTAGTTCCTTCTCAAAACTTGTCAAACCGC
>Ga0116228_10004500_pt1 | contig 12367 bp, 7 predicted proteins | sample S1TSphfallax_2_FD_89694 | JGI IMG/M metagenome (GOLD analysis project Ga0116228, IMG submission 89694) | Host-associated microbial communities from peat moss isolated from Minnesota, USA - S1T2_Fc - Sphagnum fallax MG | ecosystem: Host-associated > Plants > Peat moss > Unclassified | place: USA...
AAAAAAAATCAAAAGAATGGTCATTGAAATGTTATTGAATAATGATATTCAACTTTTTTTTTGTTCAAATGATTTTAAACTTTCAAAAGGAAATAAATGTAATTATGTACATTATTGAATTTTTTAAAAAGTAAACTCAAATCATTTCATTTGAATAAAATTTCAAAAAGATATGAATTTTCAAAGTTTATATTTTTGTAATGTTTAAAATGAAGTATTTGATAAATAGAATGTAATGTAACATATTATCACAACAAATGGGGTGGCTTGATGGTAAAGGTGTTTACCTCCATTATCAAAGGATCAAACCTCATGGGTGGTGTTGTGTGTGGTCAACAATGGTATGTTGACCGAATATTCTCCTATTGAATTCTCTAGAATAAGTGCCTAGGTTGATTATGTGGCCTACCTACCTACCTAGGCTAGGTTTTTAACTTAGTGTAGGTAATAACACATGTCAATAAATAATAGGTTTTAAAAATCATGAAATTATCAATAATATTATATATTAAGTAATTAAAATTTAATTGATTTCCATTTTTCTTAGTTAATTAACTAACAAATGAATGGTTTAGTAAATTTGTATTTCACTTGAAAGTAACCTTGTTTCATTAGGTACATTGCAACTCTAAGTTTTTGTTCTTTTCCAGTTTTCAAAAAATAATTTTGGATAATTCTAATTATTTGTGTTTTACTAGTACATGTAGCTCTTCCTACATATTGTAATAATTGATATTTGTTGTATTTGCAATGAAATTTTCAAATGAAATGGCTTGTAAGTTATTTAACTTGTATTTTTCCTTTATGATGGTTTTAATGTGTAATGGTGAATAAATATTTGTTTCATCAATGAATGTTATGTTTTCATTTTCATTTTCAATATCTTACAATTGCATGTCATTAAATGGTAAGTGGCATATCTCAAGTTTTGTATTCTCAATTGTATAGGTTGTGTTTGAATATGGATGTGAAATTTTTGGTCTCGATTCATCAAGGTTTGATATTTGTGGAAGTTTCTAATCTTGATTCCATTGTTTGATCAAAACTTGAGGTTTGATATGAAATTTACATTGTGATTATTGATATTTTTCATTTTTTTTTACACCTATAATCATATCTCCAAATCATTAATTTTCAATTATATTAATAAATTAGATATAATTTACAAATGTAGAAAAATAGATTTATTTTTTGGATTTCTCACATATGTAAATCTAATGTTGTATGTTTGATTTACAAATCTAATTACAATGTAATTTATTATTCTTATCAGAAATTCAATTATGTTAAATTTTTCTAAAGTATTTTTTATGGTGGTTTTCTATTTTTTCCATGCCGGTTCAAATAGTCTTGATGTTGATATTATGGTTTTTGTTTTTAGCAATTTTTTTTTGAAAACAACTTCTTAGTTGTCATGCCAAATTAAATCAATACATTTTTCTTTCCAATATTGACTTCTATCTAATATTTTATTTTTATATTCTTTGATGAATTTTGACTCATTCAAAGAAATGTAAAATGTTGCCTATGCATATGTGTTAACAAATGACACTTGATTGTAATTTCCTTTTCCCCCTACTTAGTAAAATCTCATAGCTCCAATGAATAATACAAAAGCTGCTTCTTTTGTCTTTGAGTTAAAAAACGTGTTATGATAGTTTGAACCTTTAGGGAGTGCACCCCATTCGACATTTTTTATGTTGATGATGTGATAATCATGCTTTCTGTATTGATCATAAATAGTTTATGGAATGTTATATTCCTACAAATAAATTTAATGATTTATAATTTGTTAATTATTTGTATAATTAATGGAATTTATGTGTGTGATATCTTTGAATGTATGAATTTGTTTTGAATTATGTAAAGACACTTACCTTGAGTTTGGATGGGAATATAATTCTAATTTGTTAGACTTTTCCATTTTCTATAATTGTGACAATACATATATGTGATAAAATGTTTAAAAATTCTTTGTTATAATTTTAAATGATAACATAATTATGAATTTTTTTTTAAAGCACATTTTATCATTTTATTCAAATGATAAAAATATAATGAAGGTGAATGATTCATCACAATATATGTTATTGGAATTAAGTTTAAATTATTTATTTATTATTATTATTTGAAAAAATGGGGTTATTTTACTCCTTATGATGTATTTAAAATCACCTTTAATAAAATTTGGAATTATTGAAATGTTTGTTGATGTCAAAAAGTTGTTTACGTTTTATATTTTTGAAATCAAAGAAATTTATTTTTCTTTTCAAATTTTGAATCTGCACAATCAAATTTTATTTTTGAAATGGGAATTTTTTTCATAAAATGTCATTAAAGTGAAAGTAATTGATCGCATAAGGTTTCCAAATCAGTGATATGCAAGTCTCTAGACAAATTTGTAATGTTTTAAAAAAAAATCAAATTTTCCTAAAAACACCACATTGTGAATGTGCTTTGAAATTCCCATAAATTTGTTCCATATTCCAGGGTGTCTTCATTAGCGAGTTGAAATGCCGGCCATTCAAGTGCATTATCAACAAGTTTTTTGCACTCATTATTGAGAGTTCTAAAAGCGAGTAGATGATTGAATGTTGATAATAACATGTGACCACATTTATGTATATCAACTAATGTTATGTGACTTTGCTACTTTTGATGGCATTTGCTCTACTTCATTTTCTTTCAACAAACACCAATATCAATCTTCATCTACCTCCATTGAAGTAATGATGTGCATTATTTTTGGAGATAACAATGTTGTTACAATGTCATTTGGGAAAGATTCAATGTATGAACCGGCCATTAAATGTTTTTGAAATATACAAATGAATAGTGAGTATAATTTTTTTGTTATTTCAACGATGACATATATATAGTGCAAAGAAAGAATTTTTTGCAAGTAAAGAAAGTTACTTATATTGAAGTTGAAATGATTGTGCTTCAATTTTTTTGATGTCTTCAATAGAACTGCAATAAATTACATGTTTTTATGTATTATGAAAAATTGTAAACATGAGACCATCTAAGAAGCCATAATTACAATTACTCATTGTACCTCCTACAAAGTTTAAATATTTTACATTTGTAGAAGTGAATAAAATTTCATTATGAGAAACATTCGATTAATAGGTGACTATGGAAATAAAATAAATGTGATGACAATGAGTTACAAAGTAAACCTTTAACATTATAACCCATTCATATCGAGACTATGTTTTCAAACATATATTGTGAATTGAAATTAACTTCATGTCTTTTTACATTTCTTCCATATAGGTAGCCCTTTTGGCCCTTCATATAGAGTGAGCCATCTAGTCCTCTTAGGTTGGGAGTTGTGTCTTGTAATTATGCAAGCTCAAAATTGTGCAAACAAGGAAATATTTGATTGACTTAATTGCTAACTTTTAAGTAATCTTCCACATGAAGTGGAGTGGAGTTATTTGATGACTTAAAACCTTAGCTATTCTTAAACTAAAGAAAAATGGTCATAGCTCAAAGTACACCTATAGATGTCATATGTGCTTTAGTATAGAAAGCCCATGAATTGCTAAATTTCAAAAGCCTTTCAAATATCAAACGAACGAACAATCAATTTGCTATTTTAATTACATGCGGAATGAAAAGGAAGGAAAAAAAAAAAAAAAAACCATTTTAGAAAAATGTTACATTCCAAATATGGATTTATCCGTTGTTGAATCTGAAGTCAATTCACCATGCTAAGTTTTGCTAGAAGTATAGAACAAAAGTTTGAAAACATATGGAATTTAGGTATTTAGAGAAAATGGTAGCTATCAATTTGGACCTATTTTAATTCACATCTATACATAATAACACCAATCTTGTTCTCCCCTTATGTTATGAGAATTCAATTTCATTTCAACAACCATAACAAACAAGTACATAATTAAAATTGAAATTCAAAAGCTAAAAAGAAAAATAAAACCAAGAGCTAAAAGAGGTGGAAAGTAAAAAAGCTTGGAGGTGATACTTACAAATACCTTTTGTGAATTCATTAACAAAACAATTCCAATTGTTTTATTCTAGACATTTTCTTGGTCTATAAATAACGTCAACAAATTTTCCAATGACTTTTCAAATAATCTTTAACTTATTCCAACATAATAATATAATTTTCCCCCAATTATTAACATAATAGCTTTAAACCATGTATTAGCTAGCTCTTGGCATAATGAGCTATTTAACCATTTGTTGGACATCACTTCACATTTGTTTAAAATGCACACAAAACAAAACAAAAAAACTACATCAACTCCATGAAATTCAACATTCTCTAAATGCACATTAATTCCCACATTCTTTGGGACTACATTGAGCAATTTGTATCTCTAGCATGATATTCATAATACATGTTTAAAACCTAGGCAATTAAAGATCAATTTTCAAATTTTAGATCAATCCTCATGGTTTTCAATTAAAAATAAAAACAACTTTTGGTCAACAATCAAGGTTGTCAAAAACATATTAAAACTACATGTGAATTACAATCTCAATCATATTTCAATATGTATCCAATAGTTTTATTCAACATCTATTAAGAATAGAAATTACATTTTGGAAATGTTTTTAGGATTCCAAAGACTCATGGTGATTTACATTTTTATATATAATATATTAAATTGACATTGTGCAAAACTTAGTTAGTGTTATAATTTTACATTCATTGACTAAATTACATTTCATTACTGTATTTTCTTCATAATTGTTGGAATTTCATTTCCATTCTTAATTTTCTTGTTGGGTTTGTTATTCACCTTCACTACAACAAAATGTGACCCTAGATGCCAAGGCATTTCACTAGATTTTGAATGAATTCATTGGTTATAGTGAACGGGGACCAATGAAAAAACAGTGAATTCACTGGTTTAATGAATGGGGACTAATGAACTGCACCCACATTTTGTAGTAATGCTTCTACTATTGGAATTACCATATGCTGCTTGATTTATTCATTGCTACAATTACCATTTACTATTGAAATTTAGATGGAATCACCATTTAATTGTTAATATAATTATTGTAATCATCTCCTATAGTTGGAAATTTCTTTATTGTCCACTGGATCGTAGAGTTACTACATAAAATTTATGAAGACTTCACCATTTTACTTATTAAGTTCTTTTTTCTCATATCCATGACAATCATCACATTTTTTGCTCCCAACTCACCCCCATTTAAGACATAGCCAACAAAAAAATCAAAAGTGAATTTGAAACCATCTTTGGTTTCAATGCTTGAAATTCCTGTGTGATAATGATTTAAGGTCCATCAATATAGACAAGCACAAAAATAGAAAGGAAGTAGTTGCTTACCAAGTATATGGGTAAGGACTAGTTGTTTGCATATCATTGCTTGTTTTGGACTATTGAAGAGACAACATGGACCCATAATTTTGTGCCACAGAAATAAGCAACAAATGTTTTTGTTGAGAAAATATAATGTCCCAAAGAATTAAAGGGATATGCATAAAGTATTTTTAGCCATGAACCATATCAAGTAAAGTGATACATAGATTGTGAGGTTGACATGTGAAACTATGATCATGTTACAAATGTTATCTCATCACTTGTGGCTATATCACAACAAAAGGACTATGCATCAAAGACATAAAAATCTAGTCTTGCATAAATGTACACAATCTTTGAGCTGAAGAATACACAAGGTGCTAGTCTTCTTCTTTTTTGTAGGGAAAAAAAATTAAGTCAATTTTTACTGTTAAATGTGTAGTTCACTCATTGAAGGAGAAAATGTTCAAGTTTATAAGGCAAGGACGCTATGTTTAGTTTCATTGTAGAATATAGTAGCTTAAGGGATTTTGGCCTTTATGTAATAGGTATACTTTTTATATGAGGATTTTTTGAAAGATGATATTTTGGTTCATGTTGAAAATTGAGATTAGTTACAAAGTTATAATATATTGAAGGAATTTGGTTTCTTGTAGAAGATTTTTGTAGATTATATTTTTGCATGATGCATTTGAACTTTTGTAATTCTTCTTTTGCCTTAAGATACTTTTGAATGCAAATGGCAAGGCCAAAGTGTGACAAACCTTTTATTAATTTTAAGTTTTATTTTCAATCATCCTCAATGTAAACCAACACCTTCAAAAACATGAACACACACACACATTCATAAATCTTCTAATTTTAACATCCTTTGTTTCACATTATGAAATTGATCACGTGAATCCCTCTTCATAATGCTTATCATTGTACTATAACTATTCATAAGATGTTTTATTTTATGAATCTATTAATTACAATAGTCCCTCTTCAAAAAAATTGTCACCTCATTATAATCATTCATAAGTATTAAAGATCTTATTTTAAGACTATTTTATGAAATTGATCACAATGAGTTCCTCTCTAGCATGTAAATTATCACTTTCCTCTATGGTATTATAAGTATTGATGGATTATTTATATTGGAAAAACCCCTAAGGTAGGCCTCTCTTTCTCAATCTCCAAAATTTCCTTAAATATATTCTAAGTTAAAAAATGGCTGAACAATTTTACAATTATATGTACAATGTGTGTTATTGGTCTTAAGGTTATCTAAATAAGGTAAAAAGGAATAATGTTGCAGCGAAGAAAAATAACAACGAATAAGATTGTAGCAAAAAAAAGTAAGATAAACAAAGATAAAGTTGGTGAAGAAAAGATTGAGGATGTAGTTGGTGAAAAAAGGAATGAAGCTGCATCTTTGACAATTTAGGCAACTTGATGGCTCAAGCAATTTTTTTGCCAATGCCCTTCTTCGGGTTGTTGGCATCTTGAATCTGAAAGTTATAATCCCAGCACTAGTGGAGCTTCTAAGGGGACGATCAACATGGGTGGAGTAGCGAATGGTTGTACGGGCACTTGGACACCTTGCTATTTATGATAATACCTTCCCTGATGTTGCAACCAACAAGGACCTTCTAAAGCTTGCAATCCAATTGACCATCAATGTTGTGAAGATTGTATACACCTACTTTTTGTAGTTTGTAAACAAGCAAATGAGTTACCACATGTGACATGTTGACACGAGGAATGGGGGCCTTAAGATTGAGTCTCAAAAAGCAGAAGAGTGGGCAAGTCAATTGCAATGCTAATCACAACAACTGATCAATTTTTTTCCCTTTAAGGAAGAGATTCTCCCCACAATTTGCCACACATATTTCTTAAAGCAATTTCCATGTATGTGGGGAGGACTTGTGAATGAAAGTTTGCTGATGGGAGTTGGGGTTTTACACACCATCTGTTACCCAAAAACTAGGGAGGCTAAAGGTTGCAGAATCTCCATGAATCATTGAAGCCTTTTGTAACATTGCACACTCCTTCGACGAATGGCAATACATGGCGGTGGAATGTTTGATTTGGCTATTACAAGATTCAAATACATGATTTAAGGTTGGGACCCTTTATTTCTCTACATTATGCATAACAAACCTATATGCCACCTAATGAGCCAATAGATATATGCCACCCATGGGAAGTCTTATTTGAATTGAAATATTTGTTTTTTATGGCCTCTTTTGTTCCTTTCTCCTCCTTGTCAGCAATTTGTCAATTCAAAGTTGAAAAATGCAATTCATGATGTCAAGACAATGATTATTTTTGTTACAAAATGTGATGTTCTATATGGATTGTGGTATGTTATTAAAATTAACATGTTTTTTTAGGTGTCAGACATTGTTGTAATGGCATTGGAGAGATTTGGCAGAATTACTAAGCTTGGGAGAACACAAGCAACGAAGTGAACTATTGACTAATATTCTATTAAAAGGGTACATACCACATTCATCCCCTCATCATGTCATGTGCGCCTCCTTTAGAACACAAAAATTGTTGGACAATATTTTTGCCCACTGAATAAAATCAAATTGGGAAAATACAACACCAAAGGAAGACATGAAATCAAAGTAAGTAGTAGTTTTGGTTGTAAAATTGGAGGGGAATGCTCACTTTTCTTTAGGGGATGTTAATGGTGTTGCACACCCCAACATCAGATATCCTTTAAACTTAAACACATTTGACATTTCTAGCAACTAGATCATGCATTGGTTGCCAAAGGTCTAACCTGCATGCATCATATATATGGAATTATTTGGTGTTTAAGTCAAATTTTTCCTTCCTACTAAAAGTTGACTCCAAAGAGCCCCTTTCCCCCTTGCCCAAGTGCATGCATGCATTTCCAAAAGCAGAATTTTTTTGACAAAACAAAAAGCTTGATCATAATATGCACTAGTTATAGGTAAAGATCTAGAATTCAATAAGAGATCAAATAAAAATAATGGGTTGAATCTAACATGAGACATTTAACATTTATATATGGAAAGAAAAAAAAGTGAACATTTAACTCACCTTAGCCAAAGTGAGCATGGTGCCCATTAGTAGCTAAGAGCTTTTTCATTCCATTTGACAAACTCATGGACTGTCATGTCAAAGATTTGCATGTAAGATGCCATAATGGATTTTTTTTTGTGTGGACCTGATGAGACTACAACAAGGTTAAACTACATATCCTTTAGCTCTACCACCTATAGAAAAAGTTTCATAAACACCCACCACCAGGGTAAAATTATACGAAACAAAGTTCAAACCTCAAGCTTCAAATATTGATCTTCTACTATGAGGTACCCATTTGAGACTTGGTTAAACTTTAACTCATGTTTTTTCCAATTTGTTGAAGATGAATTGCACAACTATTTTGAGTCTTCATCATACCTTGACCTTGAACCAAATGATGCCAATTCATACTTTATATAATCCTCCATGCGTGATGAGAACAATGACTCTACAAGACTTGTACAAGTGCACCACACACCCATCAATGGGTAATTGATTAGAAGAACTCAACTTCATACACTTGTTGCTTGTACATTTATCAAATCATCAACAACAACTTTTATCATGACACCAATTGTAAAATGTTGGTATATATTCTTTACTACCCATTTTGAAAAAGATTTCTCTCATCAAAAGCTTAGTTTTCTTTCATATGAGAAAGCTCCTTAAACTACCAAAAGCATCTCTGGTGGTGGGTGTTTAGTATGTGACCCTGCAAAACATCTCTCACATCCAAGTTTTGTAATTTACTTTTTTTCCAACCCACCCATAAAACTAAAATTGTGACTACAAATAGGTGGGAAAGGTGTAGTCACAATCAAACGAGCCAAAAGCATGTCGCGCGACTACCAAAACTCTATAAAAATTGTAATTTTGTTAAATATATTTTTGTGGTGCCACTTTAATGCTATACTAATCATGAAATGTAGTGTTAAATGACTAATATGAATGTTGAAGAATTCAAAACAAAAATTTAAAAAATAAATAAAATTTGGGATTAGGTTTAATATAGGACCTTTGAACTTGAACAATAGTTGCATCAAAAGAGGTCAATTTTGCAAATTACTAAGCTAACGACTCCCTTTATAAAGGAATTTTGATGAGAAAAAAAATTTAAATGATGTTAACTGATTATCCACACTCAAAAAACATTCACAATTTGAGAGTTGTGAAATTTTTTAATTCTAAAAATAAAAAATCTATTGAACATAATTTTAAAATTGCAAAAGTCCTTTACCACATGTAAATGGGGTATAATGTACATGACATCTAAAACAAAGTTTTATTTTATGAAACAATAAAATAAAGCATTAAATAATTAACATATTTTCATACAATTTGAAATTAAGATAATTTTCAAAACAAAACGCAAAATTTGGTACACTTTTTACAATTTTTTGGTTATTCATGAAAAGTTAATACAAAAAATGTGATGTATCAAAAAAATTATATGCATTTTTAGTAACATATTGCAAAATATTTCATCCCAAAAATCCTTTTTATGAAAAAGTGAAAATGACCACAAAAAGGATTGTAGTCCTTGAGTCCTTCATCACCATTGGTTCATTTGATTGCACCCAAAGACTACTAATAGTAAAACAATCAGACCAATCATTATTATGATTGGCCAATCAGAAACATGGAACAATAGTCAAATCACATTTATTACACTCTTTTCTAACAACTGTTAGGCTTTATTGTGCCTTTTAACAGCCTTAGCAAACTATGCAAAAATGTTGGGCCAAAACCATTTTGTGAAGCCAAACCAAGATGTTTTGACAAGTTTCCTTTATCTAATTTTAATTGCATGGTCACATACTAAACATTGCTAGAAATGCCCTAAAATAGGTGTTTACTTTATACCATGGCCAAATTGGTGATGATTGATCATCTTGGTAATAGTAGTGATACATATTTAGTAGTAAATAACATATTTATTCACAATTGTCAAGTCCATGAACATTGGCTTGGATGCCACATATTGTTGCATGGCACTCATTCTTTTGTTAAACTATGCAAGGAGGAGACTTGTGTTATGTCGATAAAAAAAGAACATCCACAAAAAAACAAGTTTGAGTGTTGTAAACCCTAACCCTTCAAAAGGCAACCCAAAAAACTTCCTTCACTTGTAGGAAGGATGTTGAAAAGACATCATCTAATTTTTGTTAGGCTTTCTCCCTCCTTGTTACTACATATCCATCAAGAAGATGTAATGCTCATTATTATTTCCTTACTAAAAAGAATGGAGGAAGACGAGGAGGTGAAGGAAACCTAATCCAAGGCAATTTGGAAGTGCAATCATTCGTTGAATCTTCAATTGCAACCCTGGATCAATCTTCAAACTTGCTCCTACCTTTCACATGTGCTCCTATTTAAGATCCAAAAAAATAAAAAATAAAAAATCAGTTAGCTTAGTCATGCAATTTTTCTCTTTTTTCTCTTCACTCTAAATGATGGATTCATTCATGTAAAGGCCAAATTTTGCATTAGATTTCAACCCTTTCTTCCCACAAAAAATAGGCATTCAATTCAATTAATAAATAGATTAAAACACATTGTGACAAACAAAGAGAAACACATAATCAAACTTCACAAAAGCAAACCCTAGTAGCAATAATAACAAAGATAGAGGACTTAGACAAAACAAAACACCCACTCGGCCAAATATTCGTCGGTAGAAATGTGGAGGAAAATAGTTAGAATATGATTGCAAAAAGCACAAGCCTCCTACATAGGCTTCATTCTCCATCTCATCGTTGCTTGTTGACATTGCAATTCCTTTCATGAAACTGTTATTTTCCGTGGCTCTTCCCCAAGGAGACAAATGTGCAAATCCAGTTCATTCAAATTCATCAAAGAGTCAACAAGACAAATCGTTTTCTTCATCACAGGGACAATGCGACAAAAGCAACAACAAAAAAGGGCAGTGAAAGGCAAATTGCTTGAACTATAAAATGGAATCTACCTTGAACAACACATTACAACTGAAATATGAAAAACAATTAAATGTCAAAATGTCCAGGGTGACCATATGAAAAAAACCCCATAAACTAGTTCCTTGAAGTTCTTGTCACTAGAATTAAATATTGGGATATGTGGTAGCACATCATTTGCACTCAATTGTGATCAAAATAATCACATCTTAATTGCATGTGATTATGTATACCATGGAGTCAAAGGATGAACTTGTATTTGTTAACTTTTTCTTTCATCCAATATTAGTTGTTGTTTGCAACTAATGTCATATGCAACTTGTTTAACATGATTAAGGGGATTTTAATCACAAATGTCACTTGTGATTAAAGTTTAATCATAGAAACCCATTAAAATATTTTTTCTTCTAGTGAATTTGGTAAGAGAACATGGAATACAAAAGACTTACTCTAGGGATGAAACTAGACTTATTGTAAAGTTGAAAATGTCTTCATGGAAATCTAATGAACAAATTTGGACTACAATAAGAAAAAACATAGAGTACAATGGACTTGTTAGGAATAAAATTGGGCTTATTATAGGTTTTAGTGACTTCATGGAATTATATGAACAAATTGGAGTATCAATTCTAGTTAATGGACATGACAAACTTTTGTAAGATTGTCATAATCACTCCTTTGGACCTTTTGGACCAACAAATAGCAAATGGAGGAATCTATGAAGAACATGTGCATAAAATGGACTCTACTGACTAAGAAAACAACACATTTAGGACTTTGTGCACTCTTGTATCATAAAGTGGATTTTGATGTCTTTAAGTTTATGGAATCATATCAACCTAGAGAGGTCATGTATTGTTATAATGGATTAAATATATATTGTGGCTAAATAAGACATTAATAAAAGGAACATCACAACTCTAAGAACAACAAACTATAAAAGTGGGTACATGAGAAGCTAAATGAACTTTGCAAATTATTATAGACTAGTGGGTGCCCGTGACCTTCGGCCACCTTGGTTCATGTTTTAGAAACTTTTAACTTTTTTATTTTTATTTTTATGTATTTTCTATTTTTATTATT
>Ga0116228_10004501_pt1 | contig 12363 bp, 8 predicted proteins | sample S1TSphfallax_2_FD_89694 | JGI IMG/M metagenome (GOLD analysis project Ga0116228, IMG submission 89694) | Host-associated microbial communities from peat moss isolated from Minnesota, USA - S1T2_Fc - Sphagnum fallax MG | ecosystem: Host-associated > Plants > Peat moss > Unclassified | place: USA...
AATAAAAATAAAGTGTTTCTTTTTCACTTTTATATTTTTGTTTATTTGGATGCAAGTTTGAAGTTTGGAGAAAGAAGACACACCTCATTCTTTTTCAAGCAGGGTTTTTCTTCATTATTATAAATTTTATTTGTTCTTATTTTTTACTCTTGATTTGGTTTCTTCATTTTTGTAAATTTATTTCTTTTTAAAAAAATTTACTGTATTTCCCTTTCTTTGTTTCATTTGTTTCGATTCCTTTTTCATAGTTTTTGCGTTTTTACTTTTTTTTTTGTTTATGTTTGTTTCATGATTTATTTTTTTCTATTCTTATTTTGTCTATCTTCATTATTTTTTAAAAATTATGCATTTATTTTTTTCTTTTTTCTTTTTCAAAAATATTCTAGTTTTTCTAATATGTTTTGTAATGAAAATAATTTTTAAAAACTTTTGTATTTTTGTTTGATTAGATACAGGTTTGAAGTTTGGAAAAAGAAGACAAACAAGTGGGTTGCATGGTCACCCTTTTGGAAAGAAAGTCAGTAGATGGTGCAAAAGTTAATTGCACCTTACAAACTAAAGCGAGTCACTTATTTCACATTTTTGTCACCTCCCTAATTCCAAATGAAAATGCTTTAAAGCAAATATTAGAAAAAGCTTGAATTGATGTTATATAAATGGATGGTTGTTTGTACATCATGGATTATAATTTTAAAATGTTGCCTTTAGTTGAATACATAAGGTTTGCACAAACTAGATTGTAATGTTGAACTTTTATGTTTCAAACTTTCACACATCATGTTTATGTGGTAGTGAATACCTTGATAGAAGAACACAAGCTTGATTTTTAGTTATCTATGTCGCATTGCATGAACATAAAGAGCTTCTAGAATTTTTCTTAGTGTACGTGGAGGAGGTCTTATAGTTAGGAATATTTTTGCCTCCAAAGGATGGAACTATATGTGTAAGGTTCTTCATTTTACCTTCTCAAAACAAGGTGTGCACTAGTGTTGTGTGCATAAATGGTTTGGGACTTACACTCCATGCAAGTGTAAGTAAATTTATTTTATGTCATGTAAAATAATGTAAGTTAAATATATATATATATATTGTTTTATGCAATTGTGTAAAATAATGTAAGTGTAAAACAATGTAAAAAACATGATTTTTATTTGGGTTTGGGAAATTTCATAATGTTTTTGGTGATAGGCCAACCAAAAGGCCCGTTGCAAAAAAAAATCATCAAAACTTGCACCCACAACTAATTAATATGGATTTGCAAGAAGGTATGGTCATAAATGGTATATAATAGAGTAATCCATAAAGTAAGGAAAACACAACATTTGAACTTTGAGTTTGGTCATAAACATGGTGAGATTTAAATCCACATGTAAATGAAACTAAACATGATGTAAGGAGATTTAAGGTAGGGACATTCATTGCTCACTTTTGATTTCTCCTTCAATGGGCACCATACCTAACATAAGTTGATTCATTACAAGAACCATACCTCCAACTTCTACAAAACCTTTTGTGAATCCAATTCTTAGAGCATCATGTTCATAATATTGACTAGATGCATTCTCAAATCATTCCCTCCACTTCAATCCTCAAAACTTTCATATATATGCACTTTTGCATGGTGTGTAAATGTATCCTTACAACAACATAGTGTACTCCCACCTAGCATCATTGATAATTTTACACCAAATTCACTCAACAAATAAAAGTGCATGCAAACCTCTTGTAATTATTGCCTACCATCTATAACACTTATAAACCTCTTATAGTTGCTACTTATTATTTACAAGGCCTACAAACCTTTTGTAGTTGTTGTTCATCATTTGCAACACCTACAAACCTCTTATCATGGTTGGCTACCATTACAACATCAATTTACCCTCTACAACACTTAAATCCAGTTATTACTTTTATGCTATTACCCTTTAATGGAAACTATCCTTTTGTGACAACCATACTTTCATACTGTAATAGCAAGCACGTGGAGTATTTTCATTGCAAATGAAAAGAATAACCAAATTGACAAACTAATATTCTACATCAACTAAGAAGGAACTACTAAATTTACCTTCCTAGAATTCAATACAAACAAGAAGAAATAATTCATTTAATTCCACTAACCATTTTCCATTACACAACACCACATACAATTTTCTTCCATTTTTTTTTCTCTACATTCACACACAAGAATGATAAAATCCTATTGCTAATGTTGATGCCATCTTTCTCTCCTCTCAAGAGATTAATAAAGAACTAAGGAAAGTTGCCCACCACATGACATCTAGGTTTTTTTATCTTCCTCTCCTTATCTTAATTTCTTCCATACATCCTTTTAGTTGATTGGTTAACAAATATCAATCCTTATTTTCAAAGGCTAACCACCCCATTAACATCATCCCAAAGGTAAATAGAAGATGGCCCATGTAAATCTACCACTAGCAACTAATTAATTATTAGGATGTTCTTACTCTACTAGTAGGCAAAATAACGATTACAAAAAAAATTGGTGGGGAGGAGTTGTGATAGGATATAGTAATGGAAAGGATGAAAACAAACATTTTTCTAACGATAAACATCTAGTCTTTCAATAGTTCTATCAAAACATTTATGACAACCATATTTAAGTTTTTTGTTGTCAAAGATTTCTTTTAAATGGATGATGAATAAAAATACTTCTTGCACGAGCTTGGCCTTTTGATTGTGAAAAATCAATTACCACTGCAATTTGTGGAAAGTGTTTGGTTAACCATTTGATTTCACATTTGGGTCCTTGAATTGTTTTCCTTTCCAAAAAACAAAATTTTCATGAGATATTACTTCAATTGGTGGAGAAAACAAAGCAAGTATATGCTTTAACAAAATTGATATATTAAATATTTACAAGAATAAGCTTTGATTGATGGATGTCCAAGGTGCACATGATATTTTTGCTCTTGTGATTGATTTCTTGGGATTTGATTGACAACCTAAACAAATGACTATTAAACTTTTGAAACAACATAAACTATTGGTCAAACCTCGACCAACAATCTGACAGAGCTATTTGATCAATATGGATTGGGAAAAAAAATTGCATATGTGAAAGACGAAGGGTCAAACTTAAATGCAAGAACAACTACCTTGAAATCAATAATGAAATGTGAAGTTATAAGTTTAAATGAAATTTCCAATGCATTTATTTTGGCCATGATTTTTTTAAGGGATATTAGTATGTTACAATTGATGAAAAGGTTTATAGAAATCTTAGATATATTTTCATCAAGTCAAAATTGTAAATATGTATAATTTGGCCTAAAAAGTTAAGGATAAGTAGAATAGGAATGGAACAAAATATGTTTCTTACTATTGGTTTCTTGGCCTACCAAATCTTAAGGATTGTTGGATCACAAATTGGAATTAAAAAGTTTTTCTTTTCAATAGACATACTTACAAACTTGAGGAGGTGTTGCTTACAATCAAACAATTTAGAACAATTGATTGATTAATTATGACCAAAATTGACCAAATGATTTGTAAATCAACTTCCAATGTGATGGAATTGATTGAAAAGGATTTTGATTTTGAAAATGAGTTAGAAAAGTTTGAGGGTTCTTTTGAAAGGGATGAACTTGTAGACATATAAATTTTAATATTTTGAATTTCATGTTTTTTACCTTTTTAAATAATTTAATAAGTTTCAAAATAAAAAATAATTTTTTGAAATAACAAAACTTTTGATACTTGTTGTGTAAGGACTACCTTTGAAAACCAATCAATATGAGTTTTTCCTTTAACAATTTTATGATGTAGCAAAAGTTATGATCATTCACAAAAACATTTAGCCAAATTTGGTTACATATTAAATATGAAATTACAAAAAAAAAAAAACCATATTCTTGGCTACCTACTGAAACTTACCATAAAAATCTCATGATTTGAAAAAATAAAATTTCAAAATTTGGCAAATTTGAGTCATTTTTTCCATGAAAAATCCTTTGGATAAGGCGAAACCATATTTTTCAGGTCGAAATTTGGTGAAATTTTTGATAGTAAAAAAAACACCGGTATGAATTGTTGGAGAAAAACTCCTTGGGTTTGTTGCAAAACAATGTTTTTTGGAAAAAAGAATTGGTTTGGGTTCCAAAAAATATTTTGAAACCCAAACATGGTGGTTCTTTAACAAAAACAAACTTGTAGGGAAAACAAAATGTTTATGTTTTCTAATTTTAACAATCATTTGTTTTAATATCTTAGGTTTGGATCTATAAGAAGCTTCAAAAAAGATTTAAAGGTTTTATTTGTGTCCATACTTTTTGTTTTTCTTTACAAGCTATAATCACAAATTTATTTGGATTAACATGTTGAGTTTTGATTTTTTTTAACAACATGTTGACCAAAAGAAAATCTAATTTAGTGGTTTTTGAAAGATGTCAAGAATAGTCACAAGAGGCCTTAAAAGGCAATTAAAATTAAAAGCACCATAACAACTTGTTCATGAAGTGGTTCAATTACAAAAACAAACACATTCTCAAGTCAAAGGAGTACAATCAGTTGAAGCTCCTAGCAATGAGCTTCAACAACCTATTACAACAGAAGTACCTTTTCATTAAATACTTGTAGAGCAAGAAAAAAGAAGGGAACAACAAGTACCTTCAACTAGTTGACTTTTGACACCCCAACAATTGTCCCAACAACAAAGGTTGAATGCACAACCAGGTGAACAAAATATTTAACTTGTTCAACATGTTAATGAAGTAACTTATACAAGACATAAATGGGAATCTTTGACACATGTTTATTATATTCCTAGAGTAACTGCACCTTTTCAATCAACATTTGTTGTTGGGTGTTATACATATGAACTGATTCCTATTTTGAATTTAACCGCATCGTATTCATAATTAAAATGGAATTGTTTTACTTTGATTGGAACAACTATGCAATTTGGAACGAAGACTTTCACATTGATCAAATTATCAACAACATGTAGAATCGGTGGGAGTAGTAGTGGCCCATGTTGATGTTCAACAAACACAACCACTTCATCATATTGTTTGGCCGAATGTACCTATCATGGGAACCATTGAATGACCATTGGTTCAACGAAGTAAACCAATTACAACCACTCAACCTATTGTTGAAGCTACATTAACTTGTGCATATTGTCAATAGGTTGGACATGAGTTCAAGAATTGTCCTTTTGTGGATGATAAATTGAAGAAATTAATGAGAGAAAAACTCCAAACTTCTTTACAACTTGTGGTACCGAACACACCAATGACCATGTTGGTGTACTTGTACAACAAACTCGGATATAACCAAGTTTGGTTACTAATCCAATATCAATTAGATAACATTTAAGTTGGCAACAACTTGTTACACCACTAATAGTAGGGCAACCTAAAACTATACCATACCCAATGTGGTACAATACAATTCCATCTTTTGTACCTATGGATTCTCACATGTGTTCAATGTATTATTCATGAATCAAATGATTTGATTCATTAATTTCTAGAAGAAGGAAAGGGTATGTATTTAGTGTTATTCAACGAAAAAAAAATGCCACGTTGAATAATTGTTGCAAAACCAATATCCTATCAGAATTCCAAATTATGGATTATAATAGCCGGTTTTTGTCACAATAGGTGTACATGTTCCATAAGCGAAAATAACCATTTTACTTGTCAATATACATGTCACCATTGGGCTACCAATCTATGGTAATAATGTTCATATCCAACAACCCAAAAGGGTTAATTCATATCCACAGCCTCATGGAGAACCGCTTAGAAGTTCACCTAATGGAGGATCACCATGAGGAGGGTCATTTGATTGAAACCCACCTAGAGGACTGCCACCAAATCCACATGTTGGGTTTTATGGATGCCAAACACCTGATCCAAGGATATTTATACCACCATGGTACCAACTAGTTCCAGTTCAATCTAAACCAACCAGTAAGTTGCCATACCAAAAGTTCCAGTATCCCACGTACATGAAAGTTGCCATACCAAAAGTTCCAGTATCCCACATACATGAAAGTTGCCATACCAAAAGTTCCAGTATCCCACATACATGTTCACATTAAAGTTTTCAAGAAAGCGATCAAAGCCAATGGTGAGACCATGGATGTAGATACCATCAACGTATTTGGTTTTACTTTACTAGACAACATCTCATAGATGGGGTGAGAACTTTATACAAGATCATCCTAACTGCACATTCACTATGAAAAATTATGTTCATTGCAACTAAAAATTAAAAAATAACTCACATATAACTATTGTGCAACTATCCCTTGGGTATTACACCTAATGTGCAATTATCCCTTAGAAATATGGTATGTTAATAAATAAATTGCCACCTTAAAATAGTAGTTGGTTGTATTATAGTTGTAAGTGAGTTGAAAATGGGTCCTCTACATGGTAATTTATACATATCGTATATACATATGTAGTCAACCATGTTTGATTTTCTTAGGAGTTGCATTGTCGTTACATGCGATAATTACTTTATAACTATTGCAAAAATGCCATTGAAGTAACAACTATGTTGCAACTAGTGTACAATGTACATACATGCGATCATGCCACATGTCCACATTTCCATTAACCATTATGGGATACATTTGCAACTAATTTTTTATTATGATTTTCGTTGATACAATTAGTACGGCCATTAGTGTGTCACTACTAAAGTACTATTATTCAACTATGTTATGACTATAATATAACTACTTATAATTAACTTAATAAGGATATATATTCATGAGTTATTCATATCTTCATCATATGTGTTTCATTTTGAGTGATTTAAAATGTTACAAGAACATTACCTCAAGCTTTAGAAATCATCTTTGAAGTGCAAAGGAAAATGAGTAATGAAAAAATAACAAGAAGAGAAATAAACTTTCCAACACGTTTTTCCCCATTTTTCCCCTCTTTGGACCCCTCCAACTTTCAAACCTCATAATTTTTTAATTTCTCATTCATTTTAAATGATTTAAAGTGCTATAAAAATGCCACTTGAAGTTCTACAAATCATCTTGAAACTATAATAACAACAAAACAACATACAACAAATTTTTTGGGTTTTTGAGAATAGGCCTTTGAAGTATTGGGTGGTTTGTTTTTTTGAGTTATTGACCCCCTTTACTTTCGAGGCTGTAACTTTCTCAATTCTATTCCATTTTCAGCGATTTTTAATGTGTTAGATGCACCAATAGGAGGGGTTCAAGTTTTGTTTGGACAAAAAAAAAATGGAGCCCTCCCCTTGAATCTAGCTTGCCATGAGTGCTTAAGTGTTATAATTTCATGGTTATTCTTAGTTTTCTTAGTCTTGTGCTTTCCTACCTACTTACCAACTTACCTAACTAAGTAGGTCCTAGGTAAATATGTAGGTTTAAAAACCTACCAACCTATTTACCTATGGTTATATACAACCTACCTAGCTATATATACATATCCAAAATGCATTTAAATATGCCATGTGGAAAAAAAATATTATGCCACATGTCATAATCTCGAACCATCATCAATAATCATAATGAACAATGGAGATCAATATTTTGAAAAAAAAATTTGTTCAAAAGTCTCCATAATGCCACATGTTACATTTTAATATATGGATGACAATTAATGACATCAACATGACATCATGGGTGCAGTTTTAATAGAGTTGCATAATATTTGAAAATTAGTTATTTTGACATAGTTATAATTGAGATGTAATGAATTACATGGTATATACAACGAGTTGCAACTTTGCAACTTAAGCAACTTGTTTGTTAGCACTCACAATGTATAAATATAATGAGTTGCAAGTGTATTTTGCAACTCAAAAATTGAGTTGCAAGGTCAATCGTAAAATTCCCTTTTTTTCACACTGATTTAATGAGCTGGAACAAACATTCTATAAGCATTTTTAAACTATGAAGAATGACTAAGAAGTCTATATGTAGTTAAGGAATTTCCAACAACAAGTTGGTGAACATGTAGAAGTTTATTATGAACGTTTGCTTAAACTAGCTAAACGTTTACAAGTGAAAGCTACTAATAGTTTTCTTACTACCATATTTAGAGCATGTTAATAGCCATACCTTATATTGGCAATAGCAAGTATTACAAGAGATACCTTGATTAAACATAAGGAAAATGTAGTAATTCGTGAGGAAAGTGGACTGACCATAGCAAACTATAACGCTTTGATAATTCAACAAAAGTCCTAACTGGTTGCACAACCCATTGTCACTTATACAACTTTTAAGCAATATTTAACATGTTCAGACTGTGGTAAAATAGGTCATGCAAAAGAAACCTATCATAATAGAAAAAAAGAAGAATCAACAAGTTATGTTGTACTCACTAAAGTTGTTGAACCGGTAATTGAAGTGACTACACAACCTATTAAACCAACCATTGTGCCATTATAAAATATCCTTGTATTATTTGTTTTAGCTTTGAACATTGTGCTCTTAATTGTCTTAGAAAGCCAATTTTTTAAAATATGTTATGGATTAAACCAAACATTAGAGCAATAGGTTCTTAGAGAACAAAAACCTGTGAACACAAAAGTAGCAACTTATTGGCAAACAAAGGAACAATTGTGTGATTTTTTTGTTCATACCATCAAGGAATTATAGGGAAATGATTCAATGTTGCAAACATTCGTTGAATAAACGAACCATTTCATTTAAATTGGGTTGGTTTACAAGAACTAATAAATCAACCGGTTACAAGTAAGCAACCTTTTTTAGTTCACATCACAAACAATAACACTAAAAAAGACTTTGGAAGATATTTTTAAAAAACATTCATATTCAAGTTTTAGAGACTAAGTATGTCATTAACTTGGGACAACTTTTGAAGATTGTGCCGGACATCAAATGGTACATTTTCAAACCGGTCCAGTCTATTCAACCAGTCCAACCTAAACTTATTCAACCCGAACCCACCTGTGTAACAATAGTTATTGATCATCAATTGTTGTGATTCAAGTCCAGGTTGGTAAGAATATTATTGATGATGTGCTGATTGATGGAGGATTTAAAATAAACATCAACACTGAAAATTTGAAAATACAATTAAGTCTTTCAAAACAATTAGGTTTTATTAGGGATTTGAAGATATTCTTTCATGGAATTCCCTACATGGTTACATTTACTATTATCAATAGTAATGTATTGGATTTTAATTACTCAATGTTATTTGGATGCCCATGGTTGAGAAATGCAAAAATATCCCACAATTGGGGAACCAATATTGTAACCATACAAGGAATTGGTACAACAAGAACCATGTTTTTTACCAATAAACTTGGTATTCAAACCAAAAAACAATAAGTTTTAGTTTGTTATGATTTCCGTTTAAAAATATCTGATGATGAAGAATATGTGATGTTTGCCATAGAGTTAGTCATGTTTTCAATAGGAACCATAGTAGTACCTACTCATATTGAATTTGTTCTTAAACCAGTCTGCATACCAAATATTATCATGGTAGAACCAATCCTGAAACAACCTGTTATACCAATAGATGTATTAGCTATGAAATTATGTATACCATCTGATATTGTCAAACAACACTTAGCTAAAATTGTCTTCCACCCAGAGGTTAGAGAGATGATTGTTAGTGAACCACTTGCCCAAGAGTGAATACAAGATTTAACCATAGCGGGTTGAATCGTTATTGAAGAAGAGCAGTTGACTAAAGTCAATTTGGGTACTAAAGAGAATGTGTAATAGGTGAAAATGAACTTTACATTTGAACCAATTGTCACAAATCAACTGATTAAGTTTTTAAATGAATTCAAATATGTATTTGCTTGGACATACAATGACTTGAAAGGTATACCACCAAAGATTACACAACATTTGATCGAACTGGACACCACAATACCATTTGTTCATCAAGTAAGGTACCGGTTGAATCCCAATTATGTTACCATTGTCAAGTAGGATATAAACAAGTTACTTGCTACTAATTTTATCAAACTAGTTGAGCAAGCAACTTGGTTGTCTCCAATAGTGGTTGTTCCTAAAAAGAATGGGAAGTTGAGGATATGTGTTGATTTTAAGGAATTGAATGTAGCAACAAAAAAGGATCCTTACCCATTGCCTATTACAAATGAGGTTATTAACATAGTTGCTAAACACAAAGTTTATACCTTTCTGGATGGGTTTTTAGGGTATCATCAGATATCAATCACATTAGAGGACTATCACAAAATCACCTTTGTAAAAAACTAGGGGGCTTTTGTGTGGTAACTATGATGCCATTTGGTGTAAAAAATGGACCACCCACTTATAAGAGGGTAGTAATTAAAGTTTTTCGTGAATACATTGATGTATTCATGGAGATTTTTCTTGACAACTTTACTGTTTTAATGACCTATCAACTCACCTTGAAAAGTTAAAGAAATGTTTTCTCAAGTGTAAAAGGTTTGGTATTAGTTTGAACCTTGACAAGTGTGCATTCATGGTGTTTTCAAGAACCATTTTAAGATTCATAATGTCCAAAGAAAGCAAGGCATGGATCCTAAGACGATTGAAGCCTTAATAAACATGCCAATACCTATTACCCCCTAGGAGATTCAAGTTTTTAACGAGATGGCCTAGTTTTATAGGTGCCTCATCAAAAAAATTGCTTCAATCATGTCATCTATCATTAAGTTGCTAAAAAAGTTTAAAGTTTTTGAATGGACTGAAGAATGTTAAAATGATTAGGATGAGATTAAAAATTAGTACATACAAGCCCTTATTTTGGTTAGTCCAAACTTGAAGCTTGAGTTTCACGTTCATATGAATACATTTCAGTTAGTAGTAGGAGCCATACTAACATGGAACCCGATTAGTAAGTTGACCAACCGATTATGTATACTTATAAATTGTTCAATTCAGCTGAAAGAAACTATATTACTATTAACATATAAACCCTAGTTATGGTGACGCACTCCCAAGCTCTTTGATAGATTCAAATGCGAGTCTGAGGTGAAAACAACGGAAGAGCAAAAAGTTGGGACACACTCCTTGGCTCGTAGCATTTTGGCGGTAGAAGGGCATGTTGGAGCTCTAGGATGGGACTAGGAAGAATGATAAGCACTTAATCACTCACACGAACTTGCACAATACCAAACAACAAGTTGGTTAATGCATAATTAGAGCACTTTTGGTGCTAGGACAAGCCATAGGCAAACTTGGACTCACAATACTCACCATGGTGTAGACTTGGGGGAAGCCACCACCTTCCCCCTTATAGTATACTTTGTGGCTAGCCACAGAAGCAGCACCCAAATGTCATTTTGTCCCGAGACTCCCAAGTGGGAGTCTTGAAATTCCCACAATTAGGACTCCCACAACTTTGGGGGCTCATAACTTTGCATGCATGCTTTCAATTGAGATGAAGGTTGAAGCAAAGTTGTAGCCTTTATTAAGAGCTTTTCAATGGTATGTTGAACGCCACCTGAACGTAAGGAATTGGGGTAATTCCCAACTTTTAATGGTTGGGAGTCAAATTGCCAATTTGACTCTCAACTTTATTTTGGCCCTAACTTGTGTTTTAGATGTCCAAATGAGTTATACAAGCCCATTTTAGACATCTACATTCTAAAAGATTTTTAATGGTATAAAAAACTCTTCAATCCATTGGGTTTTGACTTTTGCAATCGCTCTTTGAAGATTCAGGAGTCCATCAGGACTCCAACTCCTAAAGTGGAAGCTTGGTGTACCTAATCAAACAATTGATGTTCACCTATTCACTTTACATCTATAGTGGTTACAAAATGTTTATGATTATCTAACAAAGGGGATCATGCTAGAAAGATTTACAACTTCACAATGAAAAATATTAACCTGAACAACTAAATTGTTTGGGTTACAAAACCAAATACTTTACAAATTTGTGTAAGAGAATCAGTTGTGTCGTGTTTTGCAACTTGAACAGATGTCAACTATATTATAGGAATTACATAGTGGAGTTGGTGGAAGACATTTCTTTTTAAACATCATTGTGAAAAAGATTTTTGATGTCGATTATTGGCGGCCAACCATGAACAAGGACGTTCATGAATTTTGTTGGACCTGTGATTTATGCCAACGAATAGGTAATTTGTTAGCACAAAACTGGTAAAGTTAATTACTACTTTGCTTAAAAAACCTTTCTAGAAATGGGAATTGGATTTTATTGAACCTATTAAATCGATGAATCGTTATTCTGGCAATTGGTATATTTTAGTTATCATTGATTATGCTACTAAGTGGGTGCACTAGAAGAAAAACATGTATTTTCGACTAGTCTTTGCGATTAAATTTTAGTCGCAAGAGACATTTTGCAACTAAAATCCCTTTAGTCGCCTAAGACAAGTCGCATGTGATAAATTAGTCGC
>Ga0116228_10004502_pt1 | contig 12362 bp, 7 predicted proteins | sample S1TSphfallax_2_FD_89694 | JGI IMG/M metagenome (GOLD analysis project Ga0116228, IMG submission 89694) | Host-associated microbial communities from peat moss isolated from Minnesota, USA - S1T2_Fc - Sphagnum fallax MG | ecosystem: Host-associated > Plants > Peat moss > Unclassified | place: USA...
TAAATTATCCAATCGTTGACATTTCCTCATATCAATAAATATTCCCACCAAAGAAAAAATTCATTCAATTTCAAATTGTGAATCAACAATGCTTAAGATTTGACAGGCAAGGAATGCAACTATAGAAAACATAAATTCATGCTTCTCCCACCATTAAAGAAAACACTTGATATATTTCATATTCATTTGAAATTTTTTTTAAGCAAAAATTCCCTACTAACAAGCTCCTTTGCTTATTCATTTGTTATTGTTGTCATTTCAAAAAATTCCAAATTATATTCTTCATCAACATCTTGGTTAATAATGACATTTTCAAACAAAGGGTCCAAATGTTGATAACATTTTAACATGGGATACAAGGGCTTTTTATCATATTCTTCAACAATGGCCTTGCCTTATTCAACGTCAATAAATGAGGACATTAAACATAAGTTTTTGAACCTAAAATCCAACATAAAAAAGAGCATGTTATGAGCCTTCTTTTCTTCATACTTATTTTTAAAATAAAATTTAAAACAACACAAACTTTTTTTTTAATGTTAGGGGGCAAATAACCTAACTCAAAAGTAACAATGGACTCCTCTTCAATAAAATTATCAAAAGAAACTAAAATTTCAAATTCTTTTTCCCATTTTAAACAAATGGATTTGGTAGAATTTAAAACATCACTTAATAGCCAATGACCTTCATATTAATTAAAAACACAAGTAGACACAATAGGGGAAAGGACATCAACAATAATTTGAAAAATGTGTCATGTCAAAGGAGGAGGCATTTGTGTAGTCATCTTAATAGTAGTCTACCTATTATAATAAATAACAATGGTTTTTTGAAATTGCAATGCCTCTTGAAAAAGGATAATTATGTTCATAAATGTACAAAACATAAAACAATTTGTTAGAAAATATTACTAATTGGAATTAATTACAAAAACGATAACATATGCATTTTTCATTACAACAATACATCAAAAAATACCTTGTCTTCATTAATGTATTCAACTTCCTTGGGACCAAACCAAATTCAACACATGTTTTGTTCCACTCTTGTCAACCTTTCCCACATTTTTTTGGCTAGGTTATACATTTCTATAAATCTCTTTCTATAGCAATAATAAAAACATATGTCAAGTTTTTACAACTTTTTTCATTTGTTATAACATATTAACAAGCCTTAAGCATGCCAAAAGCAAGTGCCTTGATAAGTTTCCTCCAAACCTAAAATGTCACAACTTACAATTTTTTTTAATGTAATTGTATTCAAGTTATATCCCTTGTCTTTCACATAAACAATAATTATTTCCTCAAGTTGCATTTGTTTAATAACTCAATCAAGCTTTTGGCCAAAGACTTCCCAAAAGTATGTGCAACCTCAAAAAGACCAAGTGTAACATGTTTTGATTACAAATTAGCTCCCAAAACATTAATCATAAGGGCAAATATGTCATGCGCTCCTTTTAATGTTCAAAGATCAAAGTTCATTATTGCATAATTAAATTCTGCCAAAGTTGGTAAAACATACAACTATTTAGTTTTCTTCACCAACTTACAAAACACTCTTGTGAAAATTATTTTTTAGAAAAAAAATAAAAAATCTTGGACACAAATGCAAACATAGGCCTTTCATCCACAAACTTTCCACCAATTACATGTGCAAATGATTTAAAATAATCAACAAGCCCATACTCTCAAAAACAATTTATGTTGCATATGATCTTTCTAGAAAGGATCTTTTGTAGCAAAAAATTTGACAATTGCATTGGAAGATGGATTTTATCTTTCTTTGGTAGGTAATCTTTCCACTTTTCCTTTCAATGGACTATTTATTTCCTCCTCAAACATTTTTGCAATAATAAAATGATTTACATTCACATAGTTTTTCAATGTTGTTATTCCATTTGTTATATTACATATGATTATACAATTTTTTGTTTGAGTTTTAAGGTATTTCACATAAACGTTTTTATTATCATTCACAAAAAAACCAAACATAAAGAATTTCTACAATGTGACTTCCAAATTGTTCTTTGAGTATTCAATTTTTTGATGTTTTCTTTCATTATTATTTTTTTCACTTTCTAGATTTCAGTTGTTTTCTATTTGAAGATCAGGGTTTATTTCACGTTCTTGCAAAAAAAACTTCCATTACATCATTCATGAACACTTCACATGTATTTTCACATATCATATTTTCATTTATAGAAGATGGGCCATTTTCAATTTTCACAAGAAAATGCAACTCCAAGATGGAAGAAAAAAACCAAATAGATGTACGATAAACCAAAACACCAAAACCTAGTACCCTACAACCTAAAATGAAAGCATTTACAAAAAAAATTACAAAATATTCCAAATTTTCCTCAATGTTTTTGTAAACATATGCAAATAGAAGATTTTCTGTTAATGTTGGACTCCTTTAATGATTCTTGCAAAAGAAAACAACAAATTTGTTATTAAACAACCCAAAAATTAGTCATCTTGGGAAAAATATATATATATATATATAAAACAAATGAAAGAAAATGAAATAAAGGAAATAATGGAAATTTTTAATTTTTAAAATAAACAAATGCAAGGACTTCTTTTTTCGTCCCTTTTGTTTCCGATCACAAAAGAACTCCACCACCACAAGGCAATGGATGTGGGTAATAATTCACAATGGCATAGGCAACACAATGAACTAACACCACCGACAACATGATGAACTAACAATAGCACCAAAAGGGGTAAATGGTGATGATGGGTACCTAGTAGTGGGAGGCATACAACAATGTGATGGACCACCAATTTGCCACATGCAAGGCCATGGCAATGGGCGTAATGCCTCACCAAAATACATGCAATGGGAATTGCAACTAGCATTGCAAAAAAATAACACAAAGTAACAACAATAGTAACACATGGGGGTTCAAATGAATCCATAGGACCAATGCGATGGACTAACACAAACAATGTGACAAACCAATAACGTTAGCAATGTGATGAACTAACAACATGACCAACAACACAAATAATATAACCATTAATGCAACGAATCACGAGCAACACCAACAATGAATCAAATCAACAACATGATGAAACAACACAAAGGAGGAACCTAAAGAAGCAACACAAAGGAACAATGCAAAGGAGCAATCCAAGATAGCAACACAATGCAAATACACACATGAGAGAAAATGAACTTTTAATCATGATTCATAATGATTAACCCCAAAGGGGTTTTATACCAATGGGTGTTGTTTGGGCTTCCCACTTAACACCTAACCTAATCTAACTACTAACTTGAGAATCAGGTTATGGTTTTCATAAAACAGAACTGATTATAAATAAATAAATTCAAAAGAGGTTTTCATCCAATTCAATTTTCATTTGGGTGAGGATATTTAGTTTTCAAACTGATTATCATTAAATGTGATACCAATCAATTCTCATTGTAAGAATCAGTCTAAGAACTAGGGATCTTAATGAAAATTGCCCCACATTGGTAATTTAATACATTATTTGACAAGGGTTTTATTTTTAGGTGACAATTATTTTGGATTGGAAAAGAGGAGGTGCCCTCTATGGGCTTGAACTCCACCCCAACATTATAACTTGAGTTCAAGAATACACCCTAGGTTTGTTAAGTTTATGGGTGTTGTAATTTTATAACCATGAACCAAGAATCCTTCATTTTTCAACTTTCAACCATGAGATCTTTAGTATAAATAATCTCTTCAAAGAATTCAAGGAAGATGCGAGCCATAAACACATTATGTTTTGTACTCCTACCAACTTCTTACTTTTGCATTGACTTGACGTGTTGAATTATTATATAATTTTTTGATGCCAAAGCACTATGAAAACTAATTTGTCTTGAAAGCTAATTTTTTTGTTACAATTTAAAGGATTAAATTAGCTTATTAAGCTAACAAGAAATAAATAGAAGTTTTGCAACTTGATGTTTTTTGAATAAAATTGAATCATTAGTTAAAATTCATTCATTGGAAAGTTGACCATTTTTAAAAGCAATTTGCACAAGTTGAACAAAAACTAAAAAACTAAAACTTATTCAAATCTCTACAATGTGAATTTGATGCATGAAATTTCATAGTACAATTGCTTATATCACTTTCTTTGCCTATTGTAAATACCATGCATTATTTAATGATCATTGGAACTCATCACCAATTCCACATGTTCATGAGTCCTAAGCTAAGGTTCAAAGTTCCAACCCCTTAGACTATTCACTTGATGTTATCATTTTGATCGTTCATACTTTCGTATAAATTTCAACATAAATTTTCTTTTTTCCTCCAACTTTTATCAAAAAAGATGTTAAATTTGCCTTGATGCATGTTACATATTTGGTTGCATGAATGTTTGATTGTATTTCAAACATGTGTTGAAGTTGCCCCTAGGGCCAATATTTTGTTTATTATTTAATTAATAAATTGTTGTGGGTCAACTTGTAATTGACATATAAATAATAGGGAAAATAGATAAGATTTTGACAAAACGTTATCAAATTTGGTTAAACTTTAAAGTTATACTTATTTTATTTTAGACTTAGACTTTCCTTTTGCTAGTATAATTGAATCATATTGTTGATCCTTCTTTCTTTAGGAATTGAAAGGCCTTATGTTTCCAACAATCTTTGATGATCAATGAATATTTTCCCATTGAACAAATTGTAGCTAACTAGGTTGGTTAACATGGATATTACTAACGTGATCTTGTAGTGAACTAGATAGAGCTTTTAGGGTGGCCATGAATCTTACACTATGTTATCAATTTGATGGTTCATGCAATTATTTTAGACTCAATCATAAATGATAAAAAAAATTGTTAATCAAAACCAAACACGACTTAAACTTTTTGCTTGTTATTAAAAGATGTCAATGTTAGCTTAAATTGGCACATTTGATAAAAAATTCTTTACATTGGAACTATTGTTTCTATGAATCATGATTTTCTTACAAATGAAAAATCATGAACTTTGTTATTTGACACATATTGCATCATATATGAGTGGTTTTAGCCCAACATTTTGAAGGTAGTTATAAAAAATAATCCATATCCATTTGTGTTACTTGTATTCATTGCAACACATATCCTATTATCACAAACTAGTCTCAAAAATTAATTCTAAAATCTAAAAAATAATCATTATTGACAAACTATTGACTAATGTTGTATCCCTTCGAAGAAGGACTTTATATGTTTATGTAATGTTATTATCTTGGGATATTTTCCAACCTATGATTTTTTCATTTAGAATTTAGATGGTGTTATATTTGTGTCCACTTTGGTTAGGTGACAACCTTTCCATTGCACTAGAGATCTTGCTTGTATGGCCAATACATGGTTGCAACATCGTGTTTCCTACCAATAATATGAAACTCTAATTTTGGGGGTTTTCTAAAAATTTGCCAATATCCAAACTTGCACAACTAACATAATCCTCTTGTAGAGTTGTTAACATTATCACTTTTTGGGATGGGGCTTCTATAATACCACAAGCAACATGTTTATTTGTCACACATGATCTTGACAAACCAACCAATTCAATCAATGTTTAAAAGATTCCCATTTAAATAATACATTACTTGGGGATATTAATTTTTAGAAACATTGACATAAATTTTCTAAAGCTAAAATGGAAATTTGAATTAACCATGTTAATAAAAATTTTAAATGACATTATCATAAATACAAAAGGGTGTAAATATGATAAAGTAGACAACTAAAGATTCTTCAAATAGAAATGGAAAGTAACCCTATTTAAGAAACTTTGATATATTGAACTTCAAAATATTAGCTAATTTAATTATCAATATAAATGTATTTATTAGTCATATATATAATATTACAATTATATTGAATAATCACATGTATATTGAATATGCATTTTAATAGATTTTTCAAAAATGTAAGTTTAGTGGGGAAAAACCCAACAAATAGGAAAATTTTACAAAGTAGGTTTCAAGTAGATGAAATATTAAATGTTTTCCATCTACAAGTTAATGAAGTTTTAAAATGTAAAATATATATTTTTAAGTTTTACATGTTATAAACATAATACATCAAAATTCTAACATAAAGTAATGTTCAAGAACACATTTTTTATCAACCAATTTTCCAAAAATAAATGTTATTTTGTTTTATTCCACTAAATTTTTTCAAATTTGTATTTAACTTATCACAAATTCAATGGAAGTCTTCATGATTTTATTATGTTATTTATTGATTTGAATCTACTTTTTCTACTTGTGTCAAAAACTAAATCAATTTTTTTTAAAAATGTTTCAAAGACTACTTTTTGGTTTATTTTACCATGTGAAAGCATGGTAAAATAGACTAGAGAATTATCTTGCAACATAAATGGAAAGTGACCATCAAATAGGTCTTGTTATATTGAGTTTTAAAAATTATTTATTTTAATGTTTAATTATATGAAGTTCTTTGATTAAATCATTAATTACTAGCAAGCTAGCATTCACAATTCTATGCATGAAAGAAACACGTTGTTACATTCAATTTTTGGACACAATTTTTAAGCAAATAAAACAACCATGGCAAATTCTTCAAGATGATAATCAATTTGACCTTTTACTTACATTGTTAGAAATTAAGAAATGGGGCATTACAAAAGCACAAAGTGGGCAAATGGAGAAAACCAAATAACAAATTATATAAATTGCCAAGAAAAGCCCACATGAAACCCCCATTTAATAAAAAAGGAAATAAAAGACTAAACAAAAAGAATGACCAATGGCATTTAATCTCAAAGAGATGAACTCCCAGTACTTGGCACATTCTGAAACATCTTGCATTAATTAAACTCAACAAGGAAATATTTGCTATGATTGTTGAGATAAACAATCATTGATCAAATAATAGAACTTCAATAATGGACCGACATAAATGATCACAACCTACATAGTAAGAAGGAGTTAGAAAATGATAAATACAAAATGGACAAGAACCTCTTTAGAGATTGTATGTAATGAGAAAGAGGCACCATGGATGTAGATTGCATTTCATTGCAAGGCTAGGTTTAAAATTGTGAAAATGCTTAACATAACTCCTCGAGACTTGGATCTGTATCTAATGATGGATCAAAGACAAATGAAAGCAATAGATGTAGATTATAATGTTAGAGTGGGATATTGGGCATTGAGAAATAACATGCATGAATACAAAGTTTATGTCACAATAATATGGATGTTTGATTCAAATTTTGTGAACAACTTGTGACAAGCTCCTGGAGACAATCTATGGTGAGCCAAACTGACAAACTGCAATTATAAGGCTTGTTCATAATGCCAAGTAAAATATTTATTAGGGACAAACAAAGCAAACCAATATTCATTGGTAAAAGCATCATGCAAGAAGTGGCTAGAAAATGAAAGTGATCTAGATGATGATTAGTATGAATTGCCTATTTTAAAATACAGTGCAAACCAAGATGCACATAAGTTCAAGTTCAATTATAATTTTTTGTTCAATGACATGTGGGAATTATGAAAGATAGGGAGTTGATATTAAATAATGTTATTTTGTAGAAATAAAGTTGAAAAAACCACTCAATTTTTGTTGTCCTCACTGTGGTCGATGCCGACTATAGCAAGGGGTAATAATAAAATACAAAATATATAAAATTTCAACAATGAAATAAATAAATAAAAAAATTTTAAAGAAATTTGTGTATAAATAAAATATGAACAACGTACTCCATCCCTTGTGGTTGGCATTGACCATAAGGGGGAAGGCAACAAAATAAAACTGAACTTTCTTACTTAACAAAATATACTAATTATTTATGGTGAAAATATTAATAATTCTTGATGCTAAAATTAATAGTTATCATAATTTTTCAACATTCAAAGGAATGAAATTGAAGGAACCAAGTTCTAAAAATCTTCTAAGGCAATGGAATAAACGAAAAAAAAAAACTTATTTGAAAAAAATGTGGGGAAAATTAATGATCAACATACTCCATTCCCTATGTTGCCAATGACCATAAAGGGAGGGAAAAAAATGAAAATCTGAAATTACTAACTACTAAATTTATTTGTAAAAAATTGTGTAAATAAAGGATGAACAACATACTTCGTCCCTTATGGTTGACACTAAACATAGGGGGGAAGAGAAAAAAAAAAACTGAACTTTCTTATTTACAAAAAATACTAATTGTTGATGGTGAAAATATTTATTATTTATAATTAATAATTCATGAAGTTGAAATTAATAGTTTTGGTACTATTTCAACATTTGAAGGAATGAAATGGAAGGAACAAAGTTCTAAAAATCTTCTAAAGCAATGAAATAAAGGGGAAAAATGTGGGTAAAAATAATGATCAACATTTTCAGTCCCCTATGGTGAGCATCAATCAAAAGGGGAGGGGAAAAATGTAAAACTGACCTTATTTAACTTTTTTAATATATTAATTATTGAAGGTTAAATTTTAGATGATATAATAAATTTGGCATGTTTTCAAAATTTGAAGGAAAAAAATGGGCAGAATGTGGTTCAAAACATCTTCTAAAAAACTATTTGATTAATTGAATACATAGATCTTTCATTGAGGTATCATTGAGTCTACCTCATTTAGTTTTTCGAACTAAGAGGGCCACGAGCTAGAAGCCACCCTTGCTGCCACCATGTCTAGCCATGAAAGATGACAAGCTGAAATAATGAGTTGCATGAGGGAATCGCCATTACCTAGGAATTCGATGGGATCTGGGATGGGATTTTGAAGAAGATTCAAATTAAGATTTGTGTCTATATTCAAGAGTCACCTCCTTTGATGGACAGTCCGAGACTATAGTGTTTTTGGGTTTGGAAGGGGCTCTTCCTACTCCAAATCCTCCTCATCCGGTTTGTCACCTGAAGGTCCAATCAATTGGTCCTTGGTCTTCCTTAGCTTCTTGGCATTGTGGTTCCTTTTGCCACCCTAAAACTAAAATCACTTGAAATGGGCTTGTCAAGACAGGCGTCCTTAAAGTTCTCCCTTAACCTGCACTTTGACTTTGGGGTACTATATATTAAATGGGTAGTCTAAGTACCACCCAAAAGATGCTAGTTGGCCATTCGACCATTCTTTCAAGAGGTCCTTCTTGTACATGGTGCTTTCTATTTTAGGATTGCACCAAATATTAAGAAGCAAAAGAAGGCTGCGAATAGCCTCTTTTGCAAAAAAACATGGGAGAAATACATGCAACAAGGAAATGGAATTAAATGTGTGGAATATTGCTCTTGAAACCAAGTACAAAATTAGTCTGGAAGATGGAAAGGAAGATATATCCATTATATGTAAATCACATGCTTCAAAGCTTCCTTACCATAAGTCTATTGTTGCCAAGTCTTGTTTTTCAAGATTCCACCTTTGAACTTGAATTCATGAAAAAAAAATGATTCCCATAATTCAAGCTTCTAGTGACTTGTGAAGTCCTCAAAACTTTGAACCTCAACACTCTCAAGGATAGACACACCAAGGTCCGTGACCATGATATTATAAAGCTTCTTGGCCTCCATTTCCAACTACAATGAGAACACAAATGCAAAGCCATCAATAAGGACACCCAATGGAAAAGCCTATAAATAATTTCAATGTACAATCGAATTAGAACCAATAGGGTACCTGAAACCAAAACATTGCTTTGTGAAACCATTTTTCAAAAAAAACATTCGACAACCAAACCTTGGGAAATGTTTGAGCTTCCCTAAGAACCGGGGACAAGTTCCATTGATTTGGCCAAGAAACCTTTTGCTCATTGCTCACTTGTGAAGACACAAGCAACTACAACTTCTCAATCATCATTTCTGGATCAAGATTCATGTTATAATGAAATTATACTTATTGGAAGAATTAAGTGCCCAAGTGCGGGGTCACAAATAGGCAACCTTTTATGGAACGTTATCATGTGTTCCTTTCAAACACTCTCCATGGCCTTGTTAATTAGTGAAGCCAACATTTCCAAGTCTCGAATAATGGGATGTGGAACATCTGTATAATACAAACAATGTGCAACGTAAACAACAACCACAAGTTCGCTCTACGAGAAAACCTTTAGCTCAAAATTAGATGTAACTATTCTAGATAATGGAACTCATCTGCAAAAAGATTTAGAAAGTTTACCTTATACATATACTCAAAAAACACCTCCTACGTGAAGTTATACCAAGTCCTCTTGATTTTGTTCTTGCATTTTTTATATTGGACATCTGGAATGACCTCCTTGAACTTGTGAAGTGGAATCATTTTGATGGATTGAATGTGGAAGAAATCATGAACCAATGACGACTTCACATGGTCCATCCTAATGGACCTGCCAATAATAAGAATGTTAATTATCAACAAAACACAATTTGACATTTGTGGGAAAAAGAATTAGCATTGACAATGGAAACTCATTTGTTTATGTCGTTCATGGTTATAAGCAGCTTGACTAGGCTATTTGTTGTGTTTAGAACAAATGAATCAACCTCGATGTGCTAGTCAAATTCATTAGGATGGTTTGGATCAATGTATGGTCGCCATGCCTAAAGGTAATGATTGCCATCTTAAACTTGAAACATTTTTCTAAAAAACCAACATATATTCAAATCCTCTACCAAGAATTTTTCAAACTTTGTATTCTTTCTTTCCAAAAAAATTCCAGTATCAATGTAGGTGTGCACTTCTTCTCCCTCACCTTTCTAGTTTATTGAGGAAATGTAGAATGCCCTTTCACCTTTGTGATAAACTATGGAAAATGCATGCTCCATCTTGAGCACATCAATATTCAAAGTCGGCCTAACAATCAACAAGGTCAAAAGGTGACATAGAAGGATACTCATCTTAGCTTTATTTTTTGGGAGGATTTTGTACTTATCCAGAACCTCTGAAATGTTTAGCTTATTATGACATTGAATTACCTCTATGGTCCTCTAGTAACTAGACTCCCCCTGTGATTACACAAATGGAAGATAGTCATATAGTTGCAAGAGTATAAATATATCCCTTGTAGACAAAGAAAGAGTATGACAATGCAAATAAATGAAAAATCTAGAGATACTATTTGAGTAGGTTATATGAAGAGATCAAAATTGAAAGATAAACAAGAGGACTCCCAAATCCATTGGGGCATGTTTTTGAACATTTGGCCTAACAATCGGTGCTAACCATTGATAGAAAGCTTTTGAACTCCAATAAAATTACTAATTTATCCTATAATGAATCACCAAAAAGATTATATTATAAACTGATTTCTTTACAATTGGTGTTGATTAGAAGGTTTTTGAGTGTTAAAGGAAATAAAGAGATGAAAAAAAAGTCTCAAGAAAGACAAATGATAGTTTTTGAAAATTTGAGAAAATATGTTTCTATAGTTGGCACCAAGTATAGGGTGTTGGGGCTATGAAGTTGAACCCAAAAGAAACTTGCAACTGAAACAATGGAAAAAAAAACTTGAAAGGAATATATTTATTTTTTTATAAAACCTATAGTTAGTGCCAACTACAAGGAAGGAAGAAACAAAATTGATGAAATGTGTAGTTTTAAAGCTAGATCCACTATAACTCAATGAACTCATATAAATTTCCAAAGGTACTTTTGCTATGGTCGGTATCAACCATAGCCATCTAATAAAGCTTAAGTAGAGTTGGATTTTTCTTTTGAACGAACAAATATCTAAATTTTCTATAAAAAAATGCAACTTCCCCCTTGGTTGGCATCGACCATAAAAGTCGAAAGCATTTTTCAAAAACATAGTGGCTTCCTTACAACAATTGAGAAATAAAATTTGAAAACCCACCTCATTTAGATTTGCTGAAGCCAAGTCTCCCAACACATTAGTTCATTATACTTGCGACTGCTACTCCAAATCTACCTATAAATGCACTATTCCACAATTTAGTTCACTATAATATGGTTCCAAAGGAATTGGAAAACTAGACCATTCTATTGGAGGTCGAAACCTAAATCATGGTACTAGAAATTCTTTGTTCAAATCTATACTCATTTCAACCTAGTTGGATTTTGTAGAAACTTACCTCCCTAAATTGCAAAATCTTGGTTGTTGAATCAAAATCTAGCCTTCGGAATCTTTCCTAGATGATACAAAATATAAAGTTAAGGCCTAATCCACATGTTACACAAGTGGAAAACAACTAAAATTGAATAATAACTACACCTCTTCCTCAATGTCCTTGGAAGGCTGAGGAAATTCCACAACTTTATTTTCAATGATGAGTGTTTCCTATTTATTCAAGAACATTTCCTCCCCATTAATCTTTCACCTTGTGATGCAATTAACTATGTTTTGGTTTCTCTCTCCACTATCAAAAAGAAATCATATCATGAATGTAAAAATTGGAAACCATAATTCATATTTTAA
>Ga0116228_10004503_pt1 | contig 12361 bp, 8 predicted proteins | sample S1TSphfallax_2_FD_89694 | JGI IMG/M metagenome (GOLD analysis project Ga0116228, IMG submission 89694) | Host-associated microbial communities from peat moss isolated from Minnesota, USA - S1T2_Fc - Sphagnum fallax MG | ecosystem: Host-associated > Plants > Peat moss > Unclassified | place: USA...
ACAATATTTTGCTCCTTTTTTGGTATATTGGTATTCACCAATGTTGGACTAGTATTGGATTTTTAACATATCCATTTGATATAGGTATTTGACTTTTTTGAAATTCATATACCATGGCAATACATGTATTGGGTCAAAAATGCAAAAATTCATACCAAGTCATATCAATATGTACACAATTTACATTTTCACGCAATGGTATGAATATCATGGTATTGAAATGTGTGATACTAAAAGGGGTACATAGTTTCAATATGAATATGTTGGTTTAATATGTGATGTCACAAAAAAAATGTTTGCATAAGTTGAAAGGAAAAAATCCTTGATTGACCCTCCAAAAAAAAAACCAACAAAACATCGATCACAACAAAATTGATTTGCAAATGTCCCAAAATCATCACAAATGCATCATTGATCAAAAGTTAAGGTTGCCAAGTTGGAAAAAATTAATATTATTAATACTATCATAGGCAAAATTTTAATAAAATTCATATGCACATGTAAATCCCATGTTGGAAAAAAAAAACCATCACTTATTAAATCATATACAATAACTAGCAAAAAATATTATGACAACTTTGATTTGAAGAGGTATTATATTCATCACTAATGCATCATTGATTAGAAGTAGAGGCTGCCAAAAAATAAAATAAATTTATGCGAGTAGGTCCCAAGTTGGGAATTTTTTTTTGATAAATCACGTAAAGTAATTAGAAATAGGCATTGCAACAAATTTGATTTGAAGAGGTCCCAATTTCATCACTAATACATCGTTGATTAGAAGTAGAGGCTGCCAAAAATAAAATTAATCTATGTGAGTAGGTCCCAAGTTGGGAAAAAAAAAACTTGATAAATCACATAAAATAACTAGAAATAGGCATTGCAACAAATTTGATTTGAAGAGGTCCCAATTTCATCACTAATACATCACTGATAAAAGGTTAAGGCTAGGTTAAGAATAATCAAACACAAAAATTAATCTGCAAGTTTATATGTTGGGAAGTTGAAAAAATATCATCATTTGATGACACATAAAACATGGTACCAAGTACCAACACAAATACTACACATCATTTTGATCTACAAAGGTCCCAAATTTATCACAATTACATGAGATGTCATATCAAAGCTTCAATGCGCTGCAAACTTGGAAAAAAGAAGTGGTCATTTTATGAAATAAATAAGTTAACCAACTAAAGCTTTGCCAAACATTGGATCAACAAAGGTCCAAAAAGTTGTAGCAATGTATATCATTGATCAAAGGTTCATGGGGCTAAACACAATCACAATGTTTTTTAAAAACATAGCCACATCCCTTGAATTGGAAAAAAAATTAGTAGTTGATGAAAAAAGGAGGTAGCAAGTAACCAATAATAGCACTAGGAGGGGATTTCCAACTTGAATATGAAATCATATTTTTTTTTAACTCATCCTCAAAATAGCCTTGTTCATGAAGTTCTTTTTCATGTTCATAAAATAGTTTGTCTTTTACACAAAAATACTTAGTGATGCCTTCTTCAACGAGTTTGCAATATGATCATGCATTGTCAGGCCAATTTTTGTAAATATCACCAAGGCATCCAAATTATCAAGACCCAATCAATAGCATCCTAAACTAGTTAAAACACCAAAACAATGTTGAAAATGAGCTTAGTTTTGATTTGGCTTTTTGGAATTCCAAGGAATTGTCTCAACAAGAATCCAATGTTTAGGGATTGAGATTATTGCATCTTCCACCAAGCAAGAGGACTTTTCAAGTCTTCTTCTGAAACCAAAATATGACAAAATAAAAACAACTCAGATTTTAGCAAGCCTTCATTGGTTTTTTTGCATAAATGTTGGTTCACCAAACAATGTGTGATCGAGAACAAGTGGATATGGAGGAAGTGTTGAAGGTGGTCAAGATTAAAGGACTTGAAGATCACAATTAAAAGTGGAACCAAATTTTTTTGTCGTACTTCTCCATTAAAACCCAAGCTCTATCCTTCCCAGTTAGGTCAACCACACAATTTAAGCCCTTATATTTAGGGTCTAACATGAATGTTGTCATGTTATGAGCCATGGCTACACCAAATTGAATGCAAAATGCAAAAAAAGGTTGCAAAACACGTAAAAATTCTATTGCCATTTTAGCATACAAGATTTCTAGCTTTGCATCAAAATTTCCACAAGTCAAAGGAGGAAAAATAAACACCTTAGAATTATACTCAACTTGAAACTTAATGCTAATGGAAATTGTAACATAGAGAACATCGGACAACAACTAGTAACCTCTAGTTTGGTTGAAAACACATTGTTTAACAACTTGGTTCAAGATTTCAATCATTGCCCTTGCAATAGCCCAAGTCAAACAAAACAAAACATGAGTTTATAAATGCAAAGATTGGTGACTATAACAAATTGTGATGGCGTTGGCATATTCCAATGTCTATTGGTAAAATACAACTTTTGAAACAAACTTGGTTTTCACAAAGGTTTTCAACTTTCTTGGATGTAAACTTACTTATCGGCAAGGAGCTTCCCATTCTTGCCTCCCTTTGCTTGATTTTTTTTTTCCAAGTAATGGTTTTTTGTAGGGCAGATTGGGCGTCTTTCAAAGAAACCTCCTTTGTGCCTTGACAAACTTTTTCTTCATTTGTAGCATACTAGTAGACCTTCGACATCACATGTGTCAAAAAAAGGCTTCTCTAATTAAAAAAATCATAAGACACAATAATGGACACGACATAATTCAAGGTGGCTAGCTTTTTGCCTTTGTCCTTCACACAAACCAATACTTTGTTGGTCAATTAAAATTTAGCCAAAAAGGCTTCAAAAATTGTACAATGCAATTCCATTAGTATTTGTAGCCTCAAATACGTCAATATTGATATGGCAAGGTACCAATTGTAATCCAAGAAGTTCACAATGAATGCAAAAGTGTCAAACCCAATTCAATCCATCCATAAGTTGAATGTGATAGAAATTTTATCACATTGTGTTAACATAGGTAGAACATAACGATCCATGCACTTAGCAAGCACAAAAAAATGTGTTCTTTGACAAGTTGTTTTTGAGTAGGGAAATAAATTTTACGATTTTGTTGCATGACCAAATGTCATAGTCAAGAAGACTCCATTGTAGATAATGGCACATACCCCTTCGTAATGAATAGAACTAGGTCTTCAATGAAAACTAGTTGAAGGGGATTAGAACTTTTGTAAGATTGAACGTTTAAAAAAAAACTCAGTTATGGTAAAAGGTGTAGCTCGTTTGTAGTTCTCACACTTCTCACGACTTGAATTGGAAGTTTCATCTTCATTCTTATGATGCAAAACATACTTGGCAACAATGGCCTCGTGCTCATTATCAATGTGTTTTTTTATGAAAGTGATGTCATGTGTTGGATTGTAGGTGAGATGGCTCTTGTGCACATGAGTGGTGTTGTTTGAACTTTGAACTTGTTAACTAACGTGGCAAATAGTGCACTTCGTGGTTTGTGGTGCCCCCAACAAAACTTTTTCAAGATGGTTGTTTAAGACAAAGAAAACCCACATTATGTGGTGATTTGTGAACCAAAACTTCATGTTTGCCTTTAAATATTATAGTTACACTTTCCAAATTGCTTCTTCTTCAATAGATAAGACCTCCACTTAAGTTTTTAAAGTTTAAAACATGAAGTCTTCTGTAAGTCATGTGTCTAACCCCTCAACATCCCAAAACTCATTAATTGTAACAAACTCCCTTGTAGGATCCATTTCATCAAGTACCCAAACTTGACTTGTGAACATTACGTATGAATAAGAACAAAAACCTAAAAACCCATGCATAAATCTTGAAACTAGTTGATGACTTACGACTCAAACACAAGCATTACCAACATCATTAGGGCAATGAGTGAGCACCACAATAATGACACCAACCACCAGATGATTATAATGATGCACACCCAAATCAACATTTTGGGAGAATATTGAACTCAAGACGTGAAGAATGAAAAATATTGTGAGTAGTAGTAGTTTACAATGTTTGTTTTATGTTCTTCCACCTTAGATATTCCTACTAAGCTTATGAAACAAAAAAAAACCATGCACATTGAAACACTTAGTGGATTTACCCCTTCTTTTGTAAAGTTAAATTTTCAAACTCAATTTTTGCACCACATCACACACATTGAAGAGCCACCCTAAGCTATAATGTAACAACTTCATGTCAAGTTGAAGAACAACATAGCTTACAATTTACAACTCACAGCCTTACACCCAAAAAAAAAGAGTTGATAATTCATACCATGACAACGATGCTCATAAATAGTTGTGTATGAATATAGATCAAGGTACCTAAAATGTTGTTACGATTCAGATCCGATATGAGTCGAAGTATCCAATTTTCACATAGCATGGCAATATGATCTCAACCCTAGTACAATGAGCAAATCATACCATACCCAAGTGGTTGGATATCCTCATATTCATGTTGATACCCGGGTTGATATCCGAGTGCAACCTCTATTCCAGTCCTAGACTGGTATTCACCGACCTGACGGCGCTTGGACGGCGAGAAACTGCGTTTTTGTTCGACGTGTAGCTCCTGTCGTCGAGTGAGCGGACGGCGCAACGACGCTGGCTATGGCGCCGCGCTCCTCCCAAGAACGCTGCAAGAAGAAGACGACGACGACGACGCAAACGCGCTGCAAAGAAGGTGGGGTCAGATTCGCTGAAATCGCCGAGAATTCGCGTCCGTCCGGAACAAAATCTTCGGAGCTTCTCGGAAACACTTGTTCAGATTTGCTTCTTCTTCTTCTTCATGTCTAAAACAGCAAATTGAATTAATTTTGCTGCTTGTTGTAAATTTTTGGACTTCTTCGCAGTAGTCGATCTGGTTTGTTCTTTCAGTTTCTCTTTTTTGTCGTCTTCAGGGTTTCGATACAACAAACAGTCGTCATCGACGTTTGTGCAATTTCACGTTTGTAAGTTGAGATTCGCTATTCAGATCTGAGAGCAAAAAAGCAAAACAGCGAAAAAATAGAAAAAGAAGCTCCTCTCTAGTTTTACATGCTAAACCGCCGTCTGCTGTAGACGCCACTAATTCTTCTTCTGAGCAAGAACAGAACAGAAGAACCACTTCTTGTTCGCGCTTCTTCTTGCAGAAAGATTCTTCGACTCCTTAAGCAGCAGATCTGGGTTGGACTTCATGTCCGTGGGGAGAAGCTTTTTCCATGCTACTCGATTGAAGTCTGTAGTGGAGCTTCTTGGAGTTCCTTGAGTGACTATCACGTTTCCAGATCTTATTGGACCATCTCCTTTGCTTGCTTGCTTCACTTTTGTGCACAATTGAGAGTTGTAGACAGCCTGCCTTCTTGTAGTTGATGCCAGAAGGTTTCTTGTGGTACTCAGTTACCTATACGGGCGTCAGATCGCAGAGAGGAGAGAAGAGGAGGGAGGCTGGTGGTGAGTTTTCACTATTTTGCTCTGAAAACCACTTTAGGGTTTCGACAACAAGATGAGTTTCAACCTCTTCGGGAAGAAGAAGACTCCCGCAGGTGAGTTGTTGAAGATAATTGTTTTTTTCTTTTTTCTGGTTCAGATTTTTTTCTGGTTTTATTATGAGCAGCATCAGCTCCTGTTCCTGGAGAATCTGTTATGCTGTACCCATGGAGAACCCCCCCATGTGGGATTTGCTTGGGTTGACCTCTGTTTGTTGTAAAGAATCCTCTGTTGATTGTGGGTTTCTCGTGCAGAGCTTCTGCGAGAGAATAAACGAATGCTTGACAAGTCCATCAGAGAAATTGAGCGAGAAAGACAGAGTCTTCAGACTCAGGAGAAGAAGCTTATTGCAGAGATTAAAAAGACCGCAAAACAAGGACAAATGGTGAGCTTTTCTCAGGCTATCAAGCTGCACAAGTAGTTCAGGAGGAGTCCTACCTCATATGAGTCACTCCAGTCCATAGCTGTACAGCATCATGGATGGTTGACAAATCTTTTTTGTTGTGCATAATCTTCTGTTTCTTGGATGTCCTGGTTTTGAAGAGTGAGATTTTGGCAATGTGTAGGGTGCAGTGAGGGTGATGGCCAAGGATTTGATACGGACACGGCATCAAATCACTAAGTTCTATGGCTTAAAATCACAGCTGCAAGGCATTTCTCTTCGCATTCAGGTCAGTCTCCTCCTTCAACATTGTCTCCGCATTTGCTTATGTATTGTCAATGCATATGAGGAATGTAGCAGTTTTGAAGCCTGCTGTGGTTTGGTGCAGACAGTTCCATTCCATGCAGTTTTTTTGTTTATGAATATTGGGTTGCAACTAAGGGGGTCAATCAATGGGTGCTGGTGGTCTTGGTGTAGACTTTGAAGTCAACCCAGGCAATGGCTGAAGCCATGAAGGGAGTTACAAAGGCAATGGGCCAGATGAACAGGCAGCTCAACCTCCCAGCATTGCAAAAGATCATGCAAGAATTTGAGAGGCAAAATGAGAGAATGGAAATGACAACAGAAGTCATGGGAGATGCTATCGACGATGCCTTAGAAGGAGATGAGGAGGAAGAGGAGACAGACGAGCTTGTCAGTCAAGTTCTTGATGAGATTGGTGTTGATCTTGATTCTCAGGTGCGCAGTTTTCTATACCTGATGAAACTCAAGAGATATTCAACCTCCAACCTTTTTTGGTTTAGGGTTAGGCAGTAATGAACAGAAACAAGCTTAAGAACAAAAGACGGGAAAAAGAACCACCACACCTCTACTACAATTTCTGAGAGCTACTTTCTGTGGAGAAACTAAAAATCAGTATTTGCCTGAAGAGCAAGAAAGGAAAGAGGGAACCAGATGTGAGAAGATCTGCTCATTGTTCTGGAACAGCATCCAGGCTGTACATGTATACTGCAATATCAGAGACAACAATGCCTAATTCTCTACCTATGTAGTTCTCTCATTCTTTGTTTTATCTTGCCTGCTTGCTTCTCAGTGATCTGACTACTTTTCTGTTGCCTGTTAAAATGCTGTCACACTGTCTTTCTCTCATTCCTGTGGAAGGGATTGTGAATGTTTGCAAGTCTTCCACAATTGTCAACTGTTTCTGTCTTTTTTCTTCCCCTTGTAGTTGCCTTGGATATGTTTTGACAGTGTGAATGGGTGTGTCACTTGCAGCTAGTGCATGCTCCAGCTAATGTATCTGCGGCACCTGCACAAGCCACACCCTCCAAAGTTGCACAACCAACAGGAGCATCCACTGCTGCAGACGATGGTGGAATAGACAGTGATCTCCAAGCACGACTTGATAACCTCAGGAAAATGTGAGGCGATTTCCAAATTTGTGGAGGGAGGAGTGGTGGTGACATCCTCCTATTTTATAAATGGGACTTCCCCCATCCATGGATGGCACCTATTGTGGCTAACCCTGTTTAGGTTTTGACATTTCAATGTATGATATACCTGTTCTTATGCATCTCCGAGTGATGACAAAACACTCATATTTGTAAGCTTCTCATCTGTTTTGACAAATTGCATAATTACATGGGGTGCTGCTCATGGGTGAAGCAAAAACCTTCTTTCACGATATGAGTAATGATCTCATTTGCTTGTATTTCATGTAAAATTTGCTTATCATCTTTGTATGGCTTCAATGGGCAGCTTCTACTTACAAACAGATGGGAGTGATTTGAGGCTGTGCATGAACATCTGATATATACAATATTGCATTGACAAATTACAAGCACTTTTCTTAGTGCTATACCTGGTAAGCTCAACACTCAACACAGTAAAATCTTATTCATTGGCTTGTAGGCTTCAATTACGATTTCATATGCAATTTGGAACATAGTTGATATGAACAAACAAGCAAAAAAAAAAGTGAGTTGTACCAAAAACTCGCCTCTCCAGTAACAAAGCCTGTCCAAAGAATCCAAATTGTACAAAAATCCTTTTCACAGAAAATGAAAATGGTCTCTCCAAAATTGAAACAGAATTCCTTTTCACAGAAAAGGATAATGTTTTCACCTTCCTACTTTGTTGAACTATATTCCTGCCATTTACAGATTTCCTAAAAACATCTGAAAAAAACCTGCTGCCCTCGGACACAAGCTGCACTCTTTTTATGTTTAGAAGAGTGAAAATTTCTAATGACATGACCTTTTTTCTCAAAAATTAATCATAACAATAATAACCAGGTGCAAATCAGAAATAACTGGGTATACAAATCTCCTCTTACACACATGCATGTCTGTGTGTATGCTCGAATGCCTGGGTGCTTTGGTGTGCATAGCCAAATAGGTAATAGACTCTTTGATAAACCACAACAGAGTAGGAGTGGGAAAAAACCCAGTAAACCATATTTAGGTGGTGGTGTGTGGCTGCTGATTGTGTTCAGCAGCTTCACCATCCAAAGCAAGGATCCTTGGAAATGATAGCGGTCTTCAGAAACTGAGAGGTGTCAATCTACCACAGTCTCAAAATTTCTCATCCAGGAGAAAAGCTTGTTTAACAACTGCATGACCCCAACAAGTTTTGATGAACAGCTCACGATCATGATTTTGGTTCATTGGATTTGCTCCGGAATGCTGCAAAGAATGATCGTGAAGCTGCAATCATCCAAAACATAAGCCAAAATGAGATGAGAAGAAAAAAGCTTGCCTTGTTGAGGAGACCCTAAACTTTTCCTCCAAAGTTTCCAGATAAAGGAAAGGAAAGAGGATTGAAAAAGCCAAATGATACATGCAACAGAAATATTAATCTATAGTCACAGATTGGAGCTGATTTATTAAGCCCAACAGTAGAATTATGCTACAGGGAAAGCAAGAATCTTCTGAAACAAACAGCAGCATCTATACAGCTCTGGCCATACACATACCTTTCCCAGAGCTGCCACCTGATGATTTGCGATCCAGCATCTTGGAATCAGAAGGTGGAGTGGAAACTGAGTTTCTCATAGTTAACCCTGTAGAATCCCCATTCTGAATATTTAAACACTGACATTGCTAACATACATAGGCAATTTCTTCTGATACCAGTCACGTGCATTTTCAGAGACCTTCAACATCAACATGTGTGCTATTCAACCAGCTCACTGACTTCATCAGATCTTTCATACACCTTCATCAGATCCTGTCAGAAGACATGGCCATGAAAACTTGGCCATGATGAACCCAACAAAAACTACAAGAAAAACTAAGAAAGAGGAATGAGAAAGGAAAAACAACAACAGGAACAAAATAGGAAAAGGAAAATAGGATGAAAAAAGAGAGAAACTTGAGGGAGAAATTGAAGAGCATGATATTTAGGACAAACTGGGCTTGGAAAAGCTTCCTGCTTAAGATTAAGAAACCCTTGAAATAATTGTTTGAAGATTCCGATTGTGGAAACACCAAACGAAAATCCAATTTTGCTCAGCTTTAAGAAAACCTACAGCTCAATGAACACAAATAATCCTTTCCTTTTGGTTTGTCAACGTACCAGAGCTGCTTTCATTGTCAATGTCAATACTCATGTTTGAGGGGAGTGATGCCCTTCTAGAACTCTTGGACCCAAACCGTCTGCCTTTGTCCATCCTCACAACTGCCTCCAGAAAACCAGCCTCACTTGTTGCCTCTATGTCCTCATCCCCCTGTGAAGTAGCTGATGCTGATCTCCAATCATTTGCATGAGAACTAGAGTCCCGGCTCTTCCTTCTAAACTTGAGAAGCTTTCGCAGGCCCCTGGGTGATTCCTTAATACCTTTGTCATGTGTGAGAACCAGCTTCTCAGAACTCCCTGAAAGTTTTTGCAGGTGGCCACAGCTGCTAGTGTTACCAACCTCCTCTGGCGATAGTGATGCCTGAGGCACTGGCAGTGATTGCAGAGCATCCACAGAGGAAGAAACAATTGGTATTGGGTTATTGTACTTGGGTGAAGAATCTGTCACCATGGCCAATGGGACATTACACACCTCTGCTGGTGCTGATTGAGCTTGAGTAGATGTTGAGATTGGTGATGATGACATCATGGCTGGAGGTGCAATGTAGGCCAATGGTGATGAAGAAGTCAATGCAGAACCATGAATTTGAGAGTGAGCAGGTGATTGTTCTGCAGCAGTAGGGGTGAATGAGGATAAGACCTCATCTCCAGCTACTACAAACTCTGGAGAAAGAGTCTGACCATTGACATGAGACTCCAATGTCTCTGGTACACAGTTAGCTACATTGTCCTCAATAGGAGCCTCAACTGATTCTGGTGATACTGCATAGGGTGAGTCAACATTAATATCAGTATCAGGCACCAGGTCCACACTTCCCACCTCTATGGGCATACAAGGGGGAGCCTGCATCACATCAGAGGATGCATGAGTGGGCACAAAGGCAGGTTCAACACCAGCTCTCTCATTGGTATCCTCTGTCACCAAATCATGGGAGGCTTCTGGTGTTGGGTTCAAATCCTGAAATGAAGGAAGAGCCTCCACACTAAAGTCTTGCACTGGGGAACGGGAAGGCACAGGAGGAGTCCTGTTTGGAACCTTTGCAGAATCAGCTGCAGAGACAGCTTTGAGCTTTCTTGCAGCAGGCATGGCACCCTGGGTTGTGCCTCTTCCCTTACGAAGAAAAGGTTTGGTATTGAGAGATGCAGTGGGGGTGGCAGAAACACGCTTTGTCATTTTGGTTGCCAATTCCTTCTGTTCCACCCCAACAGCTTTTGAGACTTTGCCTCGTATAGAGTTTTGGACCTCCTGAGACAACTCAGTCTTGAATCCTGAAACGGATTTCCTTGTTCCAAAGCTGCTCAACCGTTTTTTATCAGCATGATTTGCCAATGTGGAAGAACTCCGGCTGCCAGAAGGCTGACCCCTGTTGGCTTCCAAAGGAGCTGTGGAAGCACGTCTGGCTGGCACACTATTATTCTTCATCAGGGAGCCCCGGTCAAAAGCTGAGCTTGATCTCACTGCTGAAGGTTTTGTGTTTTCTTTTCGGAATGCAGCAAATGATGGTACAGATTTGCTAAGTGGGTTTGAAGCAGTGCTAGGCACAGTGGAAGCCCGGCGCTGAAATATCTGTGATGATTTTGGTAGTGCTGCTGGTGCAAGGTTGCTAACGCTACCTCGAAGGAGTCTAGTGGTGGATTTCTGGGGTGAGGGTCTTGCCACTGCACTGGACTTTGGTGATGAAAGTTGACACAGTGAGGCCCGAGAAGTTCGTGCAGCTGGTGCAGAGCTGCTTCTAGCTGCTATACGCTCCCGTCGCATAGCCCGCAGTGCCTCCAACCTCTTTCTTTCCTCCTCTTCCTGAAATATGGAAAGATTTAGTTGTAAAGCAGACCTAACAAACACAAGTCAATGCAAAATGCTTTGATATCAGGAGAAGGGAACAGTGATTTGTACCTTCTCCTTTTTGCTCCTCGCAAGCTCAGCCTTGAAGGCTCGTAATTTCTCAGCCCGCAAAACAGCATCAGCAGAAGGAGCATACTTGTCAGAATGTCGTGCATGGTGAGCCAACAGCTCCTGTTTCCTTTTTTCTACCTTTCTTGACCCAGCCTGGTCCTTCAGTTTTTTGTCACCTTTTGGATCCTTAGAAGAAGGAACATTACCATTTGCATTTGCAGCTACTTCAGACTTTTGAAAAGCCACATCTCCTGCCAAGCACTCAACATTGTGGTTGACAACAGAGCTCCAGCCCATTGATTTGTGACCTCCTTGACTATCAGACATCATGAACAACTCCTCAGGGGCAGGGGTCATCTGCTTACTCTGCATGGTGTTCCCTTGATTACTTGTGATCTCTGAGTCCAAGTGAAGCTCACTCCTCCACCCTAGTGCTGATAGCTCCTGTGCCTGAACTCGAGCAGGCATAATGAATGATTCATCTGTCAATTCTGATTTGTCAATAAGGACCATTTCATGATCCTGATTTACTTCCAGAAGCTTGTCTGTCCCAGAAGTTTGCCTGCTTCTCTTAGGAATCATAAACATGTCATCTGGATGGGTTCCGAGTGGCTGCACAAAATTGCTGTCAGTTCCAGAATAACAAGTCTGGACCAGACAATTAGCATGCCGATCAGGCAGAATGAACACCTCTTCTAATGGTGCTGAAGAGCCAGAGTTCTTTGAAGTTTGAACTGACATATGAGCTTCTGCCTCCATATCCATCCCTGAACTGTTATCACTGCCATTCAACTGGTCACTTTTTTCGGAGGTCGTGCATGGTTCACTTGCTATTTCAGCTGCTGTGGTACTCCACCTTCTTAACACCGGTTTTTCTGAAATCACATTGTCAGTTGAATCCCCGCAGATCCCTTGCTTTGACACCCTTGTCTTGGTTGAATCCAGAGAACCCCTTCGTTTAACTTCAAACAGACTTATTGCATCCTTCACACTGAGGTTCCCACGACCCCGTAGCTTTGGCCCATCATCCTCATCACCCACAGC
>Ga0116228_10004504_pt1 | contig 12359 bp, 11 predicted proteins | sample S1TSphfallax_2_FD_89694 | JGI IMG/M metagenome (GOLD analysis project Ga0116228, IMG submission 89694) | Host-associated microbial communities from peat moss isolated from Minnesota, USA - S1T2_Fc - Sphagnum fallax MG | ecosystem: Host-associated > Plants > Peat moss > Unclassified | place...
GAAGCTCCCATGTGTTGATCATTTAACCATCCATAGGATCAAATATAATGTTTTCATCTTCTTCTAGCAATTGAAATTCTTCATGCCAATAATGTATAACATTCTCATCATTTGTGGCATCATCCAATTCATCATTTATTTCAATAGTTTTCTCAATTTGGTTTTCGAACAACTTCTATTGAACATGTGCATTTTTTTACTGAATTATCATGGTGGATGGGTGTGTTTATTTGGTTAACATTTGCCCCAAAATAAGATTTCTCATTTCTAACTACCATTTTTTAAACTAGTTTTATGTATGTCTTATATAATAATATCTCATAAAATCAGAAGCCCGTCTAAAGAACGTAAACATGATAATGTTACATAAATGTTGTGCATATTTAATTGCACAATGTTTGGCAGTTGGTGAAAATGTATTATTAAACAATCAAATGTTTGTCTTTGGGATTTAAAGTCAATTAAACAAAATATTGGGGCCAATGGTACTTGATATCTATTAATATTAAAAGTTTTGGAAGTGCTTGAATCTTTTATATAATGATGATATGGGAAATTTCTAGTAATGGGGGCTATAGGCACCACATTTTTTCATTAACCCTTGAGAATTATGTTTTGTAATATACCATTTTTTTTTTATGAACTCAGTAAAATGGACCAAAATGTTCATCGGTGGGTGCATCAATTCATCGTAATGAATCCAATATCTTCTTTTGATTGAAATGTTTTGGACATAACCAATTGTTCCATTAACAATCCCAATTTTTGGATAGAGGTCTTCAATTGTTATAACTTTCATCCTATTATAAATTTTTAAGAATGGTGATAAGTTTTTAGTTTACTTGTTGGCATTGTTTGCGTTATGATGTATTGGATATCACTACATATTGGTTTTTTTTTATAAGTGTTTGTAGTTAAAGTTATGTTTTTTTTTTTTTGAATTAATATTAATTATGTGATGGTTGGTGAGATTGTGTAATTCATTTCAAGGAACTATCAAGGTTCTTGTCCTCCATAGATTTGGAATAAATTTAATTTCAAATTGGAAAGAATTCGTGGTTTAAGTAATTTGAAATTTGAATTTGTGATTTTACAAGTTTTAAGGTTTTCTACAATAGATGCATATTGTATGTCTTTGTTTTGTTGCATTTGTTCTATTAATATGATGCTATTAAGATGAATGTAATTTTCTCATACATTTTTTCTTATGATTTTTTTTGTGTCATTTTTGTGAATGCAAAGGTTGGTTGAACATTTTTTGGATATAACAATGTGTTGTTTATGGGTGGAAATTGTAAGAAATCTTCCATAAATTATGTTTATCCCACCAAATGGTAATATGTTGGATTTCAATTTTTTGTAACTACAAATTCATTGTAATAAGCATGTTGCAACTAATCATTGAAATTTCATCAATAATCATATATTTAATAGTTGGCCAAATGTCTACTATTGAGTTTAATTTACTTACAATGACATTTTTATCAATGGACAAGCCCAATAAAGAATGGATAATAATTCCACCAACTAACAATGCTGCAATATGATTTTATTTTTCTTTTAAATAGTTTTGGATGGCTTTGATGATTTGTGTTTTCCCTATTTCTATAGCACCACCAACATATTGTAATATTTTTTTGTTGGAATTTATTTGTGTAAATGTTTCAAATGCATGGGTGTGTAATTGATTCAATTTATACATTTTTTATGCACAAATATATTTAATTACATAATAGGTATTTTATTTCTAATTACTCAAGTTTTTTCTTTGTGTTGTGTGGTGTTATTTTGAATTGTAATTTCTTCATTAAATTTTTTAGTTGTGTTTTGTAGTTCTTCCAAATAAAAAGGTTTTTTCATTGAATTTTCATTTTCGTCATTAATAAATTCATTTGTCATTTAAATTCTCAAAATCTATCCACATCTCTAGATTTTTTGCATTCATGCAAAATGCTGACTTTTTTTATCACCATTTTTGTGAAATTGAAAATTTTCATACTTTGTTTTTTTAATGTTGTTTCCCATGACATACATAGATTTATTTTTATATTAGAGAAAGTTCATGATGAAAGTTTTTTTTTTAAAAATTGTTTGAACATAAATTTTCAGATCATTTTTTTGTGATGGTATTGCATAACTTTAAAGTACTGGTACTTTAGGTATTTTTTATTCATAAAGACTATGGGTGTTATATTGAAGGTGATCATGGTAAAATCTATGATTATGAACATTGTTGATTTTATTTGTTTTTCTTGAAAATTCATACAAAGAAAAATATTCAAAGTTTTTGGGTCTTTGTTGATACTCAATTCGAAAATTATGAATTATGTATTTTGACTTTTCTAAGTTTTTGTCAATTGTGAATGTTTCAAAAATGTCACTATGATGTTCTTTTTTATTAACTTCTTTGATTTCATGTTCATTTACCCATGATTATAAAGTATACCAAAGTATGTGAAATTGTAATCGGTTAAATGATCTAGCAAATTTAATAAATAAGTAATTGCTTTAATGGCCAATATTTCTTGTTGACTTCCAATTGTATTTAAATGTCGCATGAATAAAGACACATACTCATATGATGTTATTGACAACTTTTGTCAATAACATCATATGATTTTGTGTATTTATTAATCATTTATTTATTTTTTATTGCAATATGTAAAAAAAAATACATGTGCGTTGTGTAAATCAATGTTTTTGTGATGTAATCAATGATGTAATAAATGAATGATTCACTATCATTTCCAAAAGTTGCTATGAATTTGACACCATGGTTACATTTAGATGCCAATAATATCCATGGATTTGCATTGTTTAACCACTTATTTATTCTTTTAATGTGAAATAATTCAGTTTCATTATCAAAATGTGTTTTGTCAACTAAGGTTTGAGGAAAGCATACCTATAAAGCTTTTCTGAAGCATCAACGTTTAATTTGTAACATGTTGGGTTACGTATATGACGATTGCATACATTCATTAATTTGCACACATCTTGATCAAATGATTCATGGAAGTTATTTTCATTGTTGTTAAAGGTTTTTGTGGTGCATGATGTATGTTTTCATTATTTTTCCCATAATTTTATGCTCTACTACAAAATGCGTCCTAGTTCACTTTAGGTTTCATTACATTTTGAGTGAATTTTCACATTTTTACCTAGTGAAATTGTTTAACTTCCTAGTGAATGAAGGCTTGTTGCTTCAGACAATGAATTGTTTCACAAGTATCTAGTGAAACAAGGTTATTCTCAAATGAAATACAAATTATCAAGTCATTCATTTGTTAATTAATTAACTAACCAGCATGGAAATCAATTAAAATTTATTTATTTAATATATAATATTATTGATAATTTCATGATTTTTTAGCCTATGATTTATTGACACATGTCATTATATAGGCTACGTTAAAAATTTAACCTATGTAGGTAGGCCACATAATCAACCTAGGCACCTATTTTAGGAATTAGATAAGAGAATATTCAATCAACATACCATTGTTGACCACAGAATGCAATTCATGATATTTGATCCCTTGACCTTTGAAATGGAGGCAACCACCTTTATCATGAAAGCACCCCACTTGTTGTGATAATGTGTTACATTACATTCTATTTATCAAATATTTCATTTTAAACATTACATAAACATAAACTTTGAAAATTCGTATCTTATTGAGATTTTGTTCAAATGAAATGATTCGGGTTTTTTTTTTAAAAATTCAATAATGTACATAATTAAATTTATTTCCTTTTGAAATTTTAAAATCATTTGAACAAAAAAAAAGTTGAATATCATTATTCAATAACATTTCAACGACCATTCGTTTGAAAAAAAATTTATTAATAAATGGATAAGATTTTTGGTAATATAATAATATTACATATGTTAAACTATTTTCAATTAGTATATGATTATTTTTCATTAATTTAAATTATTTCACCCTACATTATTTATGGCTATTTATGACTATTCTTAATTACTTTTGGTTATTTTTTACTATTTCATTGTAAACTATTTTTGGTTATTCTAAATAATTTTTGACTATTTTAATTTATTTCACCTTTGGCTATTTTCAGCTATTGTAATTTTTTTTGGCTATTATAAATTATTTCAGTTTAAATTACTTGCATTTATTGTAAACTACTTTTGGTTATTTTAAGTTATTTCGTCTTAAACTATCTTCGATTGTGTGAGGCTATTATTAGTTACTTTTGGCTATTGTAGGCCATTTCACCTTATACTATTATTGGCAATTCTACATTATTATAAGCTATTCACCTTAAATTACTTTTGTTTATTATAAATTATTTCACCTTAGATTATTTTTTATAATCCTAAATAATTTTAATATATGGCTATTGGTTGTTCTTTTATACGAGCTATTAGTGGTTATTAATGGCTATTAGTACATAGTCTATTAGAGGCTATTAATGGTTATTTTATTAATGGCTATTAATGCCCATTAGTGGTTATTCTATAAATGGTTATTGGTGGCTATTCTATTAATGACTATTAATGGTTATTCTATTATGGTTATTGGTGGTTATTCCATTAATGGTTCTGGGTGGTTATTCCATTAATGGTTATTGGTGGCTATTTTATTAATGGTTATCGGTGGCTATTATATTGATGGTTATCAGTGGTTGTTATATTAATGGCTATGGGTGGTTATTCTATTAATGGCTATTATTAGTTATTTTATTAATTACCATTCATAACAATTCTAGTGGTGGCTTTGGTGACTATCATATTAATGGCTATCGGTGGTTATTATATTAATTGTTATTGATGGCTATTTTATTAATGGCTAACAGTGGATATTCTAGTAATGGCTATCAATTAGTATTTTATTAATGGCTATCGATGGTTATTCTATTAATTGTTATTGGTGGTTATTTTATTAATGGCTATCGGTGGTTATTCTATTAATCGTTATCGGTGGTTATTCTATTAATCGTTATTGGAGGCTATCCTATTAATCATTATTGGTGTATATTATATTAATGGCTATTGGTGGCTATTATATTAATAGTTATCAGTGGTTATTATATTAATGGCTATTGGTGGCTATTATATTAATGGTTATCGGTGGTTATTATATTAATGGCTATCAGTGGCTATTTTATTAATGACTATTGGTGGCCATTTTATTGGTGGATATTTGTGCATATTTTTTTAATGGATGTTGGTGGTTATTAATGGTTGTATTAATGGCTATTGGTGAATATTACATTAATGGATATTGGTGGTTATTAATGGTTATTATGTTAATGACTATTGGTGAATATTTTATTGGTGGTTATTAATGGTTATTATGTTAATGACTATTGGTGAATATTTTATTGGTGGTTATTAATGGTTATTATGTTAATGACTATTGGTGAATATTTTATTGGTGGTTATTGGTGGTTATTAATGTTATTATATTAATGGCTATTGGTGGTTATTCTATTGTAAGCCATTGGTAATTATTTTATTAGTGACTATTAATGGCTATTAATGGCTATTAATGATTATTTTATCAATGGTTATAAGTGGTTATTTGATTATAAATTATTGTTGTTTAGTATATCTTATATTATGATTATTGGTGATTATTGTATTATAAACTATTATTGGATATTATATGTTTTAATATCATAGGCTATAATAGTTATTATATTGTATGATATTTTAAATTATTTTTCATAGGTTATTATTTTTATTCTAAGTTATTTTACCTTAAATCATTATATTTTATTTTAGATTATTTTAAGTTATTATACTAAGGATAAAATAATTTATAATAACATAAAGTAAAATGACATTGAATAACTTTAAATGTAACTTTAAATAACATATATTAACTTTAAATAAAATAACCTAAGGTATAGCCTAAAGTTAGTTGGATACTTTAATTTAGAATAATTTAAAATTTTATAATAAGCTAATTAAAATACCTTAAAGTAAAATAACATATAAAAATTTAAGGTAGAATAATTCGTAATAGCTTATAATAACATAAGATATAAGTTAGAATAACTACAGTAACTTAAAATAATGTAGGATATATCATGAAGTAGCATATATAAATATTAAAAAAACATCAAAATAAACCTATTTATTATAGTAAATTATGATAGTGAATTATGTTAACTAGTAATGAAACATGATGTTTACATAATGATATTATAGTGAAATAACTTTTAGTAGGGTGAAATCAATAAAATGCAATGAAGTTATTTTTTCTTTTAAGGTCCCATAGTGATTTATGCTAGTAAATTACACCTCACTTTTGTAGTAGTGAGGTGTTATTCCATTGGTTGATTTATACATGTCAATGTTTTATATGTTGATGTCGTTCAAATAATTAATGACATTTTCTTAAAATTCTTCATCATGATGTAACAATTTTATTAATATGTTTGGATTTGGGGAATTGTTGAATGACAATAATGTATGGATATGTAAGCTACATGTTTTGGAGTTTCATAACATCCATAATAAATTAATATATGGCCAAACACACATGTGTTAATATTGATAAATTTTTTTTAATCTTTTATTTATAACATGTATTTGAATATAACATTAACAAAAGTGTGTACAAATATGGCTTGAGCTTTTGGGTTTATTGCTACTTGTTTACATTGTTTATTCTTTTATAACATATTTGTGTTGTAAAATAAGTCAAGATCTATGTTTTGTTCCATTAAAATAATAATTAGACGATGATGAACAAATGCAATATTTAAAGTGAAAAACAAACTCGGTCTTCCCATGAAATTAATCAAGCTAAATATTTGATCTTTTTGTGATGCACAACTACTTCCAAAAGCCATGACATATTTGTTAGAGATTTTTATATATGGCATAATAAATTTTTTACATATGTTTTATCATTTATGTTTTGTGAGTCTTTATGATTTTGTCAAAATCTATTGATTATAAATTATTCAAAAGTTCATGGTCATTCATTTTGACGATCTAGATATAATTAATTTAGTTCCAAGGCATATTTTTCTTTATTGAATTATGTTGGACATAAAAAAAAGAAACAAATGGTGTTTTGAAAAAAACATATTTTATATCATCTAAGTTCATTAATTGTTTAATATGTAGTTGGAATGATACTTTGACCGGTATGTTTGTCATTTTGGTAACACCAATTCCAAAAGGGGTATATTTTCTTGTCACAACTTTCTTTTGTTTTTGTTCCTTATTTGTAATAAAATATTGTTCAATTTTTGTTTCGCATGTGTCATGTTTTTGTTTTTTTTCTTTTTCTCGTTTCATGATCCGAATTTGGAACTAGGCATGTCCTTGTTCTTGTCTTGATTAGGAAATCTTATTGACTTGGTTGTTTTTGTGCCTATGACAACTAATTGTTTCCATGATTTCTTTAATGTCTAGTTTGTTTGTCTCATTCGTTTTGCATTTGTTCATTTGTTTACGTAAATCAATAATGTTGGTACGATGTTTTGCATTTACTAATTATATATTTTTTGATTTGAATATTGATCTCAAAATAAGGTTTGGTATGTTATTATTTAATAACATGTTCCAACCATTTGTGATAATTGTTGTAGATTTACATCCTACATGATTAAATTTCAACCATGAAAGCCATGTAATGATAATGTGTTTATGCACATTTAAAAATTTACAATTTTTGACCAATTTTATGAGTGGATATGTACTACCAACAAAATGAATTGTAATAAAATCATATATTTATTTTAATTATAATGGAAGTTCATTTAAAAGTTCAATTGCATGTTTAAATTTTTGTGCAAAACTTATAACATTTCTTTTAACTGCATGTTGACCTATCATACCACCCTTGTTTGTATATTTCAATTTAAATAAGATCATCCAATATTGTGCAATTAATGTTTCTTCCGCAATTATCAATTTTTGTAGCATCAATGGTGCAACACCAATCCATAAACCATTAGCCAATGCAAGTTTTGGCATTTTGTTATAGTTTAAACAAGCATGATAAGATTTACAAATTGAAATACCTTTTTTTGCAAGTAATAGTCCTTCCAATTTTGGATGCCCATGCTTTGTATTTTTTATTAACGTTTGCAGAACTATATTGTTGTCATTTGATATATGATGTTTGGGATTGAATTTGAGAATATTTTTCATATTTTAAAACTTTTATGTTTATGTATGATATTGGGTGTATTATTAGATCTTGCATGAATTTTTTTTCATTACATACACAATAATGACTAGATTTAAAATTAATATTTTCATATAATTGTTGAATTTTTCTAGACATAACATAATGTTTTGGACTTTCATATGTGGTGGAAAATTACATTTTTTTTTGCATATTGAAACTATCATTTTGTTTTTGTATTTCAATTTGATCATGTGAAGTTTTTTTAATTTTCTTGATTCATATGTACATTATTATGTACATATTTTATTTCATTTTGAAATACTTGAATTCTCTTTAAATGTTTTTTGTCATTTACTATTTATCAAATGTTTTTTTGTAATAATTTCGTATTTTTCTTTATTATTTGCCTATGTTTTCCTTTTTTTTCTTTTTTTGGTCTTTAATATGTTGAATTTTTTTTTTCAGTATTTGGGTTCAATTCATCATTAGTTTCCATGATAGATTTTTTTGAATAATTTTTTTTTACAAATAAATTGATTATATATTGATTTTATGAAGTTATTGATGATTTTTTATGTGTATGATGTTTAATAAAATCATTTAGGTGCCATCCATGATTGGGGTTCTAAAAAAAGGAAAAAGGATATCATGAGTTTTTTTAAACTTACAAATAACAACTACACAAGACAAATTTGGGCCAAAGATTGATCATTCTTAATCCCAACATATATCCATGTGATTGCTCTACTACCATTCTTTAATACCAATGTTTTTTTCTTTTATTTTTATTTTTATTGGCATTGTGGTGACAAAAAAATGGAGTGCAAATTGTACAAAGTTTTTTTACAAAATAGAAAAGTCACCATACTTGAGAAAAATAATTACATACTGCCATATTTAGGCAATGAGTTCATATTAGTCATCAAAACAAGGTCATCTTTTTATTATATATTTTCCTATTTGACTTCTAACCAAATTTGGTTCATTTCTACTTGACAAAATTGGGGAAAAAAACCTTGTTCAATTCACCCCTAGCTATATGTAGATAGGATTGGTTTTTAAAGAACTAGGAGGATGATTTCTTCATCTAAGAATAAAACATTGTTCACACCCAAAGTAAGTCATTAGGAACTAGGTGTTAGGAACTAGAATTAAAGAAGGCCATTTACAAATGAAATTTGATGTAACACAAATGTTGAAGTAGCATCCTATGTGGCATGAAATGTTATGCCAATGTTAAGCAAATGTTACTTTTAAGTCCATTTTAACTAAAATTTCACCCTCAACCCCAACCTTCAAGCCCACCATCACCACCCATCCATTCCCTACCACTTTTGAAAACATGCCCAAAGAGTAGTAACCCTTTACCATTTTCAACAATGACATTCAAGAACATCACCATGTCCAACAATAGTGCCAATAACAATGTTTTATAATATCACTATAATGCTAGTCAACTAGAATAGGGGTGCAAGCACACTATAGTGACCAAAAAATATTGTCACAAATATAGTTTTTCGAAATAGTGTAACTTTTTTCTTCCACCAAGCTGATATTAAACAAAGTTTTCATAAATTTCAAAGGTAGTTCAATTACCAATGCAATTGTCAAAGAAAACTACATTTTGTATTAATATTAAATGATTAAAATAGATATTTGTGAGAAAATAAAATAATAACAATATATTGCAAAATGTAGATATATATATTTTTTAAATGATTCAAATAATTGCAAAACTTGATAGAATACGTAATCATATATCGAATACAAGTTGATTGTACCATTTCAATTACAATTGAATAATTTGACTTAGGTGTGATTTCACAAAAAAATCTAAATATTTTTTCAATCAAACAAGCATAAGTGTGTTGAAAAAAAAACATTTTGTTGAAAAAATACTTTCATTTGAAAGATAACAAAAATTATGTTGGAGGCCTTTCTATCAAAATGCATTTCATATGTTTATCAAAACGCTATATGAAATCAAAGAAAACTACCCCCAAAATAATACAAAATGTACCCAAAAAAAATTCATTTTCTTGCCAAAAGCAACCCCCCCATAATGTGTTTTCACCCATATCACCATGCTCAACAATAATGCCAACAATAATATTTCATGATAGCACCAATGATGATGTTCAAAAATAACACCAACAACGGTAGTCAACACCAATAGCTATGCCCAAAAGGTGAGTTCCTTCAATGTAGAAATAAATAGCATCAAAGAAAATTAGTTGTTGCAAAAGGGGAAAAAAGATCTAACACCACCATGGACAACTACAATGACCAACTAACCAATGAAGGAGGTAAAACCTAGAAAATTCAATTGCAATTCATATTCAAAATGTGGTGCACACAAAATAATAAAAAGAATTGTGTTAGAGAACCTAAACCTTGAAATTCAATGCAAATATGGTTGTCATCAATAGTGAAAGATCCCACCAAAAACAAAAAATAGAATATAAAAGAAGACAAGCTCATGTGCATCAATTGAAGTGAAGTTAAGGAAACCTAGGTAGCTTAATAGGGAGCATGGAGAGGTTACAACACTTATCAAGGCGAAACAAAATTAACACATTGTAGCTTTAAACAAGGTTGATCTAAGAAATTAGTTCAAAACAATTGTAATCAAATGGGAAAAAATCTTTGCAATTGTTATGAGTGTTAGATTCTTTTACCACATGAGAAATGGCCTTGCTGATAAGGATATATAGGTGCATTCACAATCAAACAATCAAAAAAAATGTCAAACGACCACCAAAATTCTTTCAAAACTATAATTTTGTTAGATATATTTTTGGGGTACCACTTTAATGCCATGGTAATCATGGGAAGTCATGATAAATGACTTGTGTGAGTGTTGAGGAATTCAAAAAAAAATTTGAGTTTTGGTTTCAACAAGGGACCTTTGAACTTGAACAACAATTACTTAAAAAATGGTCAAATTTATAAATTACTAAACTAAAGACTCTCTTAAGGAAAAAATAATTGAGATGATGTTAATTGATTGCCCACATTCAAAAACCACTCACAATTTCAATTTAATATAGTTTTTCAAAACAAAACATAAAATTTGGTAGAATTTGTAAACTTTTTTTAAAATTTTAATTATTCATCAAAATTTATACAAAAAAAGTGATGTATCAAGGAAATTTATGTATTTTTAATAACATGTTAAAAAACATTCACCCAAAAAATCCTTTTTGTGAAAAAGTGAAAATGAGCAAAAAAATTACAATCTTTGAATCCTTTGTCATTATTGGCTCATTTGATTGTGATTGCACCCAAATAAACGGGGAGCCATTTCCACAAATTTTTACAAAATATTTGATCATTTTACAAAAAATAAAAATAAAAATTACTAAGCAATAAACCCACAAAATGAAGTAGCATAACATTTTCCTCAACTTTTCAACAAGGCCCATTTCGAGATGATGTTAGTATTCATGGGAAAGAAACATGTGTTCAATCCTCCGCACATTTATGATATCATGCAAAATGCAAACAACCTTCAAGTCCAAATATAATATTCATTGAGAACAATTGGGCATTCATGAAAGAGGTTTCAAGTCCCAAATCCAAAGTAACTCTCGAGCATTCAATTTTTTCCACAATTCCCATGATTAAGGCCATGAATGAAACTACCATTGACTTTGGCAACATCCCCATGTAAAGTCTAATGCAAATTCCAACATGAAAAACAATGACATTCCCATGCAAACAACCACGAAGAACCTAATGCATACAATAGTGAAAATCTCAATGCACAATGGAGTGAGGACCCCAATGCAAAAGCCAAAAACACCAAATTTAATCAATAAAGGAATAGGGAATCAATTAGGATCAAAGTGAATGCAAATTATAATGGCTCATTTTAGGTAGATTTAGAACTTTCAAGAATCTTGAGCATGTTTTTATATATTATCCATATGGGTATGGTTTTTAATTCTAAGATTTCATTAATGTAATTTTTTACTACTACATGCTCACTCACTTATGAAACCTTTCAAAACTAAGTGAAAACCCATATTGAAAAATGTTTTTGTTTATTCATATGGTGAAATCACTTTGGAAATCCTAAAGGAAAAACTCATAAAGTCCATAAGAATAAAAAACCATTTAAATATTTCAATTATGCACTCATTGGGCATAGAAATTTTGATAAATAAAAAATAATTCATTTCAAAATGACTTTTGAAAATAAGGTTCCATTCTGACCCTTCAAAAGATCATAACTAC
>Ga0116228_10004505_pt1 | contig 12358 bp, 7 predicted proteins | sample S1TSphfallax_2_FD_89694 | JGI IMG/M metagenome (GOLD analysis project Ga0116228, IMG submission 89694) | Host-associated microbial communities from peat moss isolated from Minnesota, USA - S1T2_Fc - Sphagnum fallax MG | ecosystem: Host-associated > Plants > Peat moss > Unclassified | place: USA...
AAAACAATTACTTTTTAGATATGTCTACAAAGTGAAATCCTTATTTAATAAGCCTTTGTTGTCGTTAGCTACAGATAATATCAAGATATCAAAAAACTGTCTAGATATTCAAAAGGTATAATCAACTTAACCCTAGAGTAGTATTATTCTAAATAATTTTGACAAAGTGACTTGCTGGGAATATATGTTTATAGAGGATGATAATAACTTAATTATTCTGCTTTTATAGGTAAAGTAATTATAAATTCCGTTCCTTCTCCAAGGACAGAATCCACCTCAATTGTACCACCATGTTTTTCAATAATAATTTGACTAGCGATCGCCAATCCTAACCCCGTTCCTTTGCCTAGTGCTTTAGTAGTGAATAAATGGTCAAAAATATGCGATTTTACCGACTTTTCCATCCCAACTCCGTTATCTTTGATGTGAATTATCACCTGTTGCATATCTTGAGATAATTCAGTTTTGATTTTAATTTGATTAGGATTAATTTTAATCTCTGTAAAGCTGCGTTCATGATTAGATTCTTCTACAGCATCAATAGCATTTGCCAAGATATTCATAAACACCTGATTTAATTGTCCTGGGAAACATTCTATTGATGATATATCACCATACTCTTTGATAATTTGGATCTCTGGACGGCTACCAGAAGCCTTAAGACGATGCTTAAGGATCATAATTGTTGTATCAATACCATCGTGAATATTGAAAGTAGTAGCACGAGAACTGTCAACGCGAGCATATATTCGCAAGCTATTGCTAATATCTTTAATCCGTTTTACTCCTTCTGACATTGAGGTAATTAATTTAGGTAAATCTTCGCGGATGTATTCAAGGTCAATTGCGGCAATTTCCTCTGCAATCGCTGGACTAAAATGAGCAGATTCTTGCTGAACTAAATCCAGCATTCCCAACAAATCCTTGATATAGTTCAAAGCTGGTTGAATATTACCAGCCAGAAATCCCACAGGGTTAGAAATTTCGTGAGCAACACCAGCTACCAAATTGCCCAGAGCCGATAGTTTTTCACGTTGAATAATTTGTAGTTGAGCTGCTTGTAATGCAGCAGTTTTTTGAGCTACTTGCTGTTCTAAATTTTGGTTCAAGAAACGCAATTGTAAATTGATTTTTACCCGTGCTAAAACTTCTTGCTCTTGAAATGGCTTAGTGATGTAGTCCACTGCACCTAAATTAAACCCTTTAATCTTACTATCTACATCAGCCATAGCAGTCATAAATATGATGGGAATATTACAAGTTTCGGGATCAGCTTTCAGGCGTTGACAGGTTTCAAATCCATCAATTCCTGGCATCATCACATCCAGTAAAATCATATCTGGTAGTCGCCGCTTAACTTGTTGGAGAGCGCGTTCACCACTCGTAGCGATCGCCACTTTATACCCAGCATTACTCAAGGCTTCCGAGATCACATCTAAATTAGTCGGAATATCATCAACAATTAAAATTAACCCTGTTAAAACTGTTTCCATAGTAATTCTTGTATTTAAGTGTATTTATTTAATAGTAAGATATCTTTGAATTAATGCCTCAATCTTCTCGGCTTGGAATTGTTTAGCTAAATGGATGACTTCCTGAATAAAAGGCTGATAACGCTCATCCTTTTCACCAATTTTTGTAGCAGTTTCTCCTAGTTCTCTCAATAGACCATCTTGGGCTAAATCCAGTAAAATTTGTAAGTCCGCTGGCGATGGAGAAATTGTTTCTTTGATGGATACTTCATTCTCACTGGCACTGAACTGATTTACCTCATATTTCCAAGTCAGTTGTAAATGCTTGGCAACTAAGTTAAATAGCTGTTCTGCTTTAACTGGTTTTGCTAAGAAATCATCACCACCAGCTTTCAAACTCATCTGTTGATCTAATTCTGCTACCGATGCTGAAGAGACAATTACCCGTAAATTCTTCAGATCGTCAGAGTTACGTAATTCCTTCAGCATTTGAAATCCATCCATTACAGGCATGGCTAAATCGGTGATGATCAAATCAGGTAATTTTTGTCTAGCTTTGACTAAACCCACTTCGCCATTCTCTGCTTCAGTAAATGTCAGACCAGTTGGTTCCAGTAGATTCATCAAAACTGAGCGATTTTCCCAGCGGTCATCCACAATCAGAATATGTCGCGGTGGTCCTTCATAGCCAATAATTGTCTGTCCTTGACTAACTAAATTTTGTTGCGCCCAATTAGGTGCGATCGGCACTACTACTTCAAAAAAGAACGTGCTACCTATTCCCAGATCGCTTTTAACCTGAATTTCTCCACCCATCAATTTGACAATTCTTTGGCTAATGGCTAGACCTAAACCAGTACCCTCTTGCTGCCGATTTTGATCTCCTACCTGTTCAAAAGCCCGAAATAGTTTCTGAATATCTTCTGGAGAAATACCAACTCCTGTATCGGTAACTGAAAATCGTAGATGAGCAGATTGATCATTATCTAAGTCTATCACCTCGACTGTTAAGGTAACGCTGCCTTTATCAGTGAATTTAATAGCATTGCTGAGCAGGTTAAGTAAGACTTGTCGGATGCGTTCTTCATCTACTGTAATCCCTTCTGGCAAGTTATCGCTAGGTTGATAAATGAACTGGACGCTTTTTTGTTCGGAACGCAATCGACAAATTTCTACTACACCTTGGAGGAATGAAGGTAAATGAATAGGTTTGGGTATGAGTGTGAGTTTGCGGGCTTCAATCTTGGAGATATCTAAGATATCATTGATCAATGATAACAGATGGGAACCGCACTGATAGATAACTCGGACTCCATGATGTACTTTTTCAGGTACGTCTTGAGCACGACTGAGAATTTGGGCGTAACCAAGAATTCCATTGAGTGGGGTACGGAGTTCGTGACTCATATTGGCTAAAAAATCACTCTTGGCTTGGTTAGCATTATCAGCGGCTTCTTTTGCCTGCTTAAGTTCCATAGTGCGCTCTGCGACTCGATCTTCAAGGATGGTAAAAGAATTTTTCAGTTGAGCTGACATTTGATTGAAGGATTTCGCGAGTCCTTCTAGTTCCTTGATACCGCTGACTTCGACAACTCGATCTAGTTCTCCTAAGGCGATCGCTTCACTAGCTTGCTGCAATTTCCGAATCGGTCGAGTAATCCAAAATGACGTGTAGATACCCAGGATAATTGCCAACCCTAAAGCACCTAAACAGAGGAAAATAGTTGTCTGTGTATTGGTATTGATTTGTCCCATGAAATCAGCTTCTGGAATCACTATTATAATTAGCCAATCTAGACCACGTCTGTCCTTAAACGGCATCACCTGTAAGAAATTGCGCTGACCATTTTTGCTGAACTCAAGTTGTTGATGACTGTTGATTTTACTGTAATCGCCAAACTTAGATGTCAAATAATCACCAGTTTGATTAATCAAAACATCATTTGTTTCTTGCGGATTGAGTCGTTGAAATTTCTTTTGACCAGATTGTTGACTAGTCGAAAAAACTATCGCATTCTTTTGAGAACTTGCTACTAGCTTTCCATTTCGTTCAACAATAAAAACTCTTCCTGATTTTCCAACTTGCAGATTTTCTAAAAACTTACTGATATCTAAAAGATAAACATTAGCAGAAAATATACCTAATTGATGATGATACTGATCAAAAACCGGACGGTAGGCATCAATAGCAAGAGTTGTATTATTAGTAACTATAAAAATATCACTCCATCCTGGCTGTGTAGTTTTTAGTCCTTTTTGATACCAGTCTTTAGTTGTGACATTATATCCAGAAGCTGTCGTTAACAATTTGCGATGATTACCATTACTATCTATAGAAAATATAGAGTATTGATGGTGAGATGAACCATATGATATAAAGTAAAATATTTTCTCGGATGTGGGAAATAGTTGGCTGGTATTTGCAACAGCTATAACATCTCGGTGTAAATTGGCAAAGTGTGTACTCAATTTAAAGTCAAATTGTAATAATTGAAAATACAAGTGGTGCTCTACTGCAGACAAATCTTGTACATCTAATTTACCGAGACGAACAGCATCTACATTCATCCGATTAATCAGATGAGGCGTTTCTAAGTATGAACCGAGATACTGCGTCACTCTTGTACTAATTTCAGTCTGTAATTGAGTTGCTACATCATTAACTGCTTTTTGCCCATTACGAATTGAGAGATAGTTAGTCACGCCCACAACAACAACTATCTGCAGGATGAAGGGAGCAATGAGAATTAGGCTTAGAGAGATAGGCCGTCGAGGCATTGCTTTGACTGTCTGAGATATAGTTGGCTGGTTCAATTTCTTACTTATCATATAAGTAATTTTACTGGCTTCATAAAATAATAATTCTCCTATTATAACCAATACCTTCGCCAAAATCAGAGTCTAGGAAAAATCGGGCAAGAACGGCAAAACTACTGGAGTTACACCGTTCTAATTATCTTCAGTGAATCGCCTCTCTCTTGGAGCGATAAACTTACAGAAGCTGATATGACCTTAGTAACATGACTTTTAGTATTGGGAATTATATTTCCTGACAGTTATTATTACGTTTACACACTATTTCTACGTCACAATCATGAAGAAAGTATTACTAGCATTGGGTTTAGCTGGTGTCACTTTGATGCTCGCTGCACATCCTGGAGCTGCACAGCAAAGTAACTCACATCATCATCATCATCACCATAAACATAACTAAATTCTAGCTAAGGCTCCCGTAGCATATCTATAGAAGCCTTTCAGAATATTTGGTGGAGAGGCACGAGCGTCAGCTAACATTACTAGAGTAGCAAGGCACTCTCGGCATATAGACAAATGGATAAGTAATATACCTCTACTTATCCATCCCTGTAAGGGGACGGCGAATAGATTCGTCTACGCCTTACCCCCATGTCTCAAGCCAGCTGAATCAAAGCTGTGTTTTAATAAGTCTCACACTTTTGAGAGGGGAAAAATACCATTTGTTTATTTATTATGAAACATCAACAAAACAATCAATAAACGTTAAATTTAACTTTTAGATGCTGAGGATAAACCCTACAGTAGTAATTGAAATTCTCGCGTACTTTATTTTCCCCTTAATCTATGACTTCTCCAACACCATTACACAGTACAGAGTTAGTAGACTGCGCTAGAGCAAGTGCCAAACAAGGAGTTGAAATAGCTGCTTATCAATGTGGCTATGGTAATGATATCAGCAAATTTACCCAAGAATTACGCCAGGCTTGTGAACAAATGAATCTGCAAGTTAAAGAACTGAATGAATTAATTACCGAACACGAAGTATTATTCAAATTAGGTAGTGGTGAAATAATTGCTCCACAAACAGCGTCAGAATTATAGTTAGTAGTTGATTAATAGTAAATGATTATTTTTATCTACCTGCTATAGCGGGAAGTCGGGAGTCAGGAATAAAAGTCTCTTGACTGTATAGCTTAATACTGTAAATTTTTACTATAAATTTTGGTTCTCATTCAAAGTGCGGATTTCCACACTTTCCCATAAAGCGAATTGCTGGGAAATATATTCTTAGTATAGATCGCCAGAAAAATTGCTATTACTTAGGCGCATTAACCACTGTGAATGCTATCCTAGATTTTGCAAGTAGTACCTCCAGCTAAAAGTCTTACCCTTCCTACTTTAACGACTATTATTATACCATTAAGAGGGGTTTCATCGTTTAGCATCATGCTAGAGGTAGCCCTAACAAATCATAATAAATATATTAAGACACGTATTGGAGAAGAGCAACGCATGGGCAAGGTAGTCGGCATCGACTTGGGTACGACCAACTCAGTAGTCGCCGTAATGGAGGGTGGCAAGCCGGTGGTAATTGCCAATGCAGAAGGAATGCGCACAACACCCTCGGTAATTGGTTTTAGCAAGGAAGGCGAAAGGGTAGTCGGACAAATGGCAAGACGACAAACTGTCCTTAACCCCCAAAATACTTTTTTCGCAGTTAAACGCTTCATTGGCAGAAAATATGGCGAACTGAGTCCTGATTCTAAACGTGTACCCTATACTATCCGCAAAGATGAGGTGGGTAATATTAAGATTGCTTGTCCGCGTTTGAGTAAAGATTTCGCTCCAGAGGAAATTTCATCCATGGTGCTGAAAAAATTGGCTGAGGATGCTACTCGTTATTTGGGAGAACCTGTAACTGGTGCTGTTATTACTGTTCCGGCTTATTTTAACGACTCTCAACGCCAAGCTACTCGTGACGCTGGTAGAATTGCTGGATTAGAGGTATTGCGAATTCTCAACGAACCTACTGCGGCTTCTTTGGCTTATGGCTTAAATCGTGGTGCTGCAGAAACTATTCTGGTTTTTGACTTGGGTGGGGGTACCTTTGATGTCTCAATTCTGGAAGTTGGTGATGGTGTATTTGAAGTTAAATCTACTAGTGGAGATACGCAATTAGGCGGTAATGATTTTGACCAGAAAATAGTTGATTGGTTGGCACAAGAGTTTTTAGATACAGAAGGAGTAGATTTAAGGCGCGATCGCCAAGCTTTACAAAGGCTGATTGAAGCAGCAGAAAAAGCGAAAATAGAACTTTCCGCCGTCAGTATAACGGAGATTAATTTACCATTTATTACTGCTACAGAAGATGGACCAAAGCATCTGGAAACTCGGATGACTCGTTCCCAATTTGAGGGACTCTGTGGCGATTTAGTGGGACGACTACGCACACCTGTTAAACGGGCGCTAAAAGATGCCGGACTTTCCCCCGCAGACATTGAAGAAGTTGTACTAGTAGGCGGCTCAACCAGAATACCAATGGTCAAGCAATTAGTGCGAGACTTAATAGGAACCCAACCGAATGAGAATGTTAATCCCGATGAGGTGGTAGCAGTAGGTGCTGCTATTCAAGCGGGTATTCTCGCAGGTGAAATGAAAGATGTGCTGCTGTTAGATGTCACACCATTATCTATGGGATTAGAAACCATCGGTGGATTGATGAAAAAGCTCATTCCTCGGAATACTACTATACCGGTTAGGCGCTCTGATATCTTTTCTACCTCGGAAAATAACCAAAACACTGTAGAAATTAATGTTGTCCAGGGTGAACGGGAAATGGCAGCAAATAATAAGTCTTTAGGTAGATTTAAATTGTATGGTATTCCACCAGCACCCAGAGGTGTACCTCAAATACAAGTATCTTTTGATATTGATGCTAATGGAATTTTGCAGGTTACAGCATTAGACCGCACTACTGGTAGGGAGCAGAGTATTACGATTCAAGGAGCATCTACTTTAAGTGAGTCAGAAATCAACCGGATGATTCAAGAAGCTCAGAAATATTCGGAAGTTGACCGAGAGCGGAAAGAAAGGGTGGAAAAGCGGACTCGGTCGGAAGCCTTAATTCTCCAAGCAGAACGACAACTGCGGGAAGTAGCTCTAGAAATGGGTATGCAATTTGCTCGTTATCGTCGCCAAAGTATTGATCAAATTTCTCGCGAACTACGACAAAGTTTAAAGGACAATAATGACCGTGGTATTGACCAAGCTTATGCCGATCTCCAAGACGCTTTGTATGAATTGAATCGAGAAGTGCGCGAATTTTATGCTGAAGATGAAGACGAAAATTTATTTGACGCTATTAAGGACATTTTCTCTGGTGACAAAGAGCGAGACAGGGATTCCCCTAGAGATAACTACCGCGATAGGGATTCCTATGGTAGGGACGTGAATAAAGACTATAACAGGGACTATAGCCGAGATTACAATAAAGACTATAACCGAGACTACAACCGAGATCCAGGTCAAGACAATCGCGGTTCTAACTATGATAATCGTCCTCCACGCAAGAAACGCCCTAGTTATCAAGATAATTGGGATGACGATGATGAATGGTAAAGCTTGAAAAAGGTTATTTGGTGTTGGGTGTGGGGAAAGAAAAATTTACTCAGGTTACCAAATATAAAGCTGATTAACCCTACACCCTACACCCCACACCCCACACCCTAATTAACTTACAGATTATGCAAAATTTGCAGAATTTTCGCGACTATTACGAGATTTTGGGAGTACCTAAGGATGCTTCTAATGAGGAAATTAAAAAAGTTTATCGTCGGTTAGCTAGACAATATCATCCTGACCTGAATCCAGGGAACAAAGCAGCTGAAGAAAAGTTTAAGACTATTGGTGAGGCTTATGAGATTCTTTCCGATTCAACTCGGCGATCGCAGTATGACCAATTTAGTCGCTACTGGAAACAGAAAGGCTTTGCGGGAAATAAACAACCTCCAAAGTCAAAAACCTGGATGAATAACCGTCCTAGCGGTCGAACTGGGAATAATCCTGATGTAGACCCTAGCGAATTTTCTGATTTGGAAAGTTTTATAAATCCAGTTATTGGTGTCAGTAGTCAAGACCAAAAATCTGGGACAGGGGATACTCCCAATAGCGACCCGTTTCGGACTCCCAGAACCAAAGTTGCTTATACGGTCAATACTCCACCTCGTACTAGTCGTAGAGATATAGAAGCAAGGTTGACTTTACCTTTAGAAAAAGCATATCTGGGGGGAAATGAACGAATTCGTTTGGAAGATGGGCGATCGCTAGAAGTAAATATGCCCACAGGAATGTTCACAGGTCAAACTATCCGCCTGAGAAATCAAGGTATTGGTGGTGGTGACCTGTATTTAAAGATTACTGTTGATCCCCATCCCCTATTTAAAATAGAAGGCGTTAATATTCTCTGTCAAGTACCTATTACTCCCAGTGAAGCTACTTTGGGTGGACAAATAGAAGCTCCTACCCTTGATGGTCCAGTTAAAATGACTATTCCTCCTAGTGTCAGGTCCGGTCAAAAATTCCGTCTAGCGAATAAAGGCTATATCGGGGAAAATGGTTCTAGAGGGGATCAATTAGTGGAAATTCAAATAGTTACTCCCAAAAATCTCAGCAGTGAAGAACGGGAGCTTTATGAAAAACTAAGACAAATTGAAACTTTTAAACCGCGAGCTGAATTAATTAATTAGGGTGTGGGGTGTAGGGAAAAGAAGGAAGATATTTTAAGGAAATATCGTACCTATACCCTATTAGATATAGGAGAACTCAATTAAGAGCAGATATTTAGAGTCAAGATGAAAGAAAGATTTTTCCTGACTGTTAATGTTTAAATTTGTTTATATATGGAATCATGATTTTTTCCGTTTAAGCTGCTTATGACATTTACTCTATATTGTTATGAGAATTAGCCATGAGTTAATACTCTTTTTAAATTTGGAGCATCAAAGCACAGATAAAATCTTAATAAATGATAGAAATTAATTTTTCTAAATCTTGCGTATTAAAGCTTTGCTGCTTTTTGGGAAGTTTATCATCATATAGATCATAATATACTATATTATCTTGTACACGTAGGAAACATCCTGCTATTTCTTCTGGATTTTTCTTAAGCTTAAATACTACTCTATTAAGTTTACGACTACCATATTTACTAACAAGATAGGTAAAACTGTTAAAATTTCCATTTTGAGCTTTTTCAAATTCCATTATATCATTGTTAACCTTTTTGTCACTTTGGAAAACTGTTGACTCTATATCAGTGAGACTGTTGAGATAATTAATTTCAAACTGATCTCCCTCACGATTAAATAGGATTAAATCATGAAAGTTATATAAAATACCAATATCACAACGAGCTTTTTTAAGGTAACGTTGAATTTGGGTATAATGATTTTTCAAATTAACATCTTCTCTTTTCAACTCCGCAATTATCAATGGAGGTTTGTATGGCTGAAAATTAACATTTTTTGATTTTTCGTGTATTTCCACATCATGATTATTTGCTTCAACCTTAATATTGATTCTATTTGGGAAGAGTCCACTTTCTTTAATAAGAAAATGAATAAAGATTTGTCTCACTAACTCCTCTGGTCTTCCATTAATGGGAATTTCTATTCCTCTTATCAAACATTTTGTATATGTTTGATTATGTTTTTTAGTATATATATATAGCTTTTTTTGTACTTCTTCATTGAAAGATGTCATAAATATTTTGGTTTCTAGTTAATAAAATTGGAGGTTGGGTTTTGTTCCTCAACCCAACCCAAGTGAATTACGAGATTGACTTGTCTTTCTATTCTTCTCCGAAAAAGTCTAATATTTTATTGACTAATTCTTCCCAATGTTCTTCTGCTTTGCTTTGTAGAAAGTCATTTAAATTTGGTTCTAATTCAAGTTCTCTCCTAAATGTCTGAAGTACATTATCTGTATATGTCTCGCCGTTCTTATGTTCCCTACCTTTTTCAGCGATTAAAGCATTCCAAAATTCAGATTTTTCGCTCTGAGGTGATAGTTTTCTTTCGATTTCATCTTCAATCTCTGTCCCGACTTCTTTGATAAAGTCATCATAAAATGAATGGAATTCTCTAACCAATTCGGGAATAAATGTTTTCAAAGATTCATTCGCTAATGTAAGTTCAAATAAGATATATTCTAATTCCTTTCTTACTTCTTTTGTGAATTTCCTCAGCATTTCATCATCGCTCGTTCCCGCAGCTACAATATTTCCATTGTAATATATGTCTATATCTCTCGGTTCATAGTAACCGAAATTTCTATGTACAGCGTGTTTAGTGTTCCATGCTCGACAAACAGTATGATAGTATTCAAGATATTGCTCAATAAAATGCTCATAGACAAAACTGGGTACTCTCTTACGCAATTCCCGTAAGTTCTTTATCTTTTGAATTGCATTCTGAATTGCTGTTATTTCTATTTCTGTCAAAAAATGACCACTTTTTATGCTCTTAAAGCTTTCTTGGATATCCCCAATTTCTTTTAATAAGATGATGCGTCTATTTTCTACTATATCTGCTATAGCTTTGATAAATTCATTTTTATCAGCCTGTACATCTTCTTGACCATAAAAATCGCTATTGAGCTTGATTATATCCTCACGATAATATCTGAAAGCATCATAGAAAAGGATATTATCTGGGAAAAACTCTAGGTTTAAATTCCTAAATACAGTTTGGATTACTTCTTGTTTTATTTGAATCCCTTTTTCCCAAGTACCGTCCCCTTCGTTTGCTTTTTCAGGTTCATTTTTGCGAGGTAATACCAAAGTCACAAACCTATGATGGAAGTCTTTAGATTTAGATGTCAGGTGATAACCTATTAGTTTACTAATATTAGCTTCAGGAGCAGCATTAAATGGGGTTACAAAAAGACAGATAGTATCTTGACTTTCAATATATTTCTGCAAGTCTTTACGAATTGGATTTTCGTCAATTCCTTTTGTATCAATAACTGAATCGAATTTAGACAAGTCTGAGCCAGATAAAACATCGGAACTTACGTAAAGATATATTTTTCTGGGAATAGCAAAATCCTTGGATTCTACATTGTTAATAGCAGCAAAAGTATTTTTAATCCATTCTTGCTCACTATCCTGATTATCAAAATCAATTCTAGTTGTAGTTCTAAATTCAAGATTCGCAGTATTCAATGCAGTCTTTTTCAGACCCTCTAATCCTAATTCATTAAATAACTCTTCAGCTTTATCAATTTTCTGATTTCTCTTTTTATCTCCATCCATAACTGATTTAAAACTGATTTTCAGTTCTATAATATTCCTTATAGCCCTCTCAACTTCTTGAGAAATCATTATTTTCTGTTCTGATTCGGAATTATCTTCATCGGCGATAGAATCGCAGAATTCCAAGATAAGATTTTCCATCTCATCAACGGTATAAGGCTCTATTTCTATATAAGTTTTTGCAGATGCTTTGAGGATAACCTCACATATAGTAGTACGACCTGATCCTGTCGCTAATAACTCTTTAGTTTCAATTACATTTCGAGATTTACCGCCAATAGTCTTAGAAACCTTGAAATCGCTTATTAGGTTAAAAATATGACAGATAGCTGTAGTTTTTCCTTGACCAATAGTACCGATAAAAACAATTTTATATTTTTCTATCTTAAGAATTTCCTCGATTTCTTTTAATCGATCTAGCTTTGATTCTAGGTTACTTCTACAGATATGCTTAACTACATTAATTTCCGAACCACGAGATATTTTGCTAATTTCAAGTTTTAAGCTTTCCCTTAATGACTTAATTTCTTTTTCCCACTGTGCTGTTATCATATCGTATGTTCTGGTTGATACTACCCTAATTACTTTCTATTTGTAGTATACCGAGACTAAGTAGCAGATGCAATAAAAAGCATTAAATTTGTTTATAATCAATATTACCTCAGTAGAATATCTCTAATTTACTATGTAGGGGGCGCAGGGATCTGCTGGAAATACCAATATACTCATGCTGGATTGGGCAAAATGGCTAGGTCAAGCAAATGACTGCTCATTTACTCATAAGAAATTGAAGAACCATAGTACGAAGTTCTGTCAT
>Ga0116228_10004506_pt1 | contig 12358 bp, 5 predicted proteins | sample S1TSphfallax_2_FD_89694 | JGI IMG/M metagenome (GOLD analysis project Ga0116228, IMG submission 89694) | Host-associated microbial communities from peat moss isolated from Minnesota, USA - S1T2_Fc - Sphagnum fallax MG | ecosystem: Host-associated > Plants > Peat moss > Unclassified | place: USA...
TTTTGGCATTTTGTTTTCTTTGCCACCTTTTCAAATTGTACACCCAGCCCAACTAACTTTGTCATCAATCTATAATCACCAAACTAAATCTTATATCTTATCTATTGATTCATTACGTCTCTGTCGGAGCTCAAGTCCGTCACAGAAGGCCGACCGGGCCCGGCCCGGCACTCCTGGACTCCCGGATTTCCACCGATCGGGTCGGGTCCGTCACAGAAGGTCGACCGGGCCCAGCCCGGCACCCCACGGCGAGCACGGAGCCCGGCATAAGAGAGTTGTGTGTGTTTGGCAGGGGAGGGAGGCGGTGGCGGGGGCGGAAGTCTCATGAGTGAGTAGTGTAAGTTGTTTGCTTTGCTCCAGAGGGCAGATGTTGCTTAGAATTGAGAACGGTGAACAACACGGACCCGTGGGGAGAAAGAAAATTTAAAGAGGAAAAGTGTTGCAGTAATGACGTCGACCATCAACGGATTTCATGGGGGACTTTTCAAAAACAATAAATTAAATTTTTTTAAAAAAAAAATTGCTTTGCGCCTTTGTGTGTGTCTCTCTTGGTTTAAAGAAACCGGGGGACTTCACAGTGTCCGAAGGTCACGGGTACCCACTAGTATTAATTCTCTTGTCTGTCTGTGACGGAGCTCGGGTCCGTCACAGAAGGCCGACCGGGCTCGGCCCGGCACTCCTAGACTCCCGAATTTCCACCAACCGGGCCCATTGTGGGGGGTGCCGAGCCAGATCCGTCATAAAAGGTCGGCCGACTCTCTGGTCCCCTGCATGGGTGGAACGGGCACGGCCGTTCTCTGGTTCCCAGCACGAGGGGAGCGTGGCCTGGAGGAGGAGCGTTGCGCTACTACAAGCGAGAGAAGAGGAGGAGGAGGACAGAGGAGAGAATAGAAGAAGAGAAGAAAAGAGAAGAGCATGGCCTGGAGGAGGAGCGCTGCGCTGCTGCAGGCGAGAGAAGAGGAGGAGGAGGATAGAGGAGAGGAGAGAAGAAGCGAAGAGAAGAGAAGAGAGATCTTGATTGGAGCTGATCAAGATCAGGATCTCTTTTTTTATGTTGTGACTCTCTCGTGTTTTCAAACAAGAAGTTATGTTTTTGGTTTTCTCTCGCTGGCATTGCTGAGGAAACCAAATCGTGAAGCAAAAGCCTAGCGAAGGTGGTGGTGGTGGTGTTGAAGCACGCAACTTCACAGTGTCCGAAGGTCACAGGCACCCATTAGTATGAAATTATTTTCTCCAAAATTGACTATCGCACACATCATATGCAAAAATTCATGTCATTCTTTTAAAATGTGACAATGCGATTGAGAACATTCAACTACTCATGTCATGACGAGTCTTTTTTTTTTTTGGTTTGAAAATTTGCATAAAATGTGAAAAAATATATGATTTTATTTATCACTTTTTTTTTGGGGGGGGACAAAAAAGTCATTAGATTTGTAAAAAATTAAAAATCATGTTGCAACGTTTCCCTTTTGGTTTGCTAACAAATGCTCCTTGTATCTAGAAAGTTACAACTTCACCTTCAAGCACATTGCATTTGAGCTAATGTTGTTATTTTCATTTTGCAAGTACCATCAATGTCATGCTTCACATTCTTAGCAATAATGAAAGGAGGATTAGAAAATAAGTTGGAGCACTTTATGTGATTCATGGAGATCTTGGATGTATGAGTTGATGTGGTTCATGGAGATCTTGGAATGCATGAGCAAGTCCAACAACAACAACAACAAAATGGCATGTGCATTATACTTTGGATGAAGTTTCATGGCTTTCAAATAGAATGAAAATGGGTTAACCCAATGTTATCTAATTCTTGATTTTAAAAGGAACCTTCGATCCTAGTTTGAAACTTTTTAGTTTTTGATAGCACCTCGAGTCTAAACTTAAGATTAGTTTTTTTATTTTTAAAAATCTTTCATTTTGGTCTTTTCTTAACAAAATTGGAGTCTAGTCTGATTTAAAATAAGTCTAGTTCTATTACACACAATAAAATAAAACATAATCTAGAGACCTTGGAGCCTAACATGGGGCCTAGACTTAAACCTAAAGCTACTTTAAATCAATAAACTCCAATGGACTAGTTTTGTTCAATTCTTGATTTTGAAAGGAACTTTCAATTTGTAGGTTTTTTTTCTTTTTTTGGGATAGAACCTGTAATGTGGTGTTGAAAACATTTTTTGTGGATTTGTAAAACCTTTGATTTTGGAGACTTCCCCAATAATTTGGAACTCAATCTAGTGAAAACTAGGTTTGATTGCATTTACATTGCACCCAACTAAAACTAATAATTAAAAAAGTATGTTATCATCATGGAGTGGGGTAAATAATGGAGTAGAAAATTTGAGGAAAAACATAGTCCAAAAAAATGAAATTTTAACAATCAATGAAACAAGTTGACAACAAACAACGAAAAGGTCCATTTTATTTTCTTTTAGAGCGGTAGGGGGTTTTTTTTTGGTGAAAGGGGAACTAGTTAATTGGTAGTAAGTTCACTAAAGGTGAAACCAATGCATCCATATGACGTTAATTCAATGAATTAATGGTAGATCACTAAGTTTAAATTATAAAATAAATTTGGTTTTATTTCAAGGGATTAAACAAAAAGGTGATGACACTTCTTTTTTTCTTTTTTTGGGTGATGCAACATGCATTCAACATAATCATCATAATTTATCTTATGAGATTTGCTCAAAGTTTAATTGCCACAACCTAAAAGACAAGGCATGATTGTTACACATTAGATAAACCTTGTACTTATATGACAAAAAAAATTGGATTTGTTTTGAAAGGGACAACAACCCAATTTATTTTGGTTTCAATTTCAACAATAGGCAATTTTTTACAATCTATCTCAAATTTGGTTTCAACAAACTTTGAAATCTCTATTTTGAATACTCAAAATCCTAACGTAATTCACCTAGACGTAAACTGGCCAACACCAGTTTGGACCAATGTTAAGCAATTGAAGATGCTTCAATTTTGTTTAAAAACCTTTGGTTTTGGGGTTTTTTAGGAAAAAAATTAAACCTTTAAATTATTGTGTTTAAAATTTTAAAATTCAGAACCTATTCTTTCCAATTAAAAAATAAATCTAAAAGCAAAAAAACCATCAATCCTAAGTTTTTGAATTTTTTCAAAAAACTAGCAATTTTGATGAAAATTTTGACAATTTAGGGTAGGCTCTTTAACACAATTATTTGATTTAAAAAAAAATCTCTATTGAAGGTCAAAATCATTATATGATTTTTTGGAACCCTTAATCAAGGGTTAAAATCGATTTTTTGATTTTGAAAATTGTTGGAAAAAGGTATACCCTTACACACCAATTCTAGGTTACAAATAATGAGAACCTTTCAACATTGATTTGGACATTTGGACATATAAATTTGCAAATGATACAATGGTTTCCACAAGGCCAAATATAAAATATTATTTCTTTTGATTGGTTGGTCATAAGATTGGCCCAAGTGGTCACATTTAAACAATCTTTCACCTTTTGTTGTCCATTTTTTCATGTTTATGAAGGGGGCAAGGGCATCTCCATCGGTGCCCTACAAATTATTTTTTAGATGTTGAAGAATAATGAAATTTATGCTATAGTTTGGGTTAATAATGTCTTTGTGTTAATACATGTGCATATAATCCATTTGTGATGGTGTAATTTTTTATTTATTCACTAAATAAAGCGATTGATCCATGTTGTTTTCTTTAAATAGTCTCCCACCTTTTATTGTTCTAGTTTTCATGTGTTATGGGTGAAGGTTGGGAAACAATAAGTAATCCATCTTCCATGTGAGAAACAATGTTGGAGGCCCAAATAAAAGGTATGGGTGGAGCTATTCTAAAGGAAACAATTCATATTTTATGCTAGATGTGATAAACAATAATAGAAGCCCAAATATGGGGGTGTGGGTGGACCTTAATTTTAACACCAAAAAAATATGAATGTTAATGAATTGACTTATGGAAATGATTACATTATTTAAAGACAAACTTTGCATTTTTTATGTGTACTTTAAAGTAGATTACAAGGTTGATCCTTCTTCTTTGCAAATCAACTTGAAAGTTATCCATATATAGTTTGAACATAATTTTGCTAAAGGCATAGATTCAAACTATGGTGGCTCATTTTTTGCATCTTTATGAACTTTTTGCAAAGTGTACTCTATTCAAATGCCACAAACTCATAGTAAAATCATCAACTTGACAAAAATATTTATTCAGGGCTGAAATTCAATAAACATACACCAATCATATAATAATGAACTTTTAAAGTGAACATATGGACTATAGTCTAGGATCTACATTAACATTCAAATGCATTTTTAATTTTGATTTCATCTCAATATTTTTTATAAGGATTCTATATATAATATGCAATGGAAAAAATATATGGATTGAAAAAAATTACAACAAAAACTTCAACTAACAAATAACTATGGACTTTCGAATGACTAGATTTGGACCTTATTTTTGAAAGTCCCTATCTTGGTCATTTTTGTTGGATTGATATTTTTTTCTCCCTAACATGTACGTCAAAAAGTTATCTAGATGGGCAGCCTTTCCTAAGGATTTTATTATTTAATTAATCACCACATAGGGCCCACTTAACATTGGTTTTTAACTTTTTTTTAAAATTTTAATGTAAAAATATGGACTTGTGGGATTGGAATTCTTGCCACTTTTGAGCCACCCTAACTTGCATATACCCAAAAATGCAAAATTGAACCCAAATTCCATGTTTTTTTGGGTGATGTCATTGAAATAGAAATTATAATTTAATTGTTTTGTTATTTTTTAAAGACGATCTTCAAATTCTAGTTGAACATGATTTCAAAATAATTGAATTTTCATTTTTTGCATTGCTCTAACCTAATGTAAGACAACATTCATATTTCACACATATAACTCCATTATTTGATGACACATTTAGGTATTTTTGAACCCAAGTGCAATTTTAAAACTCCCACACGTGTTGCATTAAATTTCTTGTTGATCATTTATGCAAAAGGCCTTCACATATGATGTATGTATTAGAAAACATGATATGAAAGGTATATTTTGCTAGCTAAGCCTTTAAGGTGAGAAAATTAAGGGCACACTTTACTAAATTTGTTATTCACACCTTTTTTTTTAATGTCAAAAGCTACGGAATTCTATGAGAAATCTAGGGAGGAATATATGAATCAACATTGTTATGGAATCAATTACAAATACCAATCCAAGGAAACATGAATATAATTCCTCTATTTTTATTGTCTAGTAAAGGGTGAGTCAACTAGTAAGGTTAATTTTTTCTCCTAACAAGTCAATGGGAACCCCATTACAATAAGCCTATAAGCATTCTAAGAGTAGGAATTGGCCATATATAGTTGGAACCAATTGTAATTGCTTCATTATTTGGTGTTAAAGGCAAGGGATTGAAAGTAAAGGTAGGTATTTGTGCAAAATTTATGTGGTTAACCAAATTGGTAATCACAAATGCTGAATGGGTCACTATAATAGATTTAACACAATTATACACGTTAAAAATTGTGTTAAAAAGTGTGTCTGACTTTAACTATTGGAAATGTTCTTGTTCATAATGGGTATGAGAACATGTTAATAAAAGCAAAATCCCCATCCATATAACCATGGATATTGAATCCACTTATTTCACATCTAGTTTCTATATTATTATCAATAATAAGATGAATTCTTTTGGAATTAAGCATGCAAAGGTTGCTACATGTCATGTACCAACTAGTTCAAATTGGCTAGTTGTCATCCTCAAATGTTGCTTCAAGGTAAAATCACAAATTATTGAATCAAATGTGTACCTTGAAAGTCTTAATAGGGAGTCTTGATTTTTTACAAATAAGCTTCCATGTGGTAGTGCAAGATTGACCAAAATGTACTTAAATAATGTTTAAATTATCTTAAAACAATTATAAAATGGTAAATTAAACATTAATTACAATGTTTTAAAATAAGTTTGAGCATTTTACAATTATTGGATTACTTTCAAATTCATCCACATGCTACATCAAAATATTAAAAACATTGTCGTATAATCGCACTAAACATTCATGAAATGTAGGAATTAAACAAAATATCTCAAATATGTGCAAGAATTTGAAATCATGTAAACTAAACACTAGTTACACTTCCTATGGTTCATTAATTCATGATGTACCCTTCAATTGGTTGGAATTAATACTTGACAAGCCCAATTTACTAAAACCAGCAATGTGCATGTTCTAAAAAAGAAATCCAAAAAAAATTTAATGCCCTTGAACTAACTTAGAAGACACAAATGTTACATATGAATTCGTGGTTTTAACCATCCCATGTTGTGTTTTAGATAAATATATCTTATTTCATTATGATGCTAACAAAATGCAAATCTTGTACATATTTGAGAAGGTTAAAGCTATAAAAACTCAATGACATCAAATAATTGTCTTTCATAAGTAGTGAATTTTTTTCCATACAAACAATTTAAGATTAATTTAAGTCAACTTGAATAGAATTGAATGATGACCCAATAATATTGTTACAATATATTTTTTATTATTTATAATGTCTTGATGATCATGGTGAAGAAAAAAGTTTAAGAAACGAAACAAACAATTGATGAAAATTGGTTACATAAAAAACTAAGTACAAACATTTCAAGTTAGTTTCAACAACATGTATGATGCTAACTTTTGGAGCTCCCATGCCTTATTCTTTTTTAAAAAGTTAAAGAACACACCTCATGTTTACATTTCATTGTAAAATTGGGAATTGACAACCACAGAAACTACTTTCCAACCCTAGGGTTATGTCTCAATCTAGTGTTTGTAAAAAACATTGAATTCCCCAAATGATTATTTTTAATTGGTTGGCTATAAATGATTGGGTGATATAGTTGCATATTTATAAAAACTCACATTATATTATTTCATTTGGTATCTTTATGGGATTGGAAAACAAGTAATACATTACATTGCATGTGATAATTATTGTGAGAGGGCCAAATGAAGGATATGGGTTAAATTATTCATATAACATATCCAACCACACATCTAATGGTGTCTATCACATTCAAAATAATGTGCAAGTTATTTCCCCGTCCCCACCCATAAACATGAAATATTATAGGAAAGCTTAGACAATCAATTAAATGCCACCACATTGGACTAATCATTATGACACATCAATTGAAGCAAATCATATTTCTTACAAGGTTTTGAGGATTGTGCATATTTGCAACTCCAAGTTTAAATTTCACATTATTTATATAAATTTGAACTTCATCCAAACTATTGTTTGTAGCCCATTCTATAATTAATGTTGATGGAAAAAAGTTTTAAACTAAAAATATCGTTTTGAACATTACTTGTAAAACATCTCCACCAATGTAGTTAATATTTACCACATTTAAATTTAGTGTTAATGTTTTTCCTTTCCCTACCCATAAACAATAAATTTTGAGCAATATACAATAAGGAACACAAGTGCCACATATAAGCTAATCATTGTGACCACCTCGTCAATAGTGGTCAATGTGTAAATAATGAGTGTCACTAGCCAATAAGAAGTAATCAATGTTCATTTGTAATTTGTTTCCCACAATTGTGGCACTTCATATAAAATTAAACATATAAGCCATTATATTAATCTTGGTGGAAATTGTTTTAACCAAAATCCCTTAGTTTATACATTTTACACCAAATAGCTCCCACACAACCAACATATTGAATTAAATGCCATGTGAAACATTCTATGCTTTCCATTTATGTCAAGATATAATGGTGGCCCAAATCAATCAATAACCACAAAAACAACTAAGGGATGGATGGTGGCTTGATGGAAACATTTTTTCATTTGGTTTTAATTTTTTATGTAACCATTTTAATTAGCTTTGTTGTTGGTTTTACTACCTACCTACTAAAAACCCACTTAACTTTTAATTATATATATACAATCTTCATGCATCTACTTTTTGTAGTATTTAGTCACCTATTGTCCTAACACTATAAAAAAAAAGTCTTTTGTAACTAGTCTTATGCACCTAAAGGTGTTTTATGTAATTAAAAAATAGCGAGTGGTCATGGTTAGTGTTGGTGGAATCTTATTTCTAGAAAAGTTATTTGATTTAGGTTTAAGTTTTTTTGTTAAATGGAAGACATTTTTTTTTGGGTCTAAGGAATATTTTCAAAAATTAAAATTGATCAATTCCAAGGCTAGGTTGAATTTTCTTAACCAATGTTTTTGTGTTTGATAGGTCCAATCTTCATAAGACCTACAATTTCAGGTTCAACACATGGCCAATTCTAGCTTAAATGCAAGGATGGTTTCAAGGTTAATTATATTGTGACCGTAGCCTTGGGCTCATGGCCAAATCTAACACAAGAGAAAGGGAGTGGGTTGGGAAAATGTTCCAATACTCACATTCCCAAAAGTGTGGGAGAATGAGTCACAAACCCAAGTGGTTTTTCCCACTTTGGGCATTGAAATCCTATGAAGGCTTGAATTTTGGGGACAAGAATGCAAATAGTAAGCTTAATCCAAATTGAATCCCCAATATACCATTGGAAAGGTTTTGAACAAAATAATTTGAAAGTGAGCTTACATCCTCCATTTGGAATTTTGAGCTCAAATTTATGGCCAAAAAAAGGTCCAAAGTCAAATTAGGAATTAACTCCTAACCACAAAAACTCAACAAACAAGGGTCAAATGACTTCCAAATTGAACATGTGATGTGAAGTTAGAAGGTATTTTCAAAGGCCATGACTTTGATTTTGAAAGCTCTTCAATTGAAGGTTATATGTGGGAGTTATGAGCTTGTAAAGTTGTGTAAAAATGTGAGATTCATAACTTTGAGAAAACAAAGTCACATTTTTTTTGTCACTTTGATACAACCTCCACCATTAGTCACATAATATATTATAAGAGAAGAAGCGATGGCTCCTTTCCAAGTGTAGGCTATGGTGAGTCTTGTGACAGTTGTTGGATGTGATTCATTTGTGCACCACTTTGGTTCCAACTTGCACTAACTACTTTTTTTCTTGGTTTGTGCAAGTTAATCACACGTTGAACTCCTACTTGTGAATTCATCCTAGTCTTGTTTCGAAGCTTTTGATTTTTTATTTTTTTAAGAGTTAGGGAAAGTGCCCTAAGTTTGCATTTTGCTACACACTTGGGAATTCGTAGGTTCTTTTACCTTTGATACCACTTGACAACAAACCTTGATGTGCATAAGGTTCCATCATCAATGTGGGAATAGTTTCAAGGTGAAATTCAAGTTTATGAACTTCCATGTGATTATTTTTCCTTTTTATATTCCTAGCCATATTTAAAATTTCCCATCTTTTCTTTCATTCATCACTTATCCTGTCCTTTTCTCCATACCCCCTTTGTCATTCACCATCCCAATTTGCCCCTCCATAAAATTATAGCGTTGGTTAATTCATGGTTAACAACTAAGAACCATTGGGTCCAAGTCTAAAATGATTTGTAAAATTGAAAACCTTCTATTAAAGGTGAGGCATTTTGAAACTCTTTCCACAAAGATCTTTAAGTTTTATGAGAAAATTGGTGGTTCAACGAAGGTTTTTGGCTAGTTATTTGTTTTTTTGGGAACTTAAATTACAAGTCAAAAATCTAATTATTACAATATTAAACCTTTGTTGTCACGATCATTAAGCAATAAAATAAGTTTCTAGAAAGATCTTAAGGAATATGTTTAGAAATTTCTAGAAGATATAAAAGTATAGAATTTTTTAAGAAATTTATGAGAAGATGTATTTAATAAAAGCTTCTTAAAGATGAATTTTTTAGAAAAATAGTCAATACAAGTTTTTAGAAGAGTAATTAACGAAAAGTTTTAGAAGATAAGTTGACATAAGTTTGTAAAAAAGATTGTCAACAAAAACTTTTAGAATAAGTGGTTAGTGAAAGGTTTTATAATATGTGGTCAACACAAATTTCTATAAGGTTATGTAATAGAAGCATATAGAAGGTTTAGTTAACAAATATTTTAAAATAGTTAATGAACTTTTAAAATGCTCCATTCAATAATATAAATAAAAAGTTTCAAGGGCACCACCTTTCAATGTTGCTAATGCAAATTATGGCCCTTGTACTTTTAATTAATCTAATGTTTAATTTGCTTCATGTCTTATTTAAACGATGAAGTCATCTTATTTTTATTCATTATTGAGTTCCTTGTTTGTCATATAATCTTTTCAAAATTATATCATTGTTTTGTCTTTGATACTCACATACTGATTTTTTCTTTTAAAAAAAATACCCCTAACCCAACATTGGTTTATAGTTTACACCTTAAAAACTTAAAAAAGATTATAACCAAATTAAAAATGAATAGCAACATTGACCTTGCAAAACAAAAAGTTTTTGTGAGAAATTTTTTTTTTATAAAACAAAAAATCATGATAATGGAAATTTAATTAAAATCATTGTTGGGTCTACAAACTTAAGAATTTAAGAACCTTAAACCTTATCTAAACATAGGAGGTTAGCCTTCATGTAAACCTAGTTAGTGCAAACATATTGATAGGAGTCAAAACAAGTGTAACCAATGTTTAAATATCAAAAATTGTAATAATGTTGTACATCATTCAAAAGCACTCATGGAAATGTTTTTAATATATCATGAAAACATGTGTTACGATTGCAACAAATATAAATGTTAATAGAATATTCTAAATCATTCATTTAACGTTGTGGAAATTTTTTTTGATAGAACATTTTTGAAACATGACATATTTTGAGGGAGGTTCATTAAACGTATATTTACATAATAATATATTGCAACATTTTTCTAGGTCAAATTTGAGTTTTTCAACTTTCAAACAAAATATTTTAAAAATATTTTGAGAATATTTCAAAATAAACAATCATCTAAAGCCACATCCTTGACTTTTATCATCATGTTTGGACCAATGATTCGAACTTTTAAAAATAAAATAAAATCATAAGTGCTAGTTTTTCAACGAATCTTCAACACATATTTGGATTTGGACCTAAACCCAAATCTAGCCACAAACCTAAACTTGACCAACATTAGTCCTAACCTATTTACACACCTACCCACAAGGCCTATTTTTAAGGGTATAGGTTGTAAAAATGAAACTTAATGTCAACTCAATTGGGGTTTATACAATATTGAATCACAACAAACTAACCACTGCAATTAACTAAGAATTAATGAAAACAATGTTTACTATCCACCCACTATTTATTCCTTCATGGTATGCTAGTGCCTATTGATTCACTTGGGTTAATAATAGGCCAAGTGTTATGGAATCTTAAAATAGCTCCATTAATGTTGTGCATAATATTTTTTGGATGAAGTATAGTCAAGTTTATGTTAATATGGGATAATAATTTGACCTTGGGTCAATGTATGTGCATAAGATCCAAGGCATTGCAAAATATAATACCATAGCACCTTTTTAGGTTCAACAAATATTATATTATTTTTAAAATGCTGATTTAAAAAATATATATAATTTATTAAAGCCGAAATTCCATAGGATTCTTGACTATTTTTTAAAAAATTCTCCTTTGACACTAAACACCCCTTGATGAGCTCTATCCAACACCTTTTATAGGCTTGACAATGTAGCCTTGAGAATAATTGCGTCGTTCTATTGCATGGTTTTTTAAAAATTCCTTTTTTGACTTTGTGTATGCAATAAATGTAAAAAATAAACCCTATTTTTCAGTGCCCGATGGTATGCAAGTGGTTGGTGCCATATTTCCTACGAGGGAAGATTTGGGTTCATAACTTATATTATGAAGCAAAATGTTTGAGCAAAACATTGGCGATGAATAACATGCGGATATTTTAAAATTAAAATAAAGTTTTTTCAAATTAAAAAAAAAACAAAATTTGTGCCAAAATCAAATGTTCAAATAAAATAATTATTTAGCAATGAGATGCCAAACCTGAAAGGTATTATGATAATTGATTTCGATTGGTCACATAAAATGATTGGTCTAGATGGTTTTATTTAAATAGTCTCCAACGTTTTGTTGTCATATTTGTTAGAGTTGAGAAACAATTAGTAAGCCATCTTGGATTCAAGAAACAATGTTGCATGCCCAAATAAGGGGTATGGGCGGAAGAAGCTATTGAGCTTCAATAGGCTTAAGTCAGAAAATACACTCCCACCCACCATAGCTTAGATGACATGGTAAGCTTAACTTAGTTTGAAAAGTGAGGTTGTAGATAGTGGTTATTTTTCAACCAAAATTTTCAGAATAAAAAAGATAGAGCAAATTCAATTTTTTTTTTTTTTGAAATTTCATTTTTTGGTGGAAATTTTGAGTTTTCTATATCACAAAATTGCAAAGAATAGAAAAA
>Ga0116228_10004507_pt1 | contig 12356 bp, 9 predicted proteins | sample S1TSphfallax_2_FD_89694 | JGI IMG/M metagenome (GOLD analysis project Ga0116228, IMG submission 89694) | Host-associated microbial communities from peat moss isolated from Minnesota, USA - S1T2_Fc - Sphagnum fallax MG | ecosystem: Host-associated > Plants > Peat moss > Unclassified | place: USA...
ATGAAGATGCAAGATTGGAAGTTATGGCCCAGAGTAGATGGTTCACAAATGTAATTGATTACTAATGTGCACAAATCACTATTAGAGATTGTTGAATAGGTTCAAAAGAAACAAAGAAAGGTTTATGTCGCTCGCAAAGGACTTCAAACCTTTGATGGTTTTGAAAAAAACAACAAAGTGAAGATGTGTAGACTTGGCAAGAATAAATCTTTGGTCTACAACTAAGAAAGACTATACATTTTTGTGGACTATAAAGATGGGAAGGGTCCATAGATGCAAGATCATGGCAATTGAATATGCGCTATTAAGGACCTTAATGAACAACATTGGGAACATGCCATAAGATATTTACAATTATACCACTCTACAAATTGATGATTGATTTATGAAGACATAAATGTTTTTGGAAGGAGTGGTGACACATGTGACACAAAGCTAGTGTCAAACATTTTCTATGAGTATGTGGATGTGGATGAAAGGAAAGAATCACCCCGAATTTATGATGGCAATAAAACCAAGATATGGGACAATTGTTCATCATGAATTCTTGAGGGCATCGAAAGTCCAATGTCTGTTGTTCATTTCTATGTTTGGGTGTGTTTTGTTTATTTAGGTTTATGGTGTTTGAAGTTTGCAATTCAATGGAAATGAACTTCTAAGTTGATTTTGGTGATGGAATGGGTTTGTTGCTACAATTGGGTTGGCTCCTGAATGAGGAATGTGGATCACATAGTTGAAGAATGGTTGGTGTTAGAGATTGGATGGAGGCAAATGAGAACTGATAATGGACTATAAATAGGGGAGTTTAGGTCTTTAGAAGGAAATTAAATGTTCATTTTCAATTATTGTTAGAAATAAAAGTTTGTGTGATAAGAGTGTATTTGTGGAAATAGAAAGGAAGAATGCCTCTTTGTTAGTATCTTCTTCTAGCTTGAAGCAAATGCTTTTTGTTGTGTTGTAGTCTTTTTTTAAAAAAGGATTAAGTAATGTTAGATGTAGGAATTGATTTAGGGGAGATGATGATAGTGTCTAGAGGTTTCAAAGTGGTCGATGTGGTTTTTTTGTGGATTTGTGTGTTGTTGGGAATTCTAGAGGAACCAACTAGTTTGCCTAAGTTGGGGAGAGAAAATATTTACTAACTTATGGGAGCTCCAGAAAGAAAGGGATTCTAGGTTTGTTATGGGCGCCATCAAAAGAATTAAGTTTCTAGAATCTAATTTATCTCCCTATCCAACTTGTTTTCCGAGTGATTCTAGTGGAAAGGGCATGGGTGCATGAAGTCAATGTTTATTTGTAAACAACCACAAGACTAGTGGGCTCTTGAGAGAAAGCTAGGAAAGTTATGATCCCTTGAAATCCTTTGTTTATATTTTGAACATAGTTTAAAAGAAAAACATGACCTTGTTTGTAAATATTGTGATACAAAATTAATTGCGTCCACAATAGAAAGTTTGATATTGATATTATGAACCAAATGCAAAGGTTTCCTATATGGGTTATCTCTCCTCTTTTGGTGATGCTCTAAGTGGCTTCATTCACATTAGTCAACCCTTGTCTTGATGGCCCAAGTATATTAGACCTCCATAAGGTCACCCATCCCCATAGTATTCCAGTTAAAATGGGCTTAACTTCATAGTTCTTTATGAAAGGACCAGTTTAATAAATAATCAATTTTCAAAGGCAAAATCACTTTGGATTCAATAAGTTTTGTGCAATTGGTCCAAAATTTGTGAAACAACAAATGTGCAAACCACCTTGTCCAAAGCTTTCTGGCGATACCAAAAGCACAATGAGGGGTCCATAATTCGAGAGGTCTTTGGGCATGGTCACATCCAAACAAACAAGCATCTATCTTAATATGTAAATTTATTTTGTGAAATGTTAAATTTGGACTCATAGACCCTGAGTCAGTCAAGATATTTCTTGAGCTTAGAAGCAACCAAATTTATTTTAGGGTTTTTGGCATGGTACCTAATTGTAGCTGCTGGTTCACTTTGGGTTCTGGACTTATCAACCATAGATAGATAGGTTACTTGGCTGCAACCTTTTTTTTGGGCAAAAATCAAAATGAATTATTCAAATCTGAAGTGATTTTTGTGGGGGTTCAATAGTTGGAAGTTAGAAAATATTAATAATAATAACTATCAGATTTTTTAATTTGGTGTTCAGTATGTAGCCAAAAACATAGAGGTATTATTAAAGCTTTGTACATCATATCTGGTTGATAGTGCTAAAAATAAGACGAATTGAATATTTGAAATTAGAGAGCCAATGTGAACATGGTTTTTATCCCATTCAGGGTCTTTCAAAATTGAAACTATTTCATATGTATGGCTAAATCTTCAAAGGGATGATCAACAACTTTTTGATATCTTCCTATGGATGATCACCACTTTGGCTGCATAAAAAAATTCCTTAAAATGAACTGGTTGGCTGAAGTACCATTTACATCCATGGCAGTGGAATAAATAAAAGAACATTATGATATATATGAGTTGTCTTCGAAAGGACGGATACTTTAAACAAACACAACAAATATGCATGCCAAGTTGCATTGCATCTTTCTTGTATTAGCCAAGTAACTTGGTGGGCTGCCCCATCATAAGGACGGGAAGGTATGGATTAACTAAAGGTCTATAGTACCCGCTGATTCAGCCGGTTTTCAAGTCATCTTAAATAGTAAAATTGGGTACCACTGCTGATTCTGATATTTCCTACCTACATATGCTGCATACCAACTGACCTGTACAAGTTTACAACTTTGGCCAACCTCACCCTAGCAACTTGGTAGGGGCAGAATGCACTTTCTCTAGGGTGCCCTGTGTGGTCTTTGGTACAATAATGAAGTGCATCCACTTGGTGTGTGGTGTTTAAGCATAAGTTATTAGAGTGATCTAACTTATTTTATACTTCCTCACATTTTCTAAATTTTCAGATTCAAAGTACCTACTGCTGCTGGAAATGGTGTAAGACGCGGTTGACATGTTGGGGCCACAATGTTATAGCCAATGGTGTTACCTGTACCACCTGGTATGTTCTTATTTTTATTCACGCACTTAACACCAGCGTGTTTGACAAGAAACAAAGCTTTGGCAAAGGTGCCAAATAATGTTTAACAAAAGAAAATAAACAATACTGTGCATGCAATTGCTATTGTTGACACTTTGGGGAATGTGTATGAAAGGTTCCTAGTGGGAAGGTATGAACTATGAACTTCGTTCGTTGCCCCTCTTGTACTCCAGAAGCTTCAATAACCCATTCAATATCCTGTCACACAGTTTTTAAAAAAACTTCTCCAGAGATAATCTATTCAATACAAAAAGACCATTGGTAAAATCAACACAATCTAGGTGTGGGGGAAATGTTTTGTTTTGCATCTGTTTTCTTTGAGTTTTCTATTATATTTTGTGAGGTGTGGGTTTTTGTACAGGGGAAGATATACATCCTGAGTCCTCACTTAATTTGAGGGTCATAACTTATAACCCCAAGGGCAGTAGCCCAAGGGCCAAAAAATTGGGGAGACCCATGATATCAGGCCTTCCCCATAGTAAAGTGCAAAAGGTTTTCTTTTGCCCGCATGATGGAAGAAGGTCTCTGCTTTTCACAGACACATTTTCAAAGTGGGGAGGTGCTTTCACATACAAAGAAAACAACCTTGACATACTTTAGAAAACAAGTGAAATGTTCAGAAGAGGAGAATTCAACAATTTATCTGAAGGACCTAGTTCAGATGATTGTTGTGAGAGTATGCAGTTTGCAAGGTTTACATTGGGTTTCAGGTCTAGGTTCTTGTGACCCAGACCTGAGTTCACACCCTTTTGTTGGAATTGGCACACAAATTAGACTATGAAACTAGTCTTTTGATAGATTCAAAACATGAAACAGTTATTAATTGTATTGGAATTAGACTCAATTTTTGGATTGGGCCTAGAGGTTCTTGAATTTGAAAAAATATGCTAAAATCAGAATGAAAAAGTTTGGAAATTGAAAGAACCAAGCTCACACCCTGACCTTGGGAGAAACTTTCAAATAAAGTTAGTGTCAAAACCAGGACTGAAGGTTCTCTTAAAAAGAAAAAACTGTCCAACAGGTTCGGTCGGAGTTCCAACTCAACTTAATGAGGTCACCCAAAACAGTATATGGGTCTTTCAGTAGGTCTTATACTATTCACATTGAAGGTCTGGTTGTCAAGCGCCCCCTTGTGAAGTCTTGAACTTTAATGTAATCAGTCATATGATGTGATTCCATGCACAGCCTTGTCGCACTAAAAAAATAAAATGCCCCTACTTTCCAGTGCATAATGATCATAGGCATGCTAACCCACTCCGGCTGTAACCGGCAATACTCTTTTAAAATTCCTCATGCACTAGCGACCAGTCTTTCTTTAGGAATATTTTAATGCAGCCAAAGAGTGGCTATCATACATAGGAAAGATGTCGCAAAGGTGGCGATCATCCTTTATAGGAAGATTTAGCCAAATCTGGCTATAAACAAGATATGCACTACAAATCTTTCAATCATCCTTTCTATTATTTTTAGCTACACACTAAAAACTAAATATAGAAATTTGGCGATTTCAACTGTTTTTCAAACATCCTAAACCCTAAAACCTCTCCAAAATCGCTTCATTTTTTATTTTTTAAAATTTAAATTAGGGTTTTTGGCGGAATTTCACCAGCAAACAAAAGGCTGCTAGCTAGTGACTACTCAGATCAGAACAAAGTCCAATCCTTGCCTTGAATCACATCTTTTTCATTAGTCTACTAAAAGCACACTAGGGTTCAGGCCAAAAGCAGCGTTTGGTTTCTCATCACGTTTGGTTGAGGAAGAGGACGTGCGCGCACTCCAAAAAAATTATGGAACTTGTGGAAAGAGAAAGGGAAGCTGGACGAGAGAGGAGCCAAGGGGCGGGAGGCGTGGGGAGACACAGAGCGAGCTTTTTGTCTGTAAATAGCCTGCCTCTCAAGACACCCAGATGTGCTGCTGCATAACAAAAACAGCAGGGACCACTAATATACACGAGAGATCTAGATCGATAAGCCACCCCCCCTCTGCCTCCAACACTGCAGCATGCACCCGGCCCGTTGTGTCGTGTATAGTACTCGTACTGAAGTAAGTTGAAGTTCCAAAACGTGGGTCCGTATGGTCCGGGAAGATGCACTAGTTTCCCCGACCAGCCTGCCTTGCAGTGCGGATGTGTGATAGACTGTGTGTCGCCCTTTTCTAGATCCGGCTTGATCAAAGGTCGACCCATAGACAGCAGCTTTTAGACGCGCCTTTTGCCTTTAGTGTTTTCTTCCCTTGTTGTCTTAACCCGCTTGCTCAACCGACCACTTTAGATCAGCTATATTCACCCCCCCTTCTGCCATTGTCGACGACCCAAGCACTTTGCACAGAGACTGGTCCACTGGTCCGCTCCACCGTCGCGGCCGCAGTCTGAACGCTTTGCAGAAGACTGCTGTATCTTCTCTGGTCAGAGGTGCAGCTCGGAGGAGGTCTACTAGGTATATCGGAGCATTGTTGATGTAGTGTGGAAGCCTTTTGGGGAAACGTCTCATGATCTAGAGCAGTCTGATCTAGTCCAGCCGATCGTCCGGCGGCTTCTGAGTGAGTAAATGAATACATATGGAGAATCCGTCGCGACCAACTCGCGGTGTTGGCTCCGGACTCGGAAGGTCATCCTAGTGGGGTCGAAGCAGGGCAAATGGCTGCAGCAACAGCGCTGCACCTGCAATGTGGGATTGGGTTTCTAGTGATTCTCGTCAAGTACTGTTGCGGCCAAGTTGGATTTGCGAGAGTACTGAGAAGAGTAGTAATTGGAGCCAGAGCTCCTCGTAGGTGACACTGACGAGAGATTCTTATGGATCGGACTAAGTCGAGAAGTTGCGAAATTCATGCTCATGGTACTTGTCTGCACATGATGTATGATCTGACAAGGGTGGTGTGAAGAGATCAGGGAGGAAACAGTCGAGTCCTTGATGTAAGATCAAAGCGGCGGATCTGACCAACTAATTAAGAGGGGGACTTCGAGACCTGCAGGTTTGCGTGCTTGCAAGAGATGCAAAATACTGAGCTCTAATGAATGTCTGCTTGGATGAGTTACTGAATTTATGATGAGCTCGGGTTTTTTGGCTCTCCTCTAAAGCGCGGATAGATATCTAACATTATGTATGCTTGCAGCAAGCTCAAGCACATGAACGTTGGATCGACCCACTACTTGCAGCAGCCGCGGTATTCGCAAAAGATCGGCTGAGAGAGAGGGGTGAAGTTCACAGAACAATTAGCAGCTAGAAGAAAAGTGCAATGAGTCGGAGGTGTAACCACCATCAGCATGAAGGCTACATGTCAGTAGCAGTGCCGCGATCATCTCTAACCTCCATACCACCTCATGTGCATCGACCAGTACAACACTTATGTCATGCAGAGTGGTCGAATCCGCGGCATGTGCAGCAGGTGCCTGAAATTAGTTTGCGATGGCCCACAACAGTTACCACGGCCTTCGTCGATCGGCCTTTCACTGACATGAGTTTGTGGCCCGGCCGCACTACTGGAACCCGAAGCAGCCCCATGAATTCTCATGAATCCTCTGCAACGGATTCTCCCAGTAACTCTGTAACCACGGTGGGTGTGATCCGATGTTGGATCCTTAAAACCCTATCTTCTTCCACCTTGAACTGCTGTTTTCTCTAGTTTTGCTAGGTTCCTTCAACTTATTAACTTGAGAATATTATTCATGCGTGATACTGCTGATGTTGAGCTGCAGTTCTATCCTCTAGTGGAGCACCCACAGCAGACTCGCAGTTCTTTACAGCGTTCAAATCAAGACTTCTATCAACAAAATATGTACAAAAGGCAGCGATCATCTGTGACCGATGCTGAAGAAGCATCAGCTCCTCAGCGGCGGGTGCTGCCGTTTTTAAGTTTAAGTCCTCCGACTGCAGATGATGATGATCAAGGATGGGATCATGGAAATCTGCAACCAGACATGTCAAAGTCCGGAGATGCGGGACCTCGAACTTCGACCGTGCTTGATCTACGGGCTCCCAGTGATTCGAATGCATCATGTCAGGAATATTCTGACGACAATGATGTGACAGTGGCACTGCACATTGGACCTCCGTCCAGCTCTCACCACCGTACTGCCTGCATGGATGGCGCCAGATCATCGCTACAAGCTGACGGATCCGTACTTCATGGTGACTACGACGACATGGGTATCCCGGATCATCATCATCTTCAGTACAAACAGAGCTCCCAGAATATCACTGCGGAGAGAGTGGGGCGGTTGCTACTTGAAGGCCAGTATTGGATTCCCACTTCCGCACAGATTCTGGTCGGGCCTACACAATTCTCCTGTCATGTTTGCAGCAAGACTTTCAACCGTTACAACAACCTGCAGGTGCGTAATCAAAGCCCCTCAACTTGAGACTGAGATACCCTTGTGAATTTTTTAGGGTCTAGCCTGCAGCAGATCCTGGTGGACTACGCCGAAGTACATGGCTGCTGGGTACCTTCTCGTTTCTTTGTTCGCAGCAGCGGCCGATTACTGCCCTGGTCTAATACAATTTACGTACTTGCAGATGCATATGTGGGGTCATGGATCGCAGTACAGGAAAGGACCGCAATCGCTGCGAGGCACACAACCCACAGCCATGCTTCGCCTTCCTTGCTACTGTTGTGCGCAAGGATGTCGCAACAACATCGCACACCCCAGATCCAAGCCACTGAAGGACTTCCGCACTCTGCAAACACATTACAAACGGAAGCACGGAATCAAGCCCTTCATGTGCGGCAAATGTAGCAAGACGTTCGCCGTTCGAGGCGACTGGCGTACCCACGAGAAGAATTGCGGAAAACTGTGGTACTGCACCTGTGGTTCCGAGTTCAAGCACAAACGCTCCCTCAAAGACCATATTAGAGCTTTCGGCAATGGACACGCTGCACTGGGTGCTGGAGACTCCTGTGAGGAGGACGACGAACCTGTAATCATTTCAGAAGATGATATTGATCCATGAATATATCTCATGATAGAATTCACCTCTATAACAGGCCTGATCTGCATATGTAGCTGCAGGTCCCCAGCTGCAGTAAGACATTCATGCGGCAGCAACAATGGATCTTCAGGAGCTGCTGGAACAAAGAGATGCTGGGCTTATAGTCATCAGCCGGTGCTTCATGCATGCTTGATGACTACAGATGATGATGACAATCTCACTAGCTATTGCTCATGCAGTTTAGTACTCCAAATTGAGCTGAGGCTGACAGTGCAGACCGCTGCAGTACTTCTCGTGAGTCTGGTACTATTTCCTCTTCCATGTACAATTGATATAGTTTATCAGCTGAGCATGATGAAGTTTTGTGGTCAGACCTTTGATGCCCGTGCGCTCTGAGGTAGGAAATCTTCTGCACGTTTAATCTGCAGTGCTTGAACATATAAGTACATAATCAGTAATTCAACTAGTAGAGAGTTGTTAGTCCATGTGGTTACTGCCTGCACCGTCAAAGAACTATGGATGAAGAACGCCAGCTGATGTTGTGATCTGAAGGGGTTTAAGGCTGGCAATGACACTAGGCCATGGTGCAGTTGGGTACACAGCTGCTTTAGAAGCTATTGAATCGTTGCCCAAAGTCTGTCTTGATGTTAGTGTATTTTTGTTGGGTTGAATACTGCATTAGGAGAAGCTAGCTTGCCTGCCTGCCTGAACTTGCAAAATCTTCAGATATTTCTATTAGTGGTAGTTCATTTTTATATCTAACTTGGCAGCTAGCGGTTACACTAGTACATGCTCCTTGAAGTGGAGATAGACGTAGGGATCCATGCAGACAGACTGTACGCTTCAGACTAGTGGAACAATAAATCACCATTACAAGAATTTTCTTGAATTAGTCGTTCACTCTACTGCAGTTGAAGTTATGTCCCTGAAACACAGAAATGTTTGTGCTTATGATCTAGACATTAAGATTCTTCAATCCTGCTTGGACTTGTCACTTGATGATTAAATGTTGACAAATTGCAGTCTTGTTCCAGACTATGATTTTATCGTTGCCAACCGCCGGCAATGCTACATATTCTGAACTTCCATCTCTACGCTGCGATTGGTACTGTCTTTTCATCAGTGATCATCACCTTCACTTGCAATCTGATATAATTCTTTCATCGAAAGAATGATGAATATGATATTATAATTTAACTCTGCAAGCTACCCCAAAAATCTATTGCCAGGACGTTGTTTCTTACAGCTGCATTCTAAGATTAAACCCGAAAACTAAACACTTGTGATCATGTACTGTACTTCCTCAAAACTCGTATATGTAGGAGTTGCAGGAACTTGATATATACAAGTGCACCCACGATCTAAGATCTTGTGACAACAAATGAACAGCTTGAAACTAACTAGTTCGAAGGAGTTATTAATTATGACCGGCTATAATCTCTCAAGCATCTGATCATGTGCCGGAGTTGATACTTCAAAAGGCACGGTGTGTGACCGATGAGAAGTTCAGACACAACTTGCAGCAAAATATAACTAACTAAACAAACTTGGTACACTTACACTTACACTGTTGCTACTCTAAGGGTCTCTTTCCATTAGCCTGCTGTGATCACAATTAGAAACAGTGTACTGTGATCACAGTAATCACAGCAGCCTAATGGAAAGCCACTGACATACGGCCTTGTTTGTTCTTGCAGGGACAGCTTTCAATTGCAGAGCTGCAAGTGCATTGAAAATATATATAATTAATCATGTTAAAAACTCTCCGAACACATGTTCTCGTGAAATAAAGGACATATGTCATTGTAGGGTGAGTCACAGTTTGACTCACAGCTCCTTCAATTGGTCAATGCTTGACCTGTAGAGTTGTGAGATGACTGTGAGCACAACTAGTTGAAAAAACATAATGGAGAAGTGCTGTGATCACAGCAGCCTAATGGAAAGATGTCCTAACTGATGTGCAGCCAGTAAATTGGAACTTGTCATGCGGCCCGGGTGTGATGATGAGAACAATATTTTATAATTGTGGACACATGCAGAGATGATGAAGCGAGCTATCAAAATGAATTACTACTACTAGATCGTTGGATTATGCAATAGTAGCCAGTGAGATCGTGCACTCCTAGTCTGGAATGCTCGTGTTGATCAGCATTAATTAAGCTCCATGTACATGATCCACTTCTGTTTCGAATTAATGGTCTAATTGATCAGTTCAAGTTCCATGTATAACATATTGATCTACTCCAGTCTCCGATGCAACTGATCGTATTGATCAGCAAAGTTAATCTATGTAACCTAGATTCCAATATGATCCGGTGCCCATATTGATCAGCAAGACATACTCCATGTGTACAGATCTAATCTCCAGTATATATCCGACGCTCATATGCAATCACCAAATTAATCCATGAGCACAACTACTTCAGGATCCGATGCCACAGTACCTATTTATCGGCAAGTTCATCCATGTACAGAATCCACTGCTCCAACCTTTTCTCTTGTGCGAAATTTGCACAAATGTATTAAAAAAAAAAAAAGGGCATATTACCTGTTTTTTGGGTAGTGTATCACCAAATTTCGAAAAATAAATTTCAATAAACTTTCGCCATATTTTAACTTGAGTGCATTCTTTTTAGGAGTTTCACTTTCTAGACAGGTTCTAGGAAAATGAGACTATTTAATGCTAAATCCTTCTTGGGATGCTTGCAATTGATGCAAGCTCAGAAATTTTATTTTATTTATTTAAAAAAAACTCTGCCCTTCACATATTGATCAACAAGTAATTATTATTATTATTATTATTGAAGCACAACAGCAGACCAGACCGACAAGCCGTCGGCACCCCAAGTCAAGCGCAGTAGCTGAGGCAGGCAGATTTTATTCATATTTTGAAAAAACAGTCAAGATAAATTGGATGTGTATCATGCTGTCTCCTCCCTCCCGCCGCCTCCGCCAACAAGTGTTTATACACAGTGCATGCGTTGTTTTCTTTTCCCATTATAATTTGATCCACTACAGGATCCGATGCTCTTATTGATCAGCAGCAAGGTCCAGAAGGAAGACTTCAATGGAGTTGGAGTTCTGTGTCACAAGTTTTGGAAGGCAAAGGAGTTATATGATTTATGTGAAGTGAATTCTTCAAGCCTAAATTAATATCTTGCATGGCAATGAGAATGTTGGATTCTCTATATTATGAGAGAAATTATAAAACTGACTCCTTCTTTTGCACATTTTTGAGTTTACAGAAAATTCCCTTTGAAATTTGAATGATGTCAGCTTTAATTTTATTTTTATCTTTTTTTGCAGTGTACTAGTTTTATTTAATATATATCAACTTTCTAAGAGCTCAGAAATATATAGATATATGTAGCATGTGCAGGTGAAATTGTTGAACGTCTCTTAAATTATTTGCAATAATTTAAGAGACTTTGGAATTTGGTGGCCAGTAATATTTTGTTTTCATTTCTTAAAAAAAAAAAACCACGATGTGTGGAAGGTAGGTAGTTGCACACTGTTTGAGGTCCTCTTTTGGAGAAAATTAATTAATGAGCCTTTAAGTTCTCGCTGTAATGTTTCCAAAGAAATTATATTTTCTGATTTGAATCCTGGTCAAATCTAGATAACATGCCCAATTTCGCAATTAGTTCTAATCTGCTAATTGAGTTTCACACTACTTGACCAGGATTTGTTTTTTTCAATTTTGTCAAGTAGGTGGACTGGCATTCATCCACAAGAGGAATGAGCCAAATCTGGCTAGAGCTCAGGCATGATAAAAGAATTTTTCAGATTCCCACTTTGTTCTGATGAAGTCCATCAACTCAGCGCCTAAATGTGGCAAATTCTGACTGTCTTTCCTCAAAATATGGCAACTTTTGCAAAAACAAATTCAAAAAATCAGGTGTGAATTGTACAAAAGAAACATTGTACAATTCACATGTGATTTGAATTTTTTTGTTGCCCCAGTGCGAAAATTCGACAAAACAAACACTGTAATTGAATAATATACTTCATCCAAAATCTAGTGTACAGGCCATTTTACTTGCATGGGTGGAGATGCTCGGAGCTACTCAAATGTTTGTAACTTCAAGCCCTATTATCTTTCATCATCAAGATATAGTATCCATTATACAATTGTATGTGTCCAGAGCATTTAGGAGTTTGTCTCAGGCTCTGCACCTCTTAATCTGTACTAAGCTAAATTATTCATTTTGAAATTTGTCTCATTTGATGGGCACACTTCCCACTGGACACAACTACAGCATATTCATCCTAAAACACAAATCCCAAAGGCCTTGAACATATGTATATATTTTTGTGGGACTGTGAATTGCTCCCAAAAACAATTGCTTTAAGATGGATGGG
>Ga0116228_10004508_pt1 | contig 12355 bp, 6 predicted proteins | sample S1TSphfallax_2_FD_89694 | JGI IMG/M metagenome (GOLD analysis project Ga0116228, IMG submission 89694) | Host-associated microbial communities from peat moss isolated from Minnesota, USA - S1T2_Fc - Sphagnum fallax MG | ecosystem: Host-associated > Plants > Peat moss > Unclassified | place: USA...
CATCCATTTGAATTTTTATCCATTTATGTTGTTCATCTTTTTTTCATCCATGATTATGTTTCATCCATAAATATCATTCACCCGTGTACATGTGTAGAATATTCCTCCACATCATGATATATTATATGCCATGTGTCAAGGAATATTTTTCCAATATTCTTTCAACATCAACAAAATATTCCAAAAAAGATTCATTCATGTTCACTTGCTCATGTCCACTTGCTCAAATTCATGCTCCCACACTCACCATTTAGCATCCCTATGTCTAGGGTGGTTGCACATTAGACAATCCATTTTTTGGTGTCATAGGGATAGTTTTTATGGAGTACCTTTAAGTTTCGTATAATATGTGTTGAGGTTAAATTTAGTTTTTTTTAAAGGACTCATTTAATTAGACCATAACACTTGGAAAAATCAAAATTTTAAATTGAAGCTAAAATGTCATCATTTCATTACAAGGTCGACTTTTCAAACGATGTAAAATTTTGTCATAGTCCATAAAAAGTGTTATGGACTTTTATTACATAGTAGACATGTTTGAATTATTGAATTTTTTTTCCTAGTATGATCGTGAGGCCATTGTAATGCTAAAATAAAGGTTTCTAATCAACTTTACTAATTTTCTTATTAGGATTTTGCAAGACTACCAATAGTCTAGAAAGTCCATAATTTATTATAATGGAAAATTTGATAAACATGTATTGTAAAAAGTGACATTACTACCCAACATAACATTTGCCAATTATAAGATTTTAGAAAATCTATGTTTTTGCTTCTAACTTTTCCCCTAGTTGATGAAATCGAAGCATGTATTATAATTTGAAAACTTTTAAGTTTAGGATTTAAAACTTTTCTTGCCTTCCATTTTCAAATGGACTATTTTGCATTCCCAAAACATCAAATACTCCCATTAAAATTTATGAAAAAGGAAAAATGTGGACACCATAAATGCCACTTTTGGTCCACCCTAGAGTGCAGTCAATGTCTAATGATGGGCTACTTGTACTAAGAATGAAATTGAAGTGGAATGTTCCAATTTACAAGTATCCTATATCAATGCACAAATTAATGTTTAGTTAGGCAACTGGAATGTGAAAGTGGGCTTGGTAGGTTGTAAGGGTTATATTATACAAGTCAACCAAGTTTTAGAGTGGGAAATAAATTTTGAGTAATATGGGTGTCCATTGGTTGGGGTCGTAGTGAAAATCACCTATGCCCATTGAGTTTGGAATGGAATGTAAGTGGCATGTGGGAGTGATCATAGGTTTGACATGATGTTGTTGTGGAAGCTTATGCCAAATTGACCTTGAAGTGTTAATGGTCCATGCATGGTCAAATGCATCAAGGTGGTGGGTAGTGCAAAAGTGGAATGTATCCTTGATCTACATTCCATTATGAAGTGGGCAAGGCATGTTATAACACGCTTGATTGATATTGTGGTGGAACCAATAGTGCAATCATTGTCAAATTATGTAGTTGAAGTTTGATCAAGGGGATTTGACGTGCTCCCAAGTTCCTTGATAGACCCACTTGAGGGTCTAACTATGTAGAGATGCGGAAGGAGTTGGAACTTGGGGCTGCTCCCAACTTCCAGCACTAAAGGGGGTGAGAGGGGCGTGCTAGAAGTTTTGGGATTAGACTAGGAAGAGGGACAAGCTACTTAGTTATTCGGTCTTGCATCCAAAACCAACCAACAAGTTGGTTAGAACTCATTCTACACCTTTTTGGTGTTGGGACAAGCCACGGGCGACTTTGGATTCATTTGACTCACCACGGCTTAGACTCGGGGGAAGCCATCACCTTCCCCCATATAGTATTCTCTACAGCTCCCCGCAGGGGCTACATCTGAATGGCACTTTTTCCCGGGACTCCCAAGGAGGAGTCTCAAAACTGTATCGGGTTGGACTCCTAGAACTTTGGGCATCCATAACTTCTTGTTCAGACCTCTGATTGGGATGAGGTCTGAAGAAATATTATAGCTCTCTTTGAAAGCTTTCTAACGCCATATAGCACTCCTCCTACAGACGTTGGGATCGGGTCAATTCCCGACTTTTAGCGGTCAGGAGTTAAATTGCCAGTTTGACTCCCGGCCCTTCTTTTGCTCATAACGTAGGCTGTCAATGTCCAAATGGCTCATGCAAGGCCATTTAGGACATCTACACTTCAAGACCTTTCCAACGGTATAAAGAACACCCCAATGCAAGGTGTTTTGACCCTTGTAATCAAGCTTTGAGTTTTTGGGAGTCCCAGAGGACTCCAAGTTCCCATTTTTGGGAGTGTGAGTTTCATCCTCGCACTTAGCCCAAATTGGGGTTGCGACAAGATTGGTGGTGGGTGGCGATAGAATGGAATGTAATCAAACATTCCACTAATCATGGTAGGCTATAAAGATGATAAGTTAAACCAACTCATTGGAATGTAGGTGAACTCATGGAGTGGAACTAAAGTGCAATGCATGTGATGTTAGTTACGAATTTAGGTGGGATGCATTTGTGAAACCCTATTGGAGTACACTTTTGGGGTATGAGTGCTTCCAATGTTGATTTTCTTGTAGCCAATGATTTTCAATGTAGTTTTCAATTAGTATGTCCCTTTAGTTTGGACTAATTTAGGATTACCAATAAGTGTTTTTTTGGCATGAATAATTTTGAAATGTCATGATCCAAGTTGGGAAGTCTAGTGAGCTTTAGATGGAGTGGGCGGACATAGGGTGGTTGGAAATCATAATGCATATGGAATGAAAGTGGGTTGTATGTTGTAAATGATGTGTAAGTGGAACCAAAGTTGAAGTCCTTTGGTCAATGTGGGAATCTATATATGGATTTTGGATGGAATATTGAAAGTGGACCTAGAGTGGATCCGAGGTGTGATGTAGGTGGAACCAAAGTGAAACATAGGTGGAATGTTAATGGAACCCTAGTGAAAATTCAATGGGGTTGTAATTGTAAGCAATATTGGGTAGTTATTAGTGACTAGGTAAGGCAATATTTAAGTAGTTGCCATCTTCATGCATTGATTGGTGTGTGCATTTGTTGATTGATCACTTCATAGTTGATATGTTGATAGGCCTAGTTGAGACCAAACTAAAATTATCTTCATTGGTTTTAATCTACTTTGACACTGTTGAAATGCTTAGAATTTGTGTCATTTCAATGAGGTGTGGATGGGTTATATGTGAACCTTGAATGGATCCAAAGTGGGATGCATGTTGATCCAAAATAAAATATAGGTGGGTTGCAAAGTTCACCAAAGTAGAAAATAGATGGGTTTTCAACAAAATAAATGTGTTGCATTTTATGGGCAATTGTCACAAAAAAGGTAAGGATATTTAATTGTTATGATAATGTTGATGAATTGGTGGGTCCTTATGTTGGATGCCTTAGGCACGTCAAGGCCTTGTGTATGTTCTTTTTATAAGAAAATTTTCACCTACAACCAAAGTTGATGTGGAGGATAGGAAGGCAAATATGTTAGCAAGCAAGTGAACAAGCTAACGAACATGAGCATGCAACCATGTTTGACTGAACAAGAAAAAAATCTTAAAGCATATTCCATGCCATGTCATGGAATGTAATTTTTTTTTTTTCCATGTGGATATTAATAAGTGACATGGAAAAATATTCCTTGACAAGCCTTGGAAAATTTGCCATGTCATAACTATGGTTTGTTTTGAAATGAATAATGACTTGTTGACTCTGAACATGGGTTTGGCCAAAAAAACCTTCAACAACAACACCATGTGAATGTTTGAAAACATTATTTATAATGTAACTTGATGCATTTTATCATCCCTTGTGCAAATAATGCTCCAAATGTCTAATCTTCTTTGACAATAACTACAATATTTAAAAATGTTGAAATGGGTGGGAATTGAATATTTGAAAAATATTTGATATGGAGTGAGACATACTGTTGGAAAGCTCTCAACAAGGATTACAACTTCGCTTTATACCTCATCTCAATCGGAGGTTTGCATGCAAAGTTATGGGGCCCCAAAGTCATAGGAGTCCCAACTTTGGGAATTTCATGACTCCCATCTACGAGTCCCGAAACAAAAGGTCATTTGGATGTGGGCCTTGTGGAAAGGCACAAAGTATACTAAAAAGGGGAAGGTGGTGGCTTCCCCCAAGTTCGGGCCGTGGTGAGTCTTGTGAGACCGAGTTTGCTTGTGGTTTGTCCTAACACCAAAAGTGTTCCAACTATGCACTAACTACCTTGTGTTGGTTTTGTGCAAGTCCGTGTAAGTAGTTGATGCTTGTCACTCTTCTCAATCCCATCTTGGAGCTCTAGCATGCCCCTCTACCCCTCCAAAGTGTTGTGAGCTAGGGAGCGTGCCTTGACTCCTTGCTCTTTCGTTGTTTTCAATTTAAATTCACATTTGAGTCCTTTAAGGAGTTTGAGCGTGTCAATTTTGGTTCCCACAATCATCTTGTTTCAAGTGGTGATTGTTGTGAATTTTTTGAGATTATAAAGGAATTAGTGACGCATGAAGTGGAAAAGAATCCAAATGCAACCACTTATAACTATCATTTTGATTGTTAATAAAACATTTTTGAGCCATGAGTTGTGTGTGTCGTAACCTACCATTGGGTTTGCGACTAAGTATGGAATGCAAGGGCCCATGAGGTCAAGATCATGTGTTTAAGTGTGAAACTCGTTCTTACAAATGGGGGAAAGTGCAAGGGATGGAGCACAATGATTCCAAAGTGCACTCCCAACCACAAAACCTTTGAAAAGAAAGGTTAAATGAACTTCGATAAGGCATGTTATAAATTGTTGGAAAGATATTTTTGAAGGCTATAAGATATTGCCTTTGCATTTTCAAATATATGAACGTCCAAAGTTTTGAAACAACAAAAATCCCAATTTTGGGACTCCCAGGGAAAAGTGACATTTGGATGTAATACCCGCAGAGAGGCACATAGTATATTATAGGGAGGGGAGTGGTGCCTTCTCCAAAGGTTGTGGGCCATGTAAAGCTTATGCTTGAAATTGTCCTTACTAAGTTCGTTGCATCACTTTCACTCAACTTGCATTAACCGCCTTCTTTTTTTGGTTGTGCAAGTTGATCTCATCTTGAACTCTTGCTTATGAGTTCTACCTAGTCCCAACTTGGAGTTTTAGCATGCCCTTCTACCCTTGAAGTGTTACAAGTTAGGAAGTGTGCCTTAATTCTTTTCTAAACCCTAAACCCCAAACTCCTTAACGGACCCAAATTTTGGGGACACGTCAAGTTGTTTGTCTTTAGTGAAACACCTATAATGAAACTACAAAATTCATGGATTGATGGATAAATTTTCTACACTTTCTTCACCCAACATCAAGAATCTTGTTTCATCCTTTTGGCATGGAAATTTTGGACATGGCCCATTGGATAACATTCTTGAGCTAAAGGAAAATTGTCCTTATGACCACATACAAGATATTGTCTTCCCTGGACAAGGTTTCCCAAAAGTTTACTTGTTCAAAATGTCCACAAAAGGCAAAGGGAGTGGGGTTAATCTTGTTGCACGTGTGCAGCCAAATGGAGATTTGCAAAAAATGTGGTTGATGTTCGACCATTGTAAATGTGTTTTGGGTTGGACTGCCATGGCATGCCATGTTTACGACCCAAACTATGCCAAGGTCATAACAATTGGAATATGTGACATGTAATTAAAGAATGTGGAATTTCAAGTTCTTATGTGGAGGGCCTTTGTGAAGGTCATGAAAGTGAATGGAGTTCATATGCCACAGTTCAAAGGGTCCATGCCAGATATTGTTCAAGCAAATTGTAATGTTGTGTGAATTATGTTTGGCCCATATGGAGGCCCTTTGCAACCATTGCCCAACAAAGAATGAACTTATATTTTCCATTGGGTTCAATTTATGGAAATTCACACTAATAAACTCATTCATGTGCATCGTTTGAAAGCAAAACACATGGAAATTTGCAACAATTACAAGAATTCCATAACACTTGATGAAACAAATGCAATTTTTGAATCTGTTAGGTCTTGGTGGCATTCAACATGCGTGGCAACAAGGATAGACCTTGAAGAACTCAACCACTAGTTGGCCTTTTAACAGTTTTGAATTCATTAATGGTGAAATTTTGCTCGTTAGGTATTTTGTTTGTAATCTGCCCATTTCTTAATTAATCCATACTTGCTTGTTAAAATCAATAGGTTGTTGAGTTTAGAAATTTGGTAAATGCCACATGGTCAATGTTATGAAGTTAATACATGGCCTTGCAATGTTGTTTTGAATTTTTCACTTGTTGTGTATAAGGTTTGACAATTGATGAGGATGCCAACATGCCTATTTATAATTTGTTTGAAACAATTCACAATACTTGGCTACAACAATTCGATAAAAAAAGTAAGGAGCTTTTTAATGCCATAGTTGATGACTCAATTAGGGCTTTGGGTACTAGTAGAAAAATTCAATTTCTCTACTTGTCTTAGGTGACTAAAAGTGTAATTTACAACTATTTTGATAAAAATAGTTGTAAAAAATACTTTTAGTCACCTAAGACAAGTTGAAAAATGGGGTTTTTCTTCTTGTGGGAGGAATAGACTTGTTATAAAATGCATTTGATGGGTAAATTAAGAGAACAAAACTAGATAAAACCTAATTACAATCAAAGTTGCACATAGATCTAGTTTTCCAAAGAAGATCACACAAGTAGTTGCAAAAACCATGTTCGATAGTCTAATGTGTGCATAGCAGATCCATTGGGTTGAAAGGTGAAGAGCGGTTTGGGTCTTGTAAGAGAAAACTTAACACCATGATAGGTTCCCCTTAGGATTCACATCAACTTAATTAATTTAATATCTTTGTGCCACAATAATCAAATTCTATCAATATGTAGGAAACCTCAACACATGGATCTTCAAAATCCGATTTCCAAAATGGATTTCAATCGAAGTTAGGTGACTATGGTCAGGAGGCGTTGGAGATTCTTAAAAGCACATGCAACTAGGAGGTCTTCCACATTGCAAGGACAAATGAAAATTCACAAGTGCATTATTTAACCATTTAGTCATGAGGGTGTAAATGTGAGGCCAAAATAGCAAAATGTTCAGCTCACACCCCAGTTCCTATGTTTTATGGGTGGTTCAAACTTGCAAGAAATAAAGAGGCAAGGTATAAACCAATGTGGTTATGCCTTAATGACAAGGATCGATGTGTATTAGGAAATGTTCATGATTTTATGAAGGGGAAACCTCAAGTTTTAGATGTGTGGCCAATTTTCACTGGTACAAAACTCATGCATGTGGAGGTTGCATCCTTCGAGGAAGCTAGGTTTTGTCTTCCTAGACGTGCACGTGCCACACAACCTAGGGTTGGAAATCCAAATCCAAATGACATACCAATTTCAAAACATGTCAACAAAGTTGTGCATCATGTTCCACCTAAAAATGACCATGATAATAGGTGGTTATACAGGAAAAACTTGTTAGCTACTATTTTGCATGTCAAGGATGTCCATGCTCTTGGGTATGGGCATGTTTAGTTTATTGAGTTTCATGGTGGCATCATGTCTACGACATATGAAATGACAATTGGAGTGATCCTTAATTGCATTTGTTTGGACTTCATGTTTGTGTTGATAAGTTTAAAAGAAAGAAGAAATTTTGTCCCTTGCAAACATATGTATTTCATTTACAAAACTAGGATGTTTTGTGATAACAAAACATGTGATTTCAGTAACTAGCCTACATTAAGTATCAATGAAGTCAAAAAAAATTCGGGGTGAAAGATTCAACTTGGGTAGATTTGTTGTAGTGTTAGGGACAAATGTTGTTTTTTCATCTTTCATGTACATCTACATCTAATAAAAGCAACTTGGGCATTTGATGTCAATGGAATTTGGAAGCAAAATGTTCATGTTCAAAAATTTGCATTCGCTTCATAGTCATAGATTGAATTTTCCCTTCATAAACACTAGACAAATTGTAATGCCTTTCAATAATGTAAATTCCTAGATTGCATGTTTGTGTTTGTTTAAAATTCAATTTATGCCCATGCGTTGATAACTTTCATCCATGCATAGGATGAATGTATCAAATATTTCATCCATATTTAATCATCCAACCATCATCCACTAAGGTTGGTGAGTTGCTTGAATTCCCTCATTTTAAGGGTTTAGGGTTCCTTTTAAGCTCTAAATTTGACTCTATGCTCTACGCTCAAGCTCCACGTTCATGCAACAACTTGCCTTTTAAATAACTTTGTCAAATTAATTTTCTTGTATTTTTATGGTCTATTTTATTGTGCATTCAGTTTTTGCTTTACATGAGTCTTGAGTCTTTGCTTTACTTCTAGTTTGTGCAAATTAATACAAATAATGGTTTTGATCAACAAAGAACCTTTGAATATCAAAATTGAAAATGCAAAAGAAGAGTTGTGTTCAAGGAGAAAATGTGAAAGGATTCAAAGAATGAGAAAGATTTTAGGTCGTTCATAATGGACACTAGAAAAAATTTCCAGGAATTTGAATTTGGTGAATGAAGGTTGGGACCCTTGATAAGATCTTGATTCTTTTGTGTTCACTCATGAAGAACTAGAAGTTGTATTTGGCAAGAGGGAACAAAATGGTTGGAAGGCAAGACCTAATGAACTAATCACTCATTCAAATTGTGCAAACCTTAAAAAATTCTATGAACTTATCTGTGGTCATGCTCCCACCAATGTTCAGTGATTATTTGGTTTTTTTTTTTGCATGGTTGGTTAGTATAGCACAAGAACCATGAGGTAAATTAGGCCCAACATGCCTATGAAATAACTCAAGAGCAAATGAGGTGAGCAAAATGACCAGGCTTTTTGTCCAAAAAAATTTATAGTGGAAGGTCTTTGTTTCAAAAGACAAGAACTGAAGAGTATAGTTATTTGGAAACCGAATCAACATTATTTGATGACGATTGTGAGGTGGTTATGAATTGTAAAGAGGGAGAGAAGAAACTCATGCCTGACCACGTTAATGACCACTTTGCAACCTTCCATTACTTGAAGGGTTCCTTGCAAGAAGCACAAGCCACCTTCACAAATGTTAAAAACAAGTCAATTTAGGTCAGACAAAGGTTAAAAATTACCATGCCAAATGTGAAACCTTTAGTTTGGTAATGGTCCTACTTCTTTAAACTGGTTGAAAACATTGTTGTTTAAGTTAGAAACACATTTCAGGATGGTCGAAGTCGAATGTGATTTTGTTGAGAGATAAGTTAAGAGATAATCATCTAGGGCAACAGATTGTGAGAAGCAACATGACCTTGCCTTAGCAAAGTTGAAAATGGTGGTAGGAGAGATGGATGGACTAGACTAACAAACTCCATATAGCTAGTTTATTACATCAAATCTATCAAGCCCAATCTTGCAAGTGAGAATGAATATTTTGGACTATCATGTCAAGCCAAAAATAATAATGTAAAAATGTTAAAGCATTGGACAACTCTTCCCAATTTGACAACAAAATTCAATCAAGTCTTGGCACTCAAATGGTAGTGGTCTTCAAAGTCTCCAAGAACCATCCACTTATCATGGAGATTCTTGTGTTGATCAATTTAAAACAATTCCATATTTTATACATCCCATTAGTTGCAAATTTGATTATGTGCACAAAGGTTGTTTAAAGAGTTGAGATATCATGACTTATTTATCCACTACTAATATTGATTCTTTATCAAGTAATGGTAAACCTAGTTGAGCAAATAAAGACCTCTATATCCCCTACCACAAAAAAAAATCCAAAAACCAACACTCAATGCAAAACATTACATCACCTTAAATAATAGCTCATTTCAAGCAATGTTAATATACATTTACATCAACCACATTACATATGTAAAATGAGTACATCTATGTTGTGCTAAATGCATCTGCAAGTTTAATGGCATTTCAAAGAAATATAAGGCAAATAGTGGAGGAGTACATGGAAGCTAGTTTAAAACATGACCTACTTTGGGCACGGGAGTGGGGATCAATACCTAGGCAAGAGATAAAAATCTTTAACGCTAATGCTTATCAAATGCCAATGTTTTGCCAATGAGTTGTAAAATAGTGGGCATCTTTTTCTAGGAGGTGATTATGAACCAACTAGTCTTTTTCTTTCCTATTTTAGAACTTCTTGGGCACTTACAGCCATAGCCAATTTTGGTAATGTTAGACACGGTGACATCAATTGTGTTAGCATGTTCTAGTTTAGATTCAATAGATTTTGGTCTAAATTCAATAGATTCAACAAATCTAATAGTCTGGATTCAACAAATTTTAGTGAAAAGTTTAGCTTATTATGGTCTAGATTTAGTAGATTCTAGTCAATAGGTTCTAGTTAAAATTTAGTAGATATGGTTAGCAAGTTTTGGTCTAGATTCTTAACAAGGAAAATTTATGGCGCTAAAGATTATGGTATTCACAACATGACAATCTATCATGGCAAGGAAGATTATATTTAGATTCTAGCCCAAATTCATGCCAAGGAAAATAAATGGCATGGAAGATTTAGGTCCAAATTCATGGCAAGGAAGATTTTAATTTAGATTCTAGTATTTACAACATGACAATCTTTCATGACAAGGAAAATAATTATACTTCAAATTATGGTCGAGATTCAAGGCAAGGGAAATTCATGGCATTGAAGATTATAGTTTAGATTCATGGGAAGGAAGATTCTAGTCCAAATTCATGGGAAGGAAGATTTTAGCCCAGATTCATGGGAAGGAAGATTCTAGTCTAGATTCACGGGAAGGAAGATTCTAGTCCATATTTTAGTTTTTAAAACATAACAATCTTTCATAAAACATCAGACCACCAAATTCATTGCATCATCCATGGATTGAAGTAAGTGCATGATTCGTAACTCCATGAAAATCTTTCACAAAGGGTCCAAGCAAGCTAAAGTAGACAAGAAAAGTAGTTTATTTGGATGCATAATTGAAATTCTTCACAAAACAAGTATTAAAGTAGGTTACTTCAATTACCAATTTGAATTATTTTTTCATCCAAACATAGAATAATTATGTTACCTAAACTTGAAATTAACTTAAAACACATTATCTGAACCCATAAAAAATTTGTTCTACTTTCACTTTACTTGTCAAAAACAACAATATTGTCTTTTTTTAAAAAGTACCAACAAAGTAGGTATATTTTACATGGACGTAGAAATTAAATTATGTGGTTAAGGACATATATAGATCGAGCATATGCACCCATCAAAAAAATCAGGTGCATTGTATTGTTTTGGAATCAAGTAGGTTTAAGTCCATTAAAAATGCCTTGCAATCAAACAGATTGTTGAGGTACTCAATGAACTCCAAATGGAAAATATTTGATATATCTAAGACCCAAACTAAAAGGCCCTCAACTCAACACAATTATTGAGGTCATTCCAAAACTTCATTTTCATATTCATAAAACCTTTCAAAGTAGTAAATCATGTACAAGTAGAGTAGCAAGTGGAAAGGTTTAACTAGACCATTGATTTTTTGTTTCAATAGTACAAGTAGGTTAAAGTGACCTAAAAAAAATGGTCATTAGAAGCCCATCCAATGGTCTTAAATGGGCAACATATGGCCTCTTTCAAAATTAGGTGATCAAACATTTTTTTCAATATGGTTTCTCAATTTAAGGTTTTGAGTAGAGGATGCTCCAACTCCCATGCAAACTCCAACGCCTTTGCTTCTTTGTAATAGCTCTTCCCAAACGCCATCGATCTGGTGTTAGAACAAGGATCAAAATGTAAGATACATTGTGAACTTGTTCCAACTAGTTGATGTTGAAGTTGTTGTTATATATGTGAGAGAAATAGTTTTTTTTTTACCCAAAGATTCTAGGTCTTCAAAGTTGAAAAGGGAGGGTATGTTGAAAAAACAAAACAAACAAATTTGGAGTTTTGTTTGAGGTCAAACTTGCAAGTTGGATGAGTAAATGAGAGCATCAATGGGAAGAGCATGGAACTTAACACGATTTAGAACTAGAATTTCAATATTGACTTCAAAATTGTTGATTCTTGTTGATTCTATTAGAGTGAAAGAGCACCTAAGATCCAATAACACCTTGTTGAGCTATTAGGTACTTTTTAGATTCTTGGGAACGAAGCAAGAAAATTATGCAATTAAGGTCATTTGCAACACATCAAGATGTCCAACAATGGTGGCCACTATAAGGTGGTGTTGTAACTTCATTGCATGTTGCAACTTTCACTTGTTCACTACAAGCTTTTGAGACCTTAAAAACATGTTCCTTGACTATTGTTTTGCGTGTGGCAACTATCACTAGAAAACGAAGCTTTGTTGCTAAGATGCAAAATGGTGTAAGGTTGCAAGTGATGACCTTGCTTGACCAAGCATTGATTTAAAAACCTTTGTAAAAA
>Ga0116228_10004509_pt1 | contig 12354 bp, 9 predicted proteins | sample S1TSphfallax_2_FD_89694 | JGI IMG/M metagenome (GOLD analysis project Ga0116228, IMG submission 89694) | Host-associated microbial communities from peat moss isolated from Minnesota, USA - S1T2_Fc - Sphagnum fallax MG | ecosystem: Host-associated > Plants > Peat moss > Unclassified | place: USA...
AAAAAAATTTCCAAATAAATTTAGAAAAAAATTCATAAAAAAATTCTTAAATCATGTTCCAAATTTGTGTTTTTGACCAAAAAGTTCAATGAAAAAAAATAGGCGTTATGTTCTTGGAACTTATTCTAAATGCAATGATTAAGAACATCAAAATATACAATATTCTTGATATTATTGAGATTTCAAAATCTATGGAACCTAATAAATGTATGCAATTTTTTTCATATGAAAATGTTCATTTAAATGTTTCCTATGATTTTTCAAAGTTTGATAAGTCCAAGAAAATCAAGGTGTGACATTCCTACTGGTACCACCCAAGGATGGGCTTGCCCTTACTAATGAGACTCACATTGTGGTCAGGTGACCAACCAAACTTACCCTAAAACAATAATTGCTCTAGTTCATCTTACACATGAAACATGACAATGTAGTCATGTATGATGCATTCCTTTGGAATTGGAACATAGATGAAAATTGCATCATCTTCATTCATGGTTTTTATTTGTGCCAAGACTTGGTCACTTTGCAACACCACTTTTTCAAACCCTTCTTCATTGCTTGTGTTTGTTTTCAATTCCTTCAATGCATCTTGAAGATGGTGCTTCAATGTGTCTTATTAGAACATTGAAGTCACATAAATTTCCCTGTATTTACCATAGACTACCTTTCACACAAGGTTTGATATCAATTGGGTGACTTGTTTATTGTCTTTAGAGTATATAACAAAGTGTCAATGGTAGTTCGTTGCCATGGCATTCATATGAAGAGATTCCAAAATGGCTTTATGGTTGTTTTTCCTTTCTAGCCATTTTTGTTTTTGGATTAGGCAAGACATCACCTTCCTCTAAGTCACAAAAAAATGTTTTGTTTTCATGTTCATTGGCCATGCTTACACAATGAAATGTCACCCAAACCTTTTTCAATATCCCTTACAACCTATTTGTCAATATAGACCAATTCAAAGTTTAATATATTATTTGTCACAAATATGTCACATCCATGTAACAACATTTCACAAGCTTAAAAGCCACCAAACTTTTTGGGGTGAAATCCCAAACAAGGTTGCAACTACCACTTTTAAATGAAGATAAACCCAAACATTATTAGAAGGTTAGAGAAGTATCCAAAATGTCAGATGGAAATCATTAAATGGAAAAGTTAACTAGAAAAAATAGGAACCCAATTGAAGTTTTTAGAACCTAATTGAAACAAATTAAACTTTAATTGGGTGAAATCAAACCAAAGCTAGATGGAACATAACCCAAATATGGAAGAATTTAAAGCTTAATTGAAGCAAATTAGATATTAATTGGATGAAATTTGACCAAAGTTGGAAGGAATAAACACTTAATTGAAGTTTCCAAAAATTTAATTGAAGCAAATCAGATTGTAATTTGGTGACATGAAACCAAAGTTGCAACGGCCATAACTTAATTGAAGTTTCTAGAACTTAGTTGGGTGAAATTAGACTTTAATTGGATAGATGAAAGCCAAATTGAAGTCTTTAAAATCCAATTGGATGAAATTAGACCTTACTTAGTAAATTAGAACCAAATTCAAGTTCCTAAACCCTACTTGGGTGAAATCAAACTTTAATTGGTAAATCAAAACCAAATTCAAGTTCATAGACTCTATTTGGGTGAAATCAGACCTAATTTGGACAAATTAAAGGTTAGAGGAGTGAATCTGATTTTAATTAGGTCTTTAGTAATTAATCTTAATTAGACACATTGGAGCTTACACTACTACAAAATGTGGGTGCAATTCACTAATCCTTGTTCATTAGACCAATGAATTCACTGCATCTTCACTAAGTCCCATTCATTATGACTAGTGAATATACTCAAAATGTAGTGAAATCACTTGGCATACAAGGACACCTTTTGTTGTAATGATAATTGGTTAATTCAAAGTTTAAATAGGAGAAAAGAAAGTTCAAGGTGACATACCAATTTTTTAATGGGTGATTTTGACCTTCATTAAGTGAAAGTAAAATTTAATAGGACAACTAAAAGCCTAATGATTCTAATTTTGATTAGATTGAAGCAAACCTTAAGACTTTTGAAATAAAGTGAAATTGGGGCACTTGGAGCTTATATTATTGAAGGTAAAACTTAATAGGACAAATTAGAACCTAGTTGGAATTGATACAAAAGTTAATAGGATAAATCAAAACCTAATTGAAATAACCCTAAAACTTAATTAAAATATATTAGAGCCCAAACCAATTTAGTTAAAAACCCATTTCGGTGAAAACGAAACTTAATAGGATAAAACAAAACCTATTAATTGGGTGATTGAAACGTTAATTGGATGAAGATCTAAAGCATAAACCATTGATTTTAATTTATATGGGTGAAGATGGATTTGTATAAGAATGGAAAGAGAGCCTAAAGCCATGATTCAAGTGAGACCAAACTTTAAACCACTAATTCAAAGCCCAACAAGGTGATGAAAGATTTTATGGGGTGAAGAGGCCAATTGGTTGATTCAAAGCTTAAATATGACAAAGTAGTGTAGAGCTTACATAATATAAAACAAAGATAAAATAGATCCACATAATGTAATTAGTGATTTAGAAGTGTAACTTAGGAAAACCAAAAACTATTTTGACATTAGATCAAAAGATGTGGGAGAATTAGAACCTATTGAAATCAAAACTTGGGAGAACTATAACCTATTAACAATAGAGCTTGGGAGATATACCTTATTAACAACAAAACAATTAGAAACTAAGACACAAGATGTTGGGTGTAATTCCACTAACAAATTTGCAAATGGATTGGGTGTGGAAAGTTTAATAGGAAAGGACAATAGAACTTAACTTGCATAATTAGAACGGACTTGGGTGAAGATAGAGGTTAGATGAATGCTTCAAAGTTTAAATAGGACAAAGAAAACCTTAAATAATAAAAGAAAAAGTTCAAATTGATGCATAGTGACATTGGGCAATTCAAAAGTTTAATTTAAGAAAACCAAGAGCTATTGAACATAAGATTAAGAAACAAGAACCTATTAATACTATAGTTTAAATGAACTCAAACATACTAACCTTTGAACCTAATGAAACCAAAACACAAGCCGAAAGTGTAATTCTACCAAAATTTGTAACATAATTGTGAGAACCACACCCAAATTGAATTAGACCATGGATGCTTTGAGAATAAAAAATGTTATTTTTAAATTGATGTCAAATGTTGCATGACAAATATGGGTAGCAAATTTTCATTCTACCAAGGGTTTGTAGGCTTGACTTTGGGTCCTCAAATGATCTAGATTTGAGTCATAAAATGTCCATTGCCACCAAACACTCATCTAAGCAATGAAATTCAAGATTGAAATAGGCTTGAAAGGATTTCCTTTTAATCTAATGTTTCTAATGGCATTGAAGTAACATCTATGGTTAATTCTATCCACTTTTAGGGCAGTTCAAAAAACATTATTATCCACAACCCTAAACCATGATTTGTTCACTTGATGGAGACACAATAACATTGTTCAAAGGGGTGTTTGAAAGGCATGGAATGATGTGGTTTATCACTAAAACATCTAGGATAGGAGGCAATAAATAACTTTACAATTGGATTGCCAATTTAGGTTTAGGGCACAAGGAAATTTGGGTGGGTTGCCTTACAACTTCTACATTAGGAATTGGAAAAGGATGGTTGAAGGAATAGGTTAGTAGTGTGGTTGCCAATGTTGAACAAGTTGGGCCACCTTAACACAACATGTGACATTTGATTGCATCGACAACAAAAATGATTGCCACAAGCTAAATAATCCATAAACCAAACTTTTCACCACGACAATAAAAAAATATCTCCTCTTCACTTGAAGTTTCTACTAAACCCATCATAGTTTGAAAACTGGAGATTACAAGGTTCTAGGTTTCCTCACCCTAAACTTCACTTGAGATTTTCAAAAACCCTTTTGAAGTTGAAAATTGGAAGGTGGTTTTGTGATGTTCCAATTGGCAACATTGGTTGTTGTTGAGCTCCTCTACTAGTGGCAATGAAATTGGTGGTTGTTTGATGTTGCTGCAATATTTGATGGTCGAAGCTAAAAGGTTCATGCATGTGGTTGGCCAAATTAAGTTTCGTGAGGTTGAAGCTTCGTGACAATGGTGAAATGTGCCAAACTTTGAATCCCAAACAACATAACCCAGAAAGTTTTCATGCCTAGCAAGTCTTTACAAGGAAAAAAACCAATGCCCAAAACATCCAAAAATGTGCCAAAAATTTAAAAAATTACCAAAAAACCTAGAACCCAAAAAACCTTTGTGGGAAGGATTTGGCAAGCTCAAGAAAACCTTTGGGCCCAAAAAACCCAATGTTCCCCTACAACCCAATGGCAAGGTCTCCTTGTGCTCAAAATGTAAATTCCTTAAAATGTTGAAAAAGGTGTATAAAAGATCAACTTGGAGTTTGAAAAAAAAAGGGAAATGGAAATAACATTATGAAATACTTGAGCCTTATTACCCTAGGTTTTTTGCTTTTAGGTTCAACCTTTTGAGAGCCTAGTGATTTAGTTTTATCCCTAGTTGTAGGTTTTTTGGCGGATTGCTTACACAAGCATGAATTTACTTCGCTTCTAGTAGACATTCCTTCAAATATCATGCAAGCACGTCTTTGCTCATGTGCGGGTTTAGGCGTAGGCATTTGGTTATTAGCTCATCCTACCACACTTACATTTCATTTATCGTCAACCCAATTTTTTACAACATTATGTACCTATCTTGGCTTGTCACATCCTATAGATGCCCACCTTTTTTCATGGTGTTAATGTGGTCATACCATTGATGATCTAGGTACCCATTTGCTTCAGTGCCTTGGCATGAATGAACGTACAATAGCCCACAATACACTTCAAGATATTGTCATAGCTATTGCTTTGGAGAGTGAAGCACATGTTCAAAGGGAGGTCTCCCACCTTTCCCTTGCCACACTTGATGATGAATGGATATCCTTATCACCAAAAATGATTTTCGAACTTGCTGGACATAGTCATTGTTGACCCGACTTGCACATGTATGGTGCAGTGAGCATGACAACATCAAATGCAGTGATAATGGATGCTCAGGAAAAGACATAATCAAATGATGGACAAACACTAGGCGTGATTTCATTCCTTTTGTTATTGAGATGTATGGGGTGTTTTCATCTTCATTTTGATTCATTTTTGACCACTTGTGCACATACCATTATCACACATTGTCAATGGTCTTCTTTAGTCCCCTCAATGTTTGTTTCTTATTATTGATAATGTGTGTCCATAGCTTATAACGTGCGCAAGCCATAACAATTCTTCAACGGGTTGTTGCATTTGGTTGAGTTTCTTCATCTCTTCCAGACATCATAAGTAATGCACCTTCATCATTAACATTTGTGGTAGATTACAACTCTTTCATCTTAAGTCTTCTTTGTTATTGTTGATTGTCATTTCATAGCCATGGGTCCTCTTTGCATAGGGTCTTTACATGATTTTTGCTGATTGTTTTCTTTTGTTTTTTCTTTGGGTTGTGTCTACTTGTGTTTTCATTTGCCTTGCACTTTTGATGGATGGGTTCCCATCCTTGATTTTTATTTCCAGGGTTTTTCTCTTTTTCAAATGGAGAAGCTTGAAAACATAGAAGAAAGAAAAAAGAGTTGAAAGGAAGTATTGGCTTGGGTGAACCCGGTGGGAAACAAAACATCTCCTTCATGCTCTCAATGTTGCAACAAAAAAACTTGAAGATGCTATGCTGAGACAGGCATGAGAGACCATGAACGAAATAGGAAGACTGGGGACCAAACTGGTTTTTGCACCAATATTGGTGCAAAAACCAGTTTGAGTCTTATATATTTTCGTTGAAAAAAATTCGCCCCAGTGGTGCATTTCATCCCCAATCGGGCCCAAACTGGGTGTTCTGGTCCCCAATCAGCTCGATTTTACAGATAACTTTAATGTATGAAAGTAAAAACATTTCAGTGTCCTTCTACATTGTCCATATGGATAACTTTAACGTATGAATGTAAAAACATTTCAACGTCCTTTTAAATTGTTTGCTACCTGGTGTAGAATCTGGTGATGAGAAAAATATTCATTTTGTCACCACATTAAAAATAAAACTTGATCTGGCCAAAAATTGCCAACTGGCAAAAATTCATCAAGAGATAGAACCACTGCTGGCACCTTCTTCTCCATCTCTAGTTGGGAGAGACTACGCTTTGCAGTTTTCATAATTTGGTCCCATATTTTGGGGATTGCTCACCAGGTGGTACTTGTTGTGCACTCCACGTTCAGCTTTTCGGAAATAACACTGTAATTTGCATCCGGTCCAATAACATTTTGTGGAGTGCTGACCAGGTGGTACTTACTGTGCAGTGCAGTGCAGTTTTTGGTAAATGATAAATAACAAATGCTATTCATGTGATCTCATAATATTTTGTGGAATGCCCACCAGGTGTTACTTACTGTGTACTCCGAGTTCAGTTTTGGGGAAGTCATTGAATGATCATTTAAACTTTACATAAGAGCAGAGCCGTTATGTACATGATGAGACACTCTTTTGCCCTTAGCACAAGCTGGTAGCAAAAATTTCCAACCCTTTTACTACGTGTTTTAGCATGGGGATCTTGCTTGGTGTGCTTCCCATACAGTTGACTAATGAGGCGTTAGTTCAAGTGACCAGCAACTAGGGGTGATCATACAGATGAAGTCACTGAATAGCGTCTTTCACTTTGATTAGGCAACATGTGGAAAAGACATTTGTCATAACAGATGACATTATGGTGATACAGAATTGGGAAGTCTACTAGTAGTGCTAGCTGGAATGTTGACATTAGATAGGATGGGTTGGTTCATTTTTGGACATTGCTTGTAAATTATCTCCTCAACATTGACTCTTATATGACCATTATTTCTTGGGTCTTCCCTCTACTTGAGGCCTTGGGTGAATGAGCACCTAGACTAGTATCATGGCCAAAACCCTGAATTTCTTCCGGTTGCTTCTACCCATAGAAACTTAGATCTTTTCCTAAGATTAAATCAGGGTTGCCAAGTCCAAATTCAACATTTCCTGGGTTAAATATGGCCACTAAAAAAACACCTCAATCAAGAAGAGTACCGATGTAAGTGCTGGTTGAACAATGTGGCCCTATTTGACCAACTCCATCTTTGTTGGCCTTGCCTTGTTAAGGCAGGGATATTGTGTTGAGAATCATTATAGAGTTATAGTAGCTTCACTGGATTTTGCCCACTATCAACTAGGTGAGATGATTCATTCTAATTTGGTCCTAAAGAGATTCACATTCATCTTTTGACATTTTGTTTTCTGTGCCATCTCATCAAATGTGCACCCAGCCCAACTGACTGTCACCAATCTATAATCATAAAACTAAATATGGGATCCTCATAAGTAATGTAATGTAAAAATATGAAAAAAAAAATCATGATTTTTTATACATAATAACATTATGTACATTAAAATAGGTTTTTCTCCCCCCTCCCCCCCCCAGCTATGACCAATTTATCATAAATATCAATTGTTGATATTGAATTGATGGCATGGCCATTGTCTACACCTTGTTGTATTGGGTTCATTGTTTTGAATATATTATGCCTCTATCTTTTTGTGGATCATGCAATCAGGTTTTCTAAATAAAAAACATGATATTAAAAAATGTGGAAAGACTTCACCAAATCTTTTTTTTTAAAATAGAATCTAACAAGGAAAAAAAAATTCCCACAAAAATCCATTTTTTTGGCTAAGAAAAACCAATTACAAAAGATAAAAGACTGGGCATGAAATTGCCTATATATGATAACCATATATATCATAAAACCACAGAGCCACCTAAGGCCATGTTTGCTAGGTTTGCCTATAATAACCCAACTCCAAATCAGGCTTAAATTTGAAATACTAATACATGAAAAACTGCTCAATCTAGTTTTTGGGGTGAACTATAGCAAGCCTAGGGTGATTTCTAGCAGGCCAAGGGTGACTTCTAGTAGGTATGGAGTGTGGACAGCATGAAAGATAAAATCAAAATTGTCACGCTATGTGGCCTATGGTGAATTATAAGGTTTTTGCATATAGGGTAAACTCTAGGGTTTATGAAAAAAAAGTCATTTTGTTTTTGCATTCATTTTTCAAAAATCTATTATATTCTGTCAATCCATGATCTATGGCATGCAAAAAAAAAAACAGGATCATGGGGAAGGAGCAATTGCATACCTGTTCCTTCTCATCATGTAAATAGATGATTAGTATTCATTACAATTTAACCCACATCTATCTGAAGGAAGGTAGTTTATTTGAACTTGTTTTGTTTGCAACATTGAGATCTCCCAAACCACAACACCTCTGGCCATCCTCTTGATACCATTGGAACGCCCTTCATGAGTAGGGGTGCATTGAGTTGGTTTCATAATGTTTCGACCTAGGGTGGAGAAATATTTATTATGTTGAGCACTTTGTCATTGCTAATTCAAAATTCAAAACTATAGGAATTTGTGCATGCTCTTGGATATTGGAAACTATCAATGAGTAAGATTTAATGAAAGTGATTTGAAATTTTTTTAACTTAAGGTGCAGGAGATATTGAATTTTGAGTAGTTTTTTCATTGAAATTGAATTATAAAAATGATTTTAAAGGAAAAATTAGTTGGGTAACCAATTCACATTTGAACAAATGGCACATGCTACATATGTAGATTAAGTGCATGTTGTTTAGAACATAGGATGTTGAGACTCAAATGTATCCCACTATTTTACAAACACAATAGAGATCGAAGAACCAATGAAATGGATTAGGCCATACAAGGAATCTTTATATTTTGACCTTTTTTTTCTGGCATAGGCAAGACCAAATTGAGAGGCGCTCAATAACTCATATTATGTATTCCAATGGGCATTCAAGAACAAAAGCTTACTCCTAGTATTGACTAACTATGAGTGATGAAGTTTAACATTTGCAAAGAACATGACCATCAACATGCATTGTTATTAAGTGGAAGCCTGTGTTGGGCCATTCTGACTTTTGAAGAGGACCTCTGGTCCCGGTTCCAACCTTTTTTTAAATGAAAGAACCCCTGGTTCCAGTTCAAGGATTTTTCACCCAAAAAAAGATAGAACCTCTAGTCTGGTTTTGGACCCGGTTCTTCACATTTCAAAAGTCTGGGTTCCTGCAGCTCTTAAATAAATAAATAAAAACTCTTAGATGAGTTTAGTTTTACTCATTACAGATAGCCCAAAACTGATTTTCTTCCCAGTTACTTGTACTGTACCACCAATAAAATTGGAGCACCTATATCAATTACACGCCTAAACGCAATAAATTTAAATTATATACTTGAGACATGTTCCAAAAGTAACAAAATGCCTGGTGTCAACCCTGCCCCCAATGTATACCAGAATTATTTTCTCAAACTAACCCACATGTCTTTGGCTAGTCCAGGAAAAAAACTTTGAAATTTATATTAAAAAATAATAATAAATCAAAATGGTTGGGTTATTGAAACTTTTCTACCTTCCATTTTTGAGCTATCGTAAGTGACATCCTTTGAAATTACCTACAATTGTCAAATTCAAGACAAACAAGTTAATATATTAAGGTTTATTCTCATGTGCCTAAAACTACTTTGTATGAGATTGAAAGCAAGTTCCATATATATGCTTTCAAGTTCAAATTGGGTGAAGGTAGTTACTTCCTCTTTCTTAATGACATTGGTGATAGCTTGTCATAGAATATCAATGTTGATGTAAATAACCTTGGTGCTAGGTGGTGTTACTTGTCATGGTTGAACTAAAGGAAAAATTAAAAATCTAAACTATACTTACTATAACAATAATGGAAAAAAATTTCCAGCATAGTGTTGACTAGTCACTTCCTTATCATTATACTCGTGACTTGGACTACAAAAGAAAAAAATTAAAATTATTTATTCTAATGATGATGATTCATCCGAGTTGGGTTAAGTAAAGTAATTTAAGGTTTCATAAGTTGTTTTGAATTATAATTACAAATTAGAATATGTTTAACCAATTCCCAAATAAAGAAGAATGGAAAAGTGTCTTTTTAGATTTGTGTCTCTCTCGAGATTTTTTTCCAACATCATAGTCAATATCTTTTACACCAATTTGCATCCCATCTATTTTCAATGGAATTTGAATTTCATTTAATGTATTTGAATTCAATTGAAACAAGTTTCTTCAAATACATTGGCTACTTGCAAACAAAGGAAAAAATAAGTGTATTGTTTTTGCTTCCCTCATGACAACAATAGAACCGTCCCTATGTTTGTTGTGTGTCTACCAATAAGCATGGAGCATTTGGAATTCAAATTCCAAATCTTGTAACTGCACAAAGCTATATCAACATTATTGATTCCATAAAGGGTCTCAATTCAAGCCACAACTAACACTTGCATTAAATTGGTTTCCTTTGCTAGACCTTTCTTTCAAAAGCTTCATAACATGATTTATCTCCAAATTTTCCCTTCACAAAGTTTTCTTCAAGAGTTGTGTTTTTTTTTAAATCCTTGATTAAATTTGAATTCAATTTAAGTTACATGTAATGTCATTCAATATTTTCATTCAAATGAAATTTAATTCCCACAACATCAATTCATTTTCTTTCCATCAATGGATTGTTAATAATAATGTAGATACCAAGTTTATTTAAAATATTATTTCATTTGATTTATTTTGTCATGATTACATTGAATTTTGAGATATTTCAATTTTCAAAATATAAACGCATTACATTCATTTTAAAATTTTACTTTAGAAGTTCAAATGTAACTTCTTAAATTTTGGTTTGGTGTATAAATTCAATATACTTTCATTAGTTCCATTTTACTTTCAACTTTTAAGTTCATAATTTATGTCATTTACAATGTCTTTAATTTGGAATGTCAAAATCTACATTAATTTTCAATATCTTAATTTGGGCATAAAGTCAAATATTCATCATTTAAAGTATTTTAAAATAAGTGAATTTCATAAATTCACATATGAAGTTAAATAATTTATTTCAAACACTTTCAATTCCACTATTATATATAATTTTGTAGTGCAGTTCATTTTTTATATAAAAATCAATTAATTTCAAATAATCATTCCAAACTTACAATGTAATCTCATTGATGATAGTGTTAAATTATGTAATCATGTAATGAAATTTATGTCACATTGTACAATTTTACAAGTTTTGAATTTCTATAATTTTATCTAATATAAATTATTATTTCATTTCTTTAATTGCATTTAATTTAGGTACTCATTAACAAAATGGGCATATTTATGTACTACATGTTGACGTATTGACATCCACATCACAATTCAATGTCCCATAGTTTAATCATGTCACTACAGGTCACAAAAACAATAGTTTCTAAATAGCTAATGCCACATAATCCACTTGAAATTAGCAAGCTTTCAAATGACTAAAAACAAATATATATTGAATTCAATCATATGAAACATACATCTTTTTGAAATTTTAAAAAAACACGCCCAATCATTTGAATCAAATAACATCAATTACTCAATTATTCTAATCACCATACTTTAGATGGAAAAGACATGTTTTTATAATAGTGAATCAAGGTCCCAATGTCAAGATATGAACATGTGTAATATAATATTATTGTGAAAGAAATGCTTTGAAATCACTAATAAAAAATATTTTCCATGTACATTACCTTGGGCGCCTTCATTTTCATTTAGACAAATCAGCAAAGTATTTTTTTTGATCCCCTTCAAATTGAGGCTCAAAGTTGTCCCTTTTTTGGAATTTGTTTAACAATCAGTAGAACCAAATAGAATCATAGACCCCCAATTTATAATACATATAAATAACAAATTTTGAATAAATTTAATGAAATTTAAACACCTATTATTATTTAAATTGTTCTTGTGCAATGACACAATTGCATTAAATATATTCAAAGTTAAATAATTGAAACACTTGTTGTATTTTATATTTATTTGGGTATATAAGTATCAAAAGTGCCACATGATGGAATAATATTACATTCCAAATAACAAACATAAATTGATTCAAAGTTTCAAAAAGTCTTGGATTTTGTCATAAGAGATCAAATTTTAGTACTCCAATCATGACGAGATTTAGTTATTAACATTTTACTACATTTTTAAAAAAAAAACTACAAACAAGTTGCATGCTTTTTGTTTACACTAAGTTTTTAATTATTATGAGTCATCCAATTGAAATTGTTGAAGCATTGTCATTAACTTTCATAGGTGTGTGGATTATGGACTTAGGGAAGTCCAATATGATATGGTAAACCAACCAAAGGTTAATTGTTATGAGCAATATGGGTGCAAAGACAATTAGGGCACCACAACAA
>Ga0116228_10004511_pt1 | contig 12352 bp, 13 predicted proteins | sample S1TSphfallax_2_FD_89694 | JGI IMG/M metagenome (GOLD analysis project Ga0116228, IMG submission 89694) | Host-associated microbial communities from peat moss isolated from Minnesota, USA - S1T2_Fc - Sphagnum fallax MG | ecosystem: Host-associated > Plants > Peat moss > Unclassified | place...
ATATTAAATTAGCCAAAAAAAATACTGGTGGGTGCCAGGGGTGGTTTTTTTTTTCAATTTGAGATGTAACCACAATGGCAAGAATCCATAAGAAGAAAGAGCCAAATTTGGCTACAAGGTTAGCAATGATAATAAACATTTTTTAGAATCTTTTTATATTTTGGCAATCTTAAAAAACCATCTCCAGGTATGGAGACGTTCATTGTTTTCTCTTCAAAATATGAGGAACTTAAAAATAATAATGTTGTTTTTACACAAGCACCCACTTTGGTTTTTGGATTTGTGCCCCCCAAAAAATCTAATTTCACAAGACATGATGATGCTCCCTTGAATTTTTTTGATTTTGAGACATTTAAAAATGAATAAAAATATTTTTACAAAACATTAAGCATTTGATCCAAATAAGTAACAATTGATACACAACTACTTGAGATCAATCATGTTTTTTTAAAATCACATTAATAAAATCAAAAAAATAAACACAATGTAAATTCATATTATTGATATTCTCATTTATATTGCATATTCCTGCAAACCATACAAAAATGCATGATATTAAGTCAAATTTAAGTAAATACAAAATTGAGAAATTAAAAAAAAACCCAAGAACAAGAATTTAAAACTTACAAATAATCATGAATGAAAACATAATAGAAATTGCATTAATTCATGCCATTGATTTTGGGATGTGTTTCATTTTTTTCCATCGTTCATTTTGGCCTTTGGGGACATGTCCAAAATTTAAATCATTGGTTTTGGGATGTATTTCTTTCTTTTTTTCATTGGTCATTTTGGCCTTTGGGAACATGTCCAAAATTTAAATTATTGATTTTAGGATGTGTTTCAGTTTTTTTCATCGTCATTTTCGCCTTTGGGGACATGTCCAGAATTTAAATTATTGGTTTTGGGACGTATTTCGATTTTTTTTCATTGGTCATTTTGGCCTTTGGGAACATGTCCAAAATTTAAATTATTCATTTAAGGATGTGTTTCATTTTTTTTCATCCTCATTTTGGCCTTTGTGATATGCAACACACACACCACCCCAATAATTTATTTAAATAATATTAATTATTAAAATATAAAATAAAATAAATATAAAACATGATTTTATTTATAATATAAAATTCAGTAAATAAATAAATAAATAAATATATTAAAAAAACACTTTGTATAAAAAGCCGTCAGAACTGAAAGTGTGGTAAGTAATGGTGCCAATTATTGTGCCCCCATATTTTCCGCCATGCGGTGCCGCTGGAACACGCCGAAAGCCACGGCCTCTCAGCGCCCACCCGGCCAACAAGCAAAGCCGCCACCCAACTAGCGTCAGAGGGTCAGTGTTTTTTTTTTTTAGTAGCAACAGTGGCGACCATCCACAGCAAGATGCAGAAAATCTGGCGATCGTCTTAATGAAGATTTAGTCAAATCTGGCTATAAACCAAATATGAAGCACAAATCTTTTAATCATCATAATTCTGTATAATTGGCTACACACTGGAAAACGAAATATACCTATCTGGCGATTTTTATTTTTTATTTTTATTTGACTCTTACTTCTGGCGATTTGAAAACCCTTCAAAAATATTTTCATTTTCGAATTTTTTTGGTTTTTAGTTTCTCTTTTTGGCGAGATTTCGCCAGTGAAAAAAACAGGCCTGCAGTTGGTGGTGAGAGGTGAAAGGCAGGAACACTGTGAAAGGCAACGAGAAGACGCAGGCGAGCCGGGAGCGCACTTGTGAACTCGTATCCACATGTCGTGTCTGTCCGACGCAAAGGGGAAAGAAAGACAAAGGCAAAAATCAAATCGCAAATTTCTCCTCAACGTGCCGCGAGAGACAAGCAAGAGGAGATAGATAGAGAAAAAGAGCATCATTCTATTGTTCCTCTTCTCCGCTTGATGAAATCAACCGGAGGAGGAATTTTTCTCGTTTCTTTCGGCGCATTTCTTGCCTCTGCAAGCAAGCAAGCAAAAATGTAGTGAATTTTTCTTCTTCTTCTTCTTCGTCGTCGTCGTCAAATTCACCGCACTGCTGCTGCTGCTGTTGGTACTGCTCAAGTCGGAAGGGCAATCAATGTTGTGCTGAGAAGAAGTATTAAGAAGAAGAAGAACGTCTATTAAGAGTGTTAATGAACCAGGAAAATGAAGAAATTGCTAAGTTTCGCATTGGAATTCTTCTCTTCACCGCACCGGAGTTCAACGCTTGGCCTGTGGGAAAGGAGCGCTACAGAAGTAAGCCAAAGATAGATGACGTTTCATCGTCTATCTGCGTTCATTTGGAAGTGGAGCTCTGGTTTTTTGGAAATGCTCTGACACAGATATAAGTGTGCTAGGGGCAAAGATTCAGGGATAATGTTGTTGCTAGCCTTCTCCGTGGTGGATAATACCGGAGGAATTGCGGCTGATTTTCTTCTGTGTGTGTACTCCTGTTGCCAAAGAAGCTCCAGGTGCTTGAATATGTAGAGGTGTGCGTGCGTGCGTTCCTTCCTTTTGTTTGGGCAGACTTCGTTGCTTCTCTCATTTGCAATAGACAGTCCTGTCGAGATTGCGGCCGATTTGCATCTGCATATTGTGCATCTTGGACTGTCGAGATTCCGGTCGATTTGCACCTGCGTATCGTGCATCTTTTGTTGCGCAGGAAGAGGCCACACTCTGAATGAATCTATAGACGATGCGATGCGATGCGATGCGATGGTCTTTGTTCTCCTCCTTTCTGGTGAGGATGACTCTTTGAAGCGTTACGCTGCAAATGCGGGACAACGGCCAGAGAAGAAGATTCGTCATAGCGAAATCACTGCTGTCCATCCTTTTGTGTCAGTAAGTACTATGTGAAGGCTCTTTGTATTGCGAGATCAGGGCATGAAGTAGAGAATCGCACTGGAGATTGCACTGGAGATTGTTTCTTTTCTAGGTCGTCTTCTTCTTACCGTCTTACCAGGATCATCATGGATTGCCTCCGTTGAGCACAAGTGAACACAGATTTGCCTGCCGTTGAGAACTGGTTCCGACGCCAAAATGTATCGCGGACGTCGTGTCTGTTTGTAGCCGCACTTTGAAGGCGCTATGTAGCAGAGGCTTGTCAATAAGGCAATTGTAGCAGGCTCATCAACAACAACAGAAGCCCGAGGAGCATTCAAGGAGCATATAGGAAAACGTGTCAAGGGTTTTCACAAAGGAACTTTATAGGTTAATCAGCCAGGGGCAAGCAGTATGGGCACGGGACCAGAGAAAAGCGGAGTGATCGTGAGCGAGATCATGAAAGACAAGCTCTATTTCGCTCCTCTGAATCGTCCTGAAGACTCTGCCATAGTACATCGTCTCCCTAAACCAGCCTCGGGTTTCAACATCGATAATGAACTGGTAAATGCTTCTTTCACAATCATGTTTTTGTCTCCTGAATTTTGTCTAAGAATCATGGCAGAGGTTTGTGCAATCTTGGATTGAGGAGAAGTTGATCTCTTGAGGATGCCCAATGCTACTTAGAGAACACTATTCTTCTTCGGCCTCTTAAGGCTTGGGAAGGGAATTTTGCAATGTCTCCTATGATCAATATCCTCCTTTTGTGTAGGCAAATTGTCTTAAAGCTGGCAACTTTTCAGCCTCCTTTATTTCAGTTATCCTTGTCATGAGTGGAGACCCAATTGTCAGGAGAGAGCTGGCAATTGCCATGCTTGGCATTCATGAGAGCCTGCTCTTGTTGCAATCCACAGAAGAAGTTTTGTAGTCATGTGCTCTTGCATCCATGATTGATCTTTCTTTTATGTATTTTGACTCCGCTACTCATCTACTTCAGCATTTCAGGACTATATCTATTTTGTACAGCAGGATCAATTGTGTAACCTCATGTCCTGCAATAGTTTTGTCAATAGAATGTCATCTGATAGAGCCAGAAAGTAAGGATTGCAGTATCCAAAAGAGGACCAGTGTGATCCTCTTATGTGATTTTTCTTAGAAACCTGCATCTCTAGAGCCTTTGCTTCCGCAGGGGTGTTCAACAGTGCTGTTTGCTGCAATTATTATTAACTTTGTGAGGTGGTCATTCCAAGCAGGTGTATGAACCTTTTTTTGCAGACTTTGGACCATTGAACCTTGCCTGCACGTATCGATTCTGTTGGAAACTTCACGGACTTCTTAAGGTAAGTTTTCTCGAAGATCTTTCACTGTTTTCTATGTTACAATTATGTCAACATCAGCCTTAGCTTATCAAGGCACACTCATTAATGCAAAGGGAACCTCTGAAGCTTAAAATGCAGATCAAAACTACATAACTCTGTCAGGGAAGCTACTGTGGATATCTTGTAGCAACTATGAAGTTAGTGGAATCTGAAATTACAACTTAATATTTTCATCACCTGAGATGAAGTGGGTCCTGACTTGTTTCAATGGGGTCAGGAAGCAGATGAGCAGAACCAATGTGTATTCTTCTGGTGCAGTGCTGAGCCAAAGAAAAAATCAAATGCTGCAGTTCTGGTATGTGATGCCTCTAGCTCGGTGTCTCTTCATAAACTCCCCCAAAATCCTTTCTACATCCTCAAATAGCTTCGAGTTCTTATGCCCTCTCCTACATGATATGTCCATGTTTTATGTGTTAGAAATGGGACTATATCTGTAGAGAGCAAAGGTATGGATTGAGAAGGTCATGGAAGACAATTTAGGTATGTGGTGCATAAGCTTTTATTTGTTGCAGGTTGGAGCTTACCTGGTGCTATTTGGTGGAGTTGAGGCTGAAGCAGCATATCAAACATTGTCTAGGTTCCAGCCATTTATGCCATTTCGGGATCCCACTTGTGGGATTTCCACATACCACCTTAGTGTATATGACTGCATCCAGGTATGATGTTTTCCTTGCAACTTGCTTTAATGTGCATCTATGCTGGTGCCAGTAGTGGGCAAATGAGGCACATGCCCACTTATTCAAAGGTTGAGGCCAAAGGAGGGGTTTATAGTGTGGATTCCTGTACTGGAGCTTGAAGGTCCTGAACCTGAATTGCTCACATGTGTGGGGGCAGTTGTCACATTATTGTACTGACCTACTATACCTGAATCCTTATACAAATTATGCTGCTGCTTTTTGTGTGGTCAGGCAATATCCAAAGCTCAGAAGCTAGATTGGATTGACTTCAACAATTTCCGTCTTGATGAGTATGAGTATTTTGAACAGGTTATTACCTTGTACTTTGAAAACACACGCATCATTGTGTTTTTTTCTTAGGGTGAAAGTCACAGGTCCACCAGTTCATGACTGACAGTTTTGGTAATGCTGATTTCCACAAGAAGGGTCTGAGTAGCTTACATTGCAATACTTTACCTAGTGCCAGGATCAGAGTTCTTTTGAAGCACCATCAATAATACTTGAGACTGATGGACACTCCTGTGAGCCCTTGTGCAAATGGTTTGCAAATGGACAATCAATCAATCAATTGGATGCCTGGCAGGTAAAAAATGGAGACTTGAATTGGATGGTTCCTGGTAAGCTTGTGGCTTTTAGTGGACCATCCGCAAGACGCTTGGAGGTTCTTGTTCAAAACTAAACCTGTATGTCCATGCCTGTCATTTCAAGCATTGAAAAACTGTGAAAACTTGTCTGGCTTGCTCTGTAAAGCACTGATGTCAGTTTCATTGTAATTTGTGCTGCCAGTGTCATTCTTCCTAATTAATGTCCCTGTATTATTTCTGTCATGGTGCATACTACAGCCTGAACCTGCTCACATATGGTTTTTGCAGATCTATGGGTACAGGACCTTGGTACCAGAAGATTATGTGGAGTATTTTCAGCGGGTTTGTTTTCCTTTCCCTTTTGATGTGGCTGTGGATGTGTTAATCACCTGAGCTATTCTCCTGAGTAGTCTCAGGTCTTGGTGTGGACAAAGTATTTCTTGCTGCATTTTTTACTCTTTAATCTTGGTGTGGATTTCACATTGTCCAGTGTTCTTTTTAATGGGTGAGATCTCAGTAAGGTAAAGTTGTTCTTTTTATTGGTTTTTGTGGCAGGTAGGAGTTAGCGGCATCATAAGGCTAAATAGAAGAGTGTATGAGAGACGGCGCTTCACGGATCATGGTCTTTCCCACTATGATTTATATTTTCCTGATGGCAGGTCTGTGTTCACTTGCCTAGGGGTTTTCTAGGCCCAGAAAGCAGGTGTTTAATGATGCCCTGATCTGATACTATTACCTGAAAACTATCTAAAATGCTTTAGCTCATGGAATCCACTATAAAATCTGGAAACTCTGCTAGGTATGCAGTGGGCAATCTTGTGAGAAAAAGTGGGGAAAAGAATGCATGTTTGAGCAGAGATATTTATGTTCTGCTCTTAGCAACCTGTAGGCCAATTCTTTATATTAGCCTTTAATGCCTCTTACTGAACTTTCTTTCCTTTAACTATCTGTATGGGCATGAAGTGTTAAGTGTCTTGTGAATGTGGATTTAATCAGACTTGAGTATTGGAGTCCCACATTTAGATTATGTCGAACAACTTGGTCTCTTCCAGTTGCTTCTCCTATGTAGCCTTAAAATGTGTTAGGAACAAGTATGTAGCCTTAAAACTGTTCTCTCCAATTAGTTGACCTTGAGAGGATTGGATTCCATTTGTTGGGATTTGGCACACAAATTGTCATTGATGGATCTCCATACACTGTATCCATGTTTGCAATTTGTGCTCTTGCAACTAGGATTTTTCCCAAATTGGTCCAGACTGGTATGCTGGTGTTATTTAAAGCGATTTTTCCAGACCCAGATTTCAACAATTAGTGTGATCGAGTCTTGGAGGAGGGTTTGGAAAGTCAGGGATAGTGACATTAGTGTTCTACAGGTCTTTGACCTCCAATCCTGTAATCAACTCTCTTGACCTTTTATCTCAATTGGCACTAGAGTGTAATTCTAATTAATGATGCTTGTCTTTTTGCTTGCTTGTGCAGCTGCCCACCTGAGCGAATTGTCAAGCGATTCCTTGAGATTGTAGAGGGTACCTCTGGAGCATTAGCAGTGCACTGTAAAGTAAGCTGTTTCTTGGTCATGGAAGTCATCATACTTAAGTACTCCACAGTTTTGTCTTCTTGGGTTAGCATCCTGTTTGTAGAAACTTGTGATTGGTTAGTCAGATCTGTTGGACATCATCAAGGTTGTTATTAATGAATGCCTTCAAAATTGTTCAATTGTTCTGGCAATTGTTGACATGATTGTATATGACTGCAAGCTTCCCATTTTGGCCCTTCTCCATGTATTTCACCAGAGGAATCCCTTTTTTCTGTTGCTGTTTGGGTGAGTTGTTAATAAAATCAGACAAGGGCAATTAGTGGGGTTGAATGCAGCAGATGAAGACTTTTTGGGTATGTGCAGGCAGGTTTGGGCCGGACTGGTGTGCTGATTGGCTGCTACATCATGAAGCACTACAAGTTTACATGCAATGAGGTGCAACTCACTTGTCTATGTCCTCATTTGTCTTCTGTCTTATTTGATCATTGAATGCTAAGATTCTCACTTCATTCCTAAATCTGTTCTCTCTTTGTCACTACCTGTGCATGTGCTGCATCCTTGCTAGTGGGATAGTACTGTTGAAACTGTGTACTGATGATGTATTTAATTGCAGGGACTCAATTACATTAAGCATGAAGCAGCAATACTGAAACATGTTTTTGACTTTGTTTGGGGATCACATCTTGGGCATAGGCATTGGGTTATCTGCGGATTGTGAGGCCTGGCAGTGTGATTGGGCCCCAACAGCATTTTTTGCGAGATATTCAAGTTCGCATGTGGAAAGCAGTAAGGATGCCACTGTTATCCTCAGCCTTATTCAAGCTTGAGAAGATCGGAATCCATTTGAGCTTCTCTATCCTTGGGATCTCTATTCAGTAACTCTTAGCATGGTCCAGAATTTAGCTGGTGACAGTAACACTTCTGTCTGCCATAAACACCTGAAATTCTGCTTGCCAGCATCTGTCTTAGTTGGCTGAACTAAGCCAAGATAACTTTGTGCTTGATCTAAGCTCCCCTGGGACATTTATGGAGCTTATAAAAGCCATGTTAGGATGGACTGTGGTTACCACTGGCTGCTGCAGGCTGGTTTGTGATGGATGATGAAATCTATAATGTATTTTTGTGTTCTGTGTAGCTCTTTCTCTCTACCTCATTTTTTGTGGACTCTCACAGAAAATCACACCTGGTTATCTACTCTTCAATTGAAAGCTGAATTTGGAAGGGTTCTTTTGTGCAGGGTGATGCAATGCGGAATCAGAAGGTAGTAAGAAACATGAACAGCTGTCAAGTTTTTCCGAAGTCAGTGCAAGACACTGTTGTTTCCATATTGCCAAATCAGCCTGGAAGTGTGACTGGGGTACCATCTCCATCTTCAACACCAAATGCTGGAGGAGCTGCTTGGACACAGGGAAACAATAATCTTTTAGCATCCAAAAAGTACACTGCAAATCCTGTTCTTGGAAGAGACAATGCTCAAGACAGGGTGAGTGATGACAGAAAACTTCTCTGGCCAGTCTTCTTATGAGAGAATTCCTCACAGAAGGCAGCTTCTGGTACTGGATATATCTAACAATAAGCATACTGCTACTTTGAACAAGGGCACCATTGCAGACAGCTAAAATATGATGATCCAAGCCAAGGGGCTGAAAAGTTATGAGCAAAATGGAACCAGATAAGGAGATAACCATATTTGACATAATTTGGATTTGTGGTCATTTGGGGAGATTTAACAAGGCTTACACCACAAAGGAGAACTCTTTCAGGGGAAGAGTCTGTAGTTGATTCAAACAATTGTTATCACAATACATGCTACTCAACAACCATGCATGCCAGTTTCCAATAATTGCATCTCCGTAGTTAGTTCTGTCAAGCATGTGCTCAGATTGAAGTAGGGAGAGAACTGATCCATGATGGAGCCCTGGTCTCACTACCCTGTTTACAAGTGGCAGGAAATCCATGGGACCAGTGGTTTTGGTCAGAATTGGAAGGGTGGAGTAGCTAGGCTCCAAGACCACACCACTCCAAGGTCACCTCCACAACAGTTGAAGATATCAGCTTTGAGGGATGAAACATCTGAGGTGCTACATCCTTGCTCTTACATGAGATGATTAGTATTAAATTGTTCCAGTTGTTTGGTGGTGCATGATCCTTGTAGTTGGTGCCATTTTTGGAGGTTTCCTGTCCTTCAGAGAAAAAACTGGGCAGTTTCGCAAGAGGGTCTGAAAGCTTTTCCTTTGACTCCAAGACCATTCATTCAGCCCGCATACAGAACAACATAACCTCTCAGTACATATGACATTTGGATACAAAGTTGGCTAAGCACCATATGTTACGATCACTTTGATCTTCAGCAGCAACATTGTCAGGTTGGATCCCCAGATTTGCAACTTAGTCTTTGTACTATGTTAGCCTGTCGTAGTTTGCTTATGTGAAATGTGTTTTGGGATTGCTTGCCAGGATGAAGGACCTGGGAGCATCAGAGCAGGAGAATCGAGGCTTTTCTTTGTGCCTACCCCTGCACAGGATCGTTTCTCACAGTTGGGGGGACAAAGGGCTGGAAAAGCAGTGAATATTGAAACTTCACTTGGGGGCCTATCCATCAACTCCACTTGTCAACCTTCTTCTTCCTACCTCTCCACCAAGAGCATTTTCCACTCTTCTCCCTACAACAGCAGGCTTCCATTGAACAACAGTATCAGGCGCCTATCTTCATATCGCATCACATCAGTTCATAGTCCAGGCATCTTGCGCAATGCCACAGGTGCTGTATCCAAGGTGCCTGCAGGTGGAGGTGTGATTGTTCAGAGGTTACTCAATGCAGCAGGGCAACCCAGGAAAGTGGTGATGCCTGTTGGCCAGGAGCGAGCAGCACCACCTAGTCAACCTCTTACAAAGAGAAGAGAGAACTCACTATCCCACAACCTGACACCTGCAAGCAAAAGCCTGCAGTACGGAAGCTAGCATTGATATGCTGAAAAGTCTTCACTTTTCAATTATACTTTGGAGGAAGTAGAGGCTTTTGAGGTGTGTCCTCCCACATTGCTTTGCCAGGCCTTGCAGCCGTGTATGATGGCTGGATACCATCATTTTTGAGGTTGTGAGTTTCTGATGTGGTGCTACATTGGACAGCTGTAATCCCAGCAACCCACCTCCAAAGGTTTTTCTGTTGCAATTAATCCAATTCTAACAAATTCGTCACCACTCCTGTACAGCTGATGATGTAAGTTCTCTTTCTGGACAAAGCTCACATGGATTTGACATCTTTGTACATGTATTTGAACTTTACCAAGGAAGAGGTGTAATAAAGTGGGGCCAATTCCCTCAATAGCATATTATTTCCTTCAGCCCTGATTTTCACAAGCTGATGAAAGTCTTTTCTCTCTCTCTCTCTCTCTCTCTCTCTATTTCTCAGTCTGTCTTCTCTCAAGCAGCCTTGTGAGTTATCTCAGACTATCTCCCTCAACAAGAGGATTTTCAGTCAGGAAAATCTGCCACATTCAAGAGAATTTCTTGTAGTTTGCTGTCTGAAGTGCTGAGAACTGCCAGAGGAATTGTAGGTATTCAATGAGAATCATTAAAACCTACATGAATCTCTGGATATTGCTTACATGTATTGCCAGGTATTTATTGCAGAACATTACTTCTGTTTCAGGGGTTTTATCCCCCAAGGGGCGTCTCTAGAGCCTGATCTTTTGGTGTTACAAAATCAACTCATTTGCAACTGGAGGACAATTTGTGTGAGTTTGATAGTCTTGATAGTGTGGGTGCTGATTTATAAACACATGACACCGTTCCAAGTAGACAGTATCATTTCCATAAGAAAATCTGGTTGTCTATATTTGTTGGTTCTCTCCTTCAGGCAATGATCCTTGCTACAAAATGGGTGCATTCTTTTCAACTTTTTCCCTATCTCCTTAGCTTGCAAAGGGGTGTATTTGATTTTACATTTGTGCCTCTTGTGTGGATCCATGTGAGAAGTACAATGGGACACAATGTGCTTGTGGGCACCCACACCAAATAGTTGAAATGTTGTTCACACTAAATTAGGTTCCAATCACAAACCAATCTTACTGAAAAAAACAAACAAACTATTCTACACTTAAAAACCTAATAGTCTCAATGTTCCTGTAGGGTCTATGTGCCCAATTGGAGAGTATTTCATCAAATTTTTTTTTATTGTACTTGAATCATGATATGGAATGTTTTAACTATCAATGATATCCCAAATTTCTTCTTTAAAGAAGTGTGAGGTACTTGTCAAGAATCATGGTGATAAGTATAAGATAAATTGGGTTCAAATCAATGACTTCCTTCAAGATCTAGGGAAATCTTTGGGGGGAAGAAGATGGATTTTCAAATGTTTTCCTTTTGTCTACTTAAAATTGTCAAACCAAAGATATGAAAAAATGTTTTTTAATTTCAAAAGTCATGTTTCCTTTATCAAATGTCCACCAAATGTTTTGAAACTTGTTACAAGTTTTAAGAAACTTCATGCAAGAAGGTGCATAGTGTTCAATGATTCAAATTTGTTTTTACATGCATTTTATTGAATTTTGATTTTCAAACGTCCTTAATGATTAAAGTAATTTACAATTTGTGATTGTAGTTGAGAAAAAATGGTTCAAAGCAGAGTACATTTGATCATAATGTAAACTTTGATGCAAAATTTTTAAATGTTTATTATATGAATCATATAATTTGGGGTAGAAGTCTATTTTGTTTACATTGTGTCACATTGTGACACAAAGCATATTGATAGGCACAAAGTTAAATTTTTTTAAATTTATGATTTGGATATTGTAAAGGGCAATGTTAAAATACGTGTGCATAATTTTGACACTAGACAATGTAATTTTCATATGCTATGAACTTTTGAAAATATGGTGTTGTTTTTCACATTCAAAAGTTCATAGCAATTTTTTTCAATGTAATTTTGTTTTACATTATTTTCATTGATATATTTGGGTGAAAGCACATTATGGTGACCCCTTTTGGGCCATTTTTGGGTTTAGTATTATAATACATATAATATAATTGTTTCATAAACTTTGGTACATTTAATTTTGGGTATCAATTTTGGTTTTTGGGCTTTAAATTATTATTTTTACAAAAATAATGTTATGTATTATCATTTAAATAATAATAAAAAATTTCATGTTATTTATATTGAAGGATTAATGGATATATTTATAATATAGATTGGTATAATAAGGTGATTGTTTTGTTTTGATTACAATAATTTAAGATTTCATTAGTCGCTAAAATAATTAATTTTAATGAAATTAAAAATATGGCCCATCTAGCTATGCTTGTCATCTTCCATGTGAATATGATTATTTATCATAATTTCAATTTATCACACATTCATTGCATCTTTGTTG